>Ga0073900_10000627_pt1 | contig 21936 bp, 18 predicted proteins | sample KloWWTmetKNB5Kit_FD_66666 | JGI IMG/M metagenome (GOLD analysis project Ga0073900, IMG submission 66666) | Active sludge microbial communities from Klosterneuburg, Austria, studying microevolution and ecology of nitrifiers - Klosterneuburg... | ecosystem: Engineered > WWTP > Aerobic digester >...
TGCGGCGGCCTGCGGTTCTGCACAAAAATACAGATGTTGGTATCCAGCAGATACATGCTCACAACCCCGCGCGTTTCTGCTCGCCCGGCTGTTCCCGTCCTTCGGCCATAAAGTCATCGCTAAAGCTGTTCAACCCGTTCAGAAACGTCTCCCAGGCTTTGGTTTTGGGAAAGAGCATCACCCCCTCGCCCACCTTGCGAATAATCACATCGCTCCCGGCAAATTGAAATTCTTTGGGCAGGCGCACGGCCTGACTGCGGCCATTTTGAAAAAGTTTTGCGGTTTGCATGTTCATCCTCCTGTGCGATTTTGGTATATACCATGATTTATACCACTCTCTCCGCCCGCGCCATCTCACGTCCTGCTCTTTTCTTTTACTCTTATCATGGTCGCGTTTGCCATCACGCTGTTCGGCACAATAATTTCATCCGCGCTCTCGTCATCAATCAGCAGGGTGTAGCCCAGCGAGATGTTTGTGACCAGCGCGGTGGCAAGCCCGCGCGGCGTGGTGATCTGCACGATGTCACCCACGCGCACGGGGCGGTATAGAACCAGCACAAAACCCGCCACCAAATTTCCCAGCGTGGTTTGCGCCGCAAAACCAATCACAATAGAGACGATGCTGACCCCGGCCAGCAATGTTGTGCCCAGCGAGCGAAGTTCTGGCACGAGGTTGGTATACAAAATAAACGCCACCAGATACGCCATCGCCTGCCCCAGCGCGCTGATAAATTGCAGCCCGGTTTTATCGGGCAGATGCGGCGATAACTCTCTTGCGCCTTTGCGAATGAGCGCCGCGACCACCACCGCACCCAGCAAAAACAGCAACCCAATAAAGATCGCCCCGGTGATGGTGGAAGCATCCAACAAATTGCTGCGCAGTGTTTCCAGCGTGATGCCCATTCTTAGCGCTTTTCCCTTTTAATTTTTGGCCCGCAATTCTTTGGCGGCCTCGGCGGTGTCGTTCAACCGCGCGTTGGTCTCGCTCAGGTCGCTCATCATTCGATCCAAATCAACATTCTCGCGCTCCACCTCAATCCGCGTGAGCGCCAGCGGCATTCGGGTGAGCACATCCAGCGAGTGGTTGATATCGGCGCGGGTCTGATTCTCCAGCGTGGTCGTCTCCACCAGCATATCGGTGGTGGCCGCGCCGCGCTGCTGAGCCAGATCGCGCAGGCGCTGAATTTGCGCCAGCCGTTCCACGCCTTTGCGCACGTTGGCTGGCACTTCTGCGGCCTGGGTCAACAAATCGCGTTTGCGCTCTGGCGAAAGGATGGAGCGGTTGACCGCCGCCCGCACCTCGCCCATCAGTTGGTCGGCCTGGCTGACGAGAATCTGGTCGGGCGATTGCGCCGCCGGTTCGCGGTTAAGCATCGCATTCACGCCGCCCCGGTCTTTGATGACGGGGCGGATGACATACCAAAAAAACAAAAAGCCAAAAAATAAAATGGCGAACAGCACAAAACCCGGTCCTTGGTACATAGCGCGATTGTATCTGTTAACGACCTGCGCTTACAACTTGATGATGCCCAGCCCATTGAGCAGCACCACAAACACCAAAATGGGCGTGACAAATTTCAGCAGGCCAAAAAACAACCGCGCCACGCGGATATTGCCCAAACTCTCGCGGTTTGTCAATTCGCGCGCAAATTCCTGCCCGCCCCAGCGCCATCCCACAAACAAACAAATGGCAAGCCCGCCAACGGGCAGCAGCACATTGGAGCTGGCAAAGTCATACAAATCAAAAAAAGTTTTGTCAAAAAATTTTGTGTTTGCCAGCGCGCTGTTAGAAAGCGCCGCGGTGGAGCCAACCACCGCCAGCGCAATGCTGGTGGCGATGGTCGCCTTTTTGCGCGACCAGCCCAGTTGCTCATTCAAAAAGGCCACCGGCACCTCTACGATGCTGAGCATGGCCCCGGTAGCCGCGATGGCCCCCAGCACAAAAAAGACCACGACAAACAACCCGCCCAGCGGGATGGAGTTGAACACCGCCGGGATGGTGATGAACAGCAACGCCGGGCCGGCATCGGGTTTGAAGCCAAACGAAAACACCGCCGGGAAGATGGCGATGCCCGCGAGTATGGACACCAGCACATCGCCCAGCATCACGCGGATGGCGGTGCTGGGGATGTTTTGGTCATCGCGGAAGTAGCTTCCGTAGGTAATCATCGTGCCCATCCCCACCGAGAGTTTGAAAAACGAGAGACCCATCGCCGCCAGAATGGTTGCGCCGGTCACTTTGGAAAAGTCGGGCTTGAATAAAAATTCCAGCCCCTGGCCCGCGCCGGGCAAAGTGAGGCTGCGCACAATGACCACCAGCAGAAGCGCGAACAAAGCGGGCATTAATTTTTTCTCCAAACTTTCAATGCCTTTGGAAACGCCCGCGATGAGGATGCCGCTGACCAGAATCAGCACCAGCCATTGCCAAATCAACGATTGAACGGGGTCGGCGATTAAATCTCCAAAAGCCTGCCCCAGTGCTTTGGGGTCGGTGGTTGCCAGCGCGCCGGTGGCCGCTTTGAAAATGTAGGCAAATACCCAGCCCGCCACTTCGCTATAAAACGCCATGATGAGAAACGCAGATAGAACGCCCGCCGCGCCAATCAGCCACCACGCTTGTTTTGGCGCAAGTTTTTGAAAAGAGGTGATGGCGTTGGCTTTGGCGCGGCGGCCAATTGCCAGCTCGGCAATCATCACGGGCAGGCCAACCAGCAGGGTGCAAACCACATACAAGATGAGGAATGCCGCGCCGCCGTTTAACCCGGTGAGCGAGGGAAATTTCCAAATATTTCCCAGCCCAATGGCAGAGCCAAGCGTGGCGGCGATGACGCCAAGGCTGGAGGTAAATCCATCACGAGATTTGGGAGAAGATGAGTTCACAATGATTATTCCTTATAAAGTGATTGTATAAAACCTCACAGGTCTCGCAGACCTGTGAGGTTTAGATCAGCCGCGCACGTCGCAGGTCTCGCAGGCCTGTGAGGTTTGTGCCAGCCGCGCACCTCACAGGTCGCGCGGGCTTATGAAGTTTAGATCAGACACGCGCCTCACAGGTCTCGCAAAAAATCTTTTGCTTGAGAAATAAAGCTCTCCCAATTCTCGCGGCGGATGTTGTGCCCCGCATTTGGCACACGCGCCACGCGCAAGCGCGGCATGCGCGCGCGGGCGGCCTCAATCACGCCCTCATCCACAATTGCGCCGCGGACCACATCGGCCACAACCAGCAGCGCCGGGCAGGTGATTTTTGCAGCGGCCTCGCGCCAGTTTGGCATTGGCTCGGTCACGTAATTCACCACCTCTGGCCGGGTGAGTAAGTGTGCTTTTGCCCAGGGGATGGTTTCGTCAACGTGCCAGTCCGGGTGTTCTTCGCGGATGGTTTTATGGAGCGCGTCAAACCCCATCGCCCTGTTTTTTAGGATGCCCGCCCGCCATTCTTCGGCCATAGCCTGCACTTGCGCCTGCGTCACATCGCGCGGGATGTCGCGCCAGGCCGGGTCTTCCAAAATCACCGCCCGCACAAGCTCTGGGTAAACTGCGGCCAACTGCGCCGCCTCTGCGCCGCCCATTGAATGCCCAATGACGATGCACGGCCCCAGCCCCATCGCCCGGATGACCGCCGCGGCATCGCTGGCGTGGTGTTTGGCGGTGTAGCCGCTGGCGGGCGTGTCGGACAACCCGTGACCTCGCGCGTCAATCATCGTGATGTCATAGTCATCGCGCAATTCGTCCGCCAGCCGCAACCAGCACAGGCCGTCATCCGTAAGACCATGTAGCATGACAAACCCGGGTTTGTTTTTGTTTGGAAGATGATGCGCGTGAATGCGAACATCATCGGTTTTAATTTCTATTGGTTGGATTAAGGGCAGAATACTTTCGTTCATGATTTTCGTGGTGAAGTAGACTTCATACTTGTGCAAGGGCAATCATATTACGAAAGTTGAAAGCTCACACAAAGGAGATTTGATTGATATGGATTTTGGGAAACTTTTATCACAAGCGTGGAAGATTACCTGGCGACACAAAATATTGTGGGTTTTTGGCCTGCTGTCATCCTGCGCGGCCAGCGGGCTGAATGGCGGCAATGGCACAAGCAGCTTTAATTTCCCCTCTGGCAACACAACCTCAACCGGCTCCGCGCCATCTGATGCATTTCCCCAGTTGGATCAATACCAACTTCAGCAGATGATGGACCGGATTGCGCCATATTTGGCCGTGTTTGCGGTCTTGCTTTGCGTTGGCATTGTCATTGGCCTCATCGCGTGGGGCATTGGCATCATTGGGCGCGGGGCGCTGGTGGCGGGCGTTCAGCAAGTTGAAGACGAAGGCGGCACATCGTTTGGCAAGGGCTGGGCGGCGGCGGCGGCCAAATTCAAGCCGCTGTTTGGCATGAACCTGCTGCTGGCCTTGCCCGGTTTGCTGATGGGTCTGATCGCGCTCGTCATTCTCGCGCTGGGCAGCGGGGCGCTGGTGACTTCGATCACCTCGGCCATGAACTCGTCTCGCTCAGCCGACACCAGCGCGATTGGCGTGGCCATCTTTGGCGCGCTGGCCTGCTTTGTTCCGCTGGCCTGCATCGGCTTTGCCATCGAGGTCGTTATCGCCATTTTGCGGTTGTTTGGCGAGCGGGCCATCGTGCTGGAAGGGATGGGCGCGGTGGATGGCCTAAAGCGCGGTTGGGCGGTCTTTCGCTCCAACGCGGGCAATTCGCTTTTGCTCGGCATCATGCTGGTGATTTTGGGCATGATTGTTGGGTTTGTGATTGGTCTTGCGGCATTGCCAATCGTGTTGCCCATCGCGGGCGCGGCCATGGCTGCGGGTTCCAACGCCAAAGGCGCCGGGTTGCCAGCCGCCGGGTTGACTGCCCTGAGCGTGTGCGGCATTTTCGTCCTCTCCATTTTGTCGTATGCTGTCCGCGGCGCGCTCAACACGTTCAGCGGCGCATGCTGGAACATGGCCTACCGCCAGTTCACCAAATCCAGCGCGGATGTCGTTGAACCCATCGTCCCAACGATCACACAGTTTTAATTTTTTGCGCCTTACACGTCACGTCTTTTGCAGAAGTAACGTGTAAGGCGCAAGGTGTCATTTTATGATCCTCATTCACTCCACCCACGAAGCCGGTTTGAAATTTGGCGGTATTGGCGCCGTTTTGGATGGTTTGCTGGCCGCGCCCAGTTACCGCGAGCGCGTAGACCGCACGCTCGTCGTCGGCCCCCTCAATACCCGCGATGGCACAGAAATGGAGCGCATTTTTGCGCCGCGCAACGGCTTGTGGGTGCGCTACTTTTCCGACCGCGGCATGATGGCCTGCGACCTGGATTTGGCTTTGCGGTTGAGCGCAATTGAGCGTGAATGGGGTGTGCGCATTTTGTATGGCACGCGCATGTTTGGCGGCGTTCCGCACGAGGTGATTTTGGTGGATGCCACCGAGAGCCGCGCCGACAAACTGACCTCGTTTGAGTATTACGTGTGGGAAAAGTTTGCGCTGGATTGCGGCAAATACAACGGCTCGGACGAGTTCCAGCTTTTTATGCGCTGTGCCGAGCCGCAATTTGCCGCCATTTCTGCCGTGCTGGATTACCCCAGCGAAGGCACGCAAAAAGCCGAGTTGAGCGATGACCGCCGCGCCATCATTTGCCACGAATTCATGGGCTTGCCGTTGTGGTACGCGGCCCAAATTCGCCAGGCCGGGCGTTACGAGAGCGTCTTTGTGGCGCACGAAGTTCCAACCGCCCGCGCCTTGGTGGAAAATGACGGCGGCCACGACACGCGCTTTTACAACATCATGCGCAACGCCAGCTATACCGGCGCGACGATGGATGATGTATTTGGCGACCAAAGCGGCTACTTTAAGCATGGCATGGTCAAAACCGCCGACACCTGCTGGCACATCATGGCGGTGGGCGACCCCACCCGCGATGAGTTGGGCTTTTTGGATGCGCGTTTGCGCAACCGAATGATTCACACCTGTTACAACGGCGTGCCCGCGCACAAGGCCACGCCCGCCCAGGCGCAATCGGCCAAAGACAAATTGCGCGGCTATGCCCGCAACCTGCTGGGGTTTGAGCCAACATTCATTTTCTCTCATGTCACGCGGCTGGTGGTGAGCAAAGGTTTGTGGCGCGACCTGCGGGTGATGGAGCAATTGGACAGCCACCTCGCGTTCAAAGGCGAGACCGCCGTGCTGTTTATGCTGTCATCCGTGCGCCCGCAAGGCCGCTCTAGCGCAGATGCCCAGCGCATGAGCCGCGAGTATGGCTGGCCGGCCAACCACCGCGCGGGCTGGCCCGATCTGGTAGACAACGAAATTGACATGTATCGCGGCATCGCCGAGTTCAACAGCCGCGCCCGCGCCAGCCGCATCGTGCTCATCAACCAGTTTGGCTTTAGCCGCGACCGCTGCGGCGATTCCATGCCCGCCAATGTGAACTTTGACGATTTGCGGCTGGGCACAGATTTGGAATTTGGTCAAAGCATTTACGAGCCGTTTGGCATTGCCCAACTGGAGCCGTTAAGCAGCGGCGCGTTGTGCGTGCTCAGCAATGTGTGCGGGTGTTTGGGGTTTGTCAACATCGCCACCGAGAACAAGCTGCCAGACAACATCATCGTGGGCGATTACACCCATTTGGATTACGCGGCGGGCATGAGCGAATCTATGCGCATTGGCACCCAGCAGCGCGGTGAAGTGGAGCAGCGCGTGGCTGCCGACATCAGTTGGTTCATCATAGACCGCCTGCCGCGCAGTTTGGCCCAAAAACAAAAACTGATGGAAGACGGGCAGGCTTTGGCCGCCAAAATGTCCTGGAACGTGGTGGCTGGTGAACGCTTCCTGCCCGTGCTGGGCGTGTGAGGCAATTAAAAATTACGAATTACGAATTATTGCCGAGGGGTATGTTTATTGCCCCAAGTCACAGTTTTTCGTAATTCGTAATTCGTAATTATTAATTCGTAATTGTGATCGGCACAGCGCCTTCGCCCTTGAAGTTGAGCACACTCACGCGGGCGGCCACTTGTTTGGCGATCTCCATGATGCGCTGGCTGGTCTGACTTTCTGGCGAGGCCACAATCACCGGCTTGCCGCTATCTCCGCCCACACGGATCATGGGATCAAGCGGGACGCTGCCCAAAAACGGCGTGTTTTTCATGGTGGCAAGCCGCTGGCCGCCGCCCTCGCCAAACATCGCCACTTTTGCGCCGGTGGATGGGTCTGTGTATGGCCCCATGTTCTCCACCACCCCAATAATTGGGATGTTCATTTGCTCAAACGCGTTCAGACCGCGCAGCGCATCGCTCATGGAAACAAGCTGCGGCGTGGTCACGATGATTCCCATCGCGCCCTGCACCACCTGCCCCAGCGAGAGTTGCGCGTCGCCGGTTCCGGGCGGCATGTCCACAATCAAATAATCCAGCTCGCCCCAGGTCACATCCTGCAAAAACTGGCGGATGGCGGCGTGGAGCATTGGCCCGCGCCACACCAGCGGCTGCTCGATGGGATACGCGAAGGCGATGCTCATCACCTTGATGCCGTATTTTTCCATTGGGATGAGCTTGCCGTCTTTTGTCTCGACCGAGTAGATGGATTCTTTGCCATCCCGCGAGAGTTGCGCGGTGGGCAGCCCCAGCATGATTGGCACGTTTGGGCCATACACATCGTTATCCAGCAGACCCACCCGCGCACCCAGCTTGCTGAGCGCAATGGCGAGGTTGACCGATACCGTGCTTTTGCCCACGCCGCCCTTTCCGCTGGCGACAGCGATGATGTTTTTCACCGGCACTTGCAGCGTGGTGCGCACTTTGGCGTTGGCCAGCACGTTGCTCGACCAATCAATGCTCACCTTGCCCATGCCGGGGATTTTTGCCAGCTCGGCGCGGGCATCTTTCTCCATCACGTCTTTGAGCGGGCAGGCTGGCGTGGTCAGCTCAATCACAAAGCTCAGGTTGTTGCCGCTGATTTTTATATCCTTGACCATGTTCAGGGTCACAAGATCGCGGTGCAGTTCGGGTTCCATCACCCGCCCAAGCGCGGCGAGGATGTCTTTTTCTGTAAATGCCATAAGGTATGAATTTTAATGGATGCGCGCCACGCGCTGCCCGCCCAATGCCAAACTCCTAATTGCACACGGGTTGTCATCCAGACAAAAAACTGGAAGGTTTTCCTCTTTTAATCTCTCGCCAAGGCGCAAAGCCGCCAAGATTTGGCCCTCTCTTTGCGTCTTGGCGAGAGATTAAAAGACAAGACAACAACTTTGGTTAATTGCACGCGCACACGCCGCTGGCGCGGCATTGCACCAGCGCCATGTTTTGCGCCAGAGCGCCGCTGAGCGCGGCATACGCCAAAAGCGCAAGCGCCCCGGCCAAAAAGAGGATGGCCAGCCAGCGTGTGAATCGCCCCGATGGCCGTGTTGCGCCATCCCCAGCCAGCGTGGCCCCGCGCTGGCCCAGCGCAAAAACAGCCCACACAACGGCGATGAGTTTGTTGCCCAGCACAAGGCCATCAAAAATATTAAAACCAATGTAAGCGATGACAGCGCAGCCCAGCCCGGCCAGCGTGACGCGCCACGCCGCGTCTGGCTCGCGCCGCGCGGCTGCAAGCGGCAAGGCCGCCATACACACAACAAGGCCAATGGCGCAGGCCATGCCAATCAGCCCGCCATCTACCGCCGCCTGCGCAAACGCATTGTGCGCGTGCGGGTAAAACGAAATATCGCGCCCCGCCGGGTGCGGATAAAAGCACGTCACCACCACCGGAAAAGTGTTCAACCCGTTGGAAATGATGGGCGCATCGCGGGTGATTTGCGCCGCCAGCCGGAGCATGTCTGTGTGGGCAAACACGCGGTTGCTCAGGTCAATGGCCGCATCGCCCAGGGCGCGCGCGCCGGGCAAAAGCGCAATCAGGCTGATGGCCGCCGCGCCCGCCGCGAGCGCCATCCCTGCCCTGCGCGTGACCCGCCGCGAACGCCGCGCCAGCGCCACAAACACGGCCAGCGCAAGGGCCGCCGCACCCCATGCCAAAATCGTTTGGGTGAGCAGCATGACCAGCGTCACACCCGCGGCCAGCGCAACAAAGAAACCGCGTTTTTTGCGCCCGTCAAAAGCCGCCGCCGCGCACACCGGGAGCAGCACTGCCAGAAAACCGCCAATCAGCCGCGGGCTGGCGAACTCGGAGACGCGCGGCACCCCGCTGCCCGGCACAGCCAGCGAAAAATGCGGCAACGCATCGTAAAACGGTCTGGTGATGGGAAAAATCACCGCCTGGGTCCAGTCTGCGATGAAGAAACCCACAAACGCGATGCCCCCCGCGATGAGCGCGATGCCTATGCTGGCGCGGGTCACATCGCGCCGGGTTTTTACCAGCGCCAAAACTGCGTAATACGCCACAATGCCGCCCAGCAAAGACAAAAAACGGTTGCGGCTGAGGTCTGGGGCGATGGTGATCAGCGTGGCGATCAGCGCGGTGAGGGCAACCCCGCCAACAAACACATCTGGCGCGGCGGGAAAAATTTTCTCTTGCCAAAGCGCAACCCACGCGCACACCAGCGCCGCGCCCGCCAGCGGCAACGCCAGCGCGGGCAGGGCTGGCACGCTCAGCAGCGGGATGGCGATCAGGGCGCACCCCGCCGAAACCGCAGTCAAAATATGTGTAACGCGACGCATGATGGGCCAGCCCATTATCCGGCAAACGATATTCCGGGCGCTTTGGGTGATGGGGTATGTGCTGGGGTATATTGCGCACAACATGTTAGCCGCTTTGCCGGTGCTGGCGCTTGGGGCGCTTTTTTTATGCTGGGTCGCGCGGATGGGGCAGTGGCGCGTTGGCGCATTGGCCGCGGCCATCTGCTGGGGAGGTTTTGTCTGGGGCATCACCCAGCTCACCAGCGGGCTGCGTTTGTATGCGCAAACGCCCGCCGCCTTGTGCTGGCTGGCGCTTGACCTTGCGCTGGTCGCGGTCTGCGCGGGCGCCATCCACCGCAAAGGGTTGCCTGCGCTGGGTTTGGCCGGGCTGGGTTGGATGGAGCGCCTGCTTTTGTTGGGCGTGGCTGGCATGGTGGGCATCACGGGTTTTGTGGCGCTTGTCTCCGCGCCCGCAAACTACGACTCGCTCACGTATCACATGACGCGCGTGGCGCACTGGGCGCAAAATGGCAGCGTGGCGTTTTATCCCACCGGCATTGACCGCCAAAACTTTTTGGAGCCGCTGGCCGAATATGTCATTGGTCAGTTTTATCTGCTGGCAAATGGCGATGCGCTGGCGAACATCTCGCAATGGCTGGCCTTTATTGGGTGCGTGGTTGGCGCATCGGTCTTGGCGCAGCAGGTGGGTGGCGGGCGCAGGGCGCAGATTCTGGCGGCGGTGTTTGCCGCCACCGCGCCCATGGCCATCTTGCAGGCCAGCAGCACCCAAAATGATCTGGTCGCCTCGTTTTGGCTGGTTTGCGTTGCGGTGTTCGCGCTGCGCATCATGCACCCCGCGCCCGCCAACCTGCGCCCCGCTCGCGCAGATGTCATCTTATTTGGCCTGAGCCTTGGGCTGGCCTTGCTCACCAAAGCGACGTTGCGTTTGTATGCCTTGCCGCTGGTGATGTGGGTCTCCATTTGGATGCTGCTGCGCGTCCGCGCCAAAGCCATTTTGCCGCTGGCGGCCATCGCCGGAATTGTGATTGGCATTAATGTGGCTTTTGTGTTGAGCAACTTTGCCGCTTATGGCCCCAGCCTGATGCCATCTTCGCGGGTGGGCACGCTCACCAACGCGGCCATCTCGCCGGGCATTGTTCTATCTAACATTTTGCGCAACGCGGCGTTGCACTTTGGCCTGCCCCGCGCAGACTTGAACAAACAACTCATCGTTCAACCCATCACGGCGCTTCACGCCGCGCTGGGGCTGGATGTCTCCGACCCGCGCTCCACGCACGAAGGCTCGCGCTTCGCTATTTCGGATGTTCCGTTTACCGAGGATTCATCTGGCAGCCCGCTGCACTTGCTTTTAATTTGGGCGGCCATGCTGGCGGCGGTTTTGCGCCCCGCGCTGCGCAAAAACATCTGGCTGATGGGTCTTGGGCTGGCCGCGCTGGCGGGCTTTGTTTTGTTTTGCGCCGTGTTGCGCTGGCAGCCGTGGCACACGCGGCTGCACTTGCCGCTGTTTATTCTGTTCGCCCCGTTTGTGGCGCTGGCGGCAGATGAGGCTTTGCCGCGCCGCTTTGCGCCGCTGGTGTTTGCGGGCTTGATTGTGGCGGCCTATCCGTTCATCACCCAAAACGCGTTTCGCCCGCTCACCGGGCCGCGCAGCGTTTTGCGCGTTCCTCGCAGCGAACAATATTTCACCCAGGCCGATGCCTTGCGCAAGCCCTACCAGGCGGCGGTGGCAGAAATTGCCGCGGGCGAATGCCGCTCCATTGGGCTGATAACCCAAAGCGACACACCGGAATATTTGCTCTGGATCTTGATGCAGGTCGAGTCCCCATCTACCCAAATGCAGCATGTTCTGGTGAAAGATAAATCGGCGCGTTTAGCAGAGCCGCTGGCGCCGCCGTGCGCCGTGCTGGCGACCGAGCCTGCGCAAAACCCAATCAGCTTGAACGGCCAAATGTTTGAGCAGCGGCAACGCTGGGGCGGCGTGGGGTTGTATTTGCCGTAGATGATTGCGGCCGTTAACCTCGCAGGTTGTGATTCCCTTATCTCAAAAATCTCTCGCAAAGACGCAAAGACGCAAAGAATTTTCTTGGCGGTTTAGCGCCTGGCGAGAGATAAAAAGGGAACTCCCTTCCATTTTTGGCATCGGCTGCGTAATCTCGCAGGTTGGCCCACAAGGTTTTGGAAAGCGGAGGTTTTGCGGGCCAGCTTGCGAGGTTGTAAGTAGCCCGCGCTCAACTCAGTTCTCTTTGCGGTTCTTGTTTCGGGTTATCCTTGCGCACCCATGAAAAAAGTTGTGATGTATACCGATGGCGCGTGCGACCCAAACCCCGGCACGGGCGGGTGGGCGGCCATTTTGATGCACGGCCCGCATAAAAAAGAGCTGAGCGGCAGGCAGCCCGACACGACCAACAACCGCATGGAGATGACCGCCGTGATTGAAGGATTGCGCGTGCTGAAAGAGCCGTGCGAGGTGGCCATCTTCACCGATTCGGAATATCTGCGCAATGGCATCACAACCTGGCTGGCCGGATGGAAACGCAAAGGATGGCAGACCGCCAGCAAAACACCGGTCAAGAATCAGGATTTGTGGCAAGAGTTGGATGCGCTGACCGCCCAGCACACGCTGAGTTGGGAGTGGGTGCGCGGCCACGCCGATGATCCCCTCAACCAGCGGGCCGATTATTTGGCCCGAACCGCGCGCAAACACTGACAGGCGGCTTACCCAGCCACAAATTTGTAGCCGCGCCCCGGCACGGTGATGACCCAGCGCGGGGCGTTGGGGTCTGGCTCAATTTTTTCGCGCAGGCGGCGGGCAAGCTGGGCCAGGCTGTCATCGCGGATGCCTTTGCCAAACGCCTTGTCCTCGCTCCACACCGCGCGGATGATGTCATCTTTCTCGCACACCGCGTTGGGGTGAGCCTGCAAAAAGTCCAGCAACGCCATCTCTTTGGATGTGAGCTGGGAGGTGTTAAAGGTGGCCGCGCGACCCGCGTAAAGCAGCGGCAGGCCCGCCAGCCCAGACAAGCGTATCTCTTCTTCGGATGGCGCATCGGCCCAAAATTCATCCACCCGCGCCCGCACGACCGGGTGCGCCGCGGCTGCATTTGGGTCGCCCGTGTCTGCGCAAGCCTCGCACGATGCGCGCAAGAACGAGGCGTATCCGCGCGAGACGCCGATGAGCGCGGTCGCGACCTCATCGCCCCAGACAAGCTCTTTTCGCGCGGCGTAACGCGCCACATTCCAGCGGGCGTCGCTCTCGCTCAGGCAGCCCAGCCAGATGGTGTTGGCATAGACCAGCTCGGCGAACTCCGTCCGCGCATCCAGTGGGCGGCGGGTGCCGGTGATGAAGCTCAGCTTGAACTTGTGCGCGTCTCGCAGAGAGCGCAAGTTGCCAAATAACGAATCGGGGTTTTGGGCGGTCAGGCTGTCAAAACGATCCAGCACAAAACACACTTTGGCGAAGGTTTTTTCGCGCAGGCCAGCGGCCAGCGCGTCATCCAAAGCGTCCAGCGGGTCGCGAGTTCCATCGGCCAAAGCGGTTTGGCCCAGCCCGCGCCGCATGGCCGCAAACAACGCATTGGGTGATGGCTCGCGCAGGCGGTTGCAATCTACCGCCACCAGACGCGTGTTTGGCAGGCGGGCGGCCACGCCAGCCGCGTTGGCGATGAAGCCGAGCACATTGCTCTTGCCCGCGCCGCTCAGCCCCACCAGCGCGGCGCTCTCGCCGGCTTTGATGGCGCGAACGAGATGCTCCACTTCGGCGGCGCGGTAGGTTGGCGGATAGTCATCCCACATATTTCTGGATTTTACAAAAAAATCTCTCGCCAAGACGCAAAGACGCTAAGAATTGGCCCTTTCCCTTTGCGGCTTGGCGTCTTGGCGAGAGATTAAAACTGGACTTACGCAAGATGTGTTATTCGCGAAAAAGTAATACTTGTCACCCTGAGCGATAGCGAGGGGTCTCTGGAAAATTTAGCCTAACGTGAATTCGGGATAAGGATCTTTTGAGGAATCCGATCATCCTGAGCGCGACTGCGAGGAACGAGCAGGAGCAGTCGAAGGATGATTGTTTAGCTTATGTTTTGATTTTGTCAAATGATCGCCCTTCGACTGCTCGCTTCGCTCGCGCTCAGGGCGAACGGATCCATAAATTCTGTTTTTTCGCTCTTGCATCAAGAATGAAATTACAAGATCCCTTATCCCGAACTCGCGTTAGCCTAAGAATGAGTTAGCCAGAGATGCTTCGCCCAAAGGCTTGGCCTTTGGCAAGCTCAGCATGACATGTCATCGTTTTTTGATTCAGCTTTGCGTAAGTCTAGTTAAAACCGGTTTTTTGTCCGGGCAGCCCTCGCGCGGGTCAGCGTATTTTGATGGCCTCGACCTCGCCGACCGAGCCAAAGCCGCAGGCGTGATAAAACTCCTGGGCGGGGGTGTTGCCGCGTTTAACATCCACCAAAAGCTGGGCGGCTCCGCTCTCGCGGGCGCGGCGCAGCGCCACCTCAAACAGCACCCGGCCCACGCCGCGCCGCCGGTAGCCCGGCTCCACAACCTGGGCATCCAGCCAGGCGCGCGGCTCTAGCAAGGTGGTGGGCATGCTGACCGAGACAAAACCCACAATTGGGTTGGCCTCCGGGTCGTTCGCCTCGGCCACCCAAATTTCCAAGTCGGGGCTGTACCGAATGCGCTCGGCCAGTTGCACGCGCTGGCCGTCGCTCATGCTGGCGTGGGTTGGCAGCAGCTTTGCCAGCTCCAAAATGCGCGGGTAGTCGTTTTCTCTGGCGCGGCGGATGGATACCCCGGCGGGCGCGAGATCGGCCAGTTCATCGTTCAGGGCCGACTGGGGCAACCGCATGGCCCGCCAACGCGAAAGGACCTCGCGGTGTGTGCGAAAGCAAATCTCTGGCATGTCTTCCGGGCGGTATAAGGCCGCGGCGCGGGCATCATCCGCCGCTTTGAGTTGGGCGATGTTGAGGGCGCGGGCGCGGTAAAAAATAATCAGGCCGCTGCGTGGCGGGCCTTCTGGAAAGGAATACACGCCGAACATCTCGATCAGCTCAATATCCAGCCCGGTTTCTTCTTTGGCTTCGCGCACGGCGGCCTGCTCCACGCGCTCATCGGCCTCCACGTAGCCGGATGGCAGCGCCCAATGCCCGGCGTGCGGCGGGCGGTCACGCTGAATCAGCACCACCGATTCGCCATGCTCAATCAGCACGCCCACGCCCGGCACGGGGTTTTCGTATTGCACATGCCCGCACGTGGGGCATTGCATGCGCTGGCGGCCTTCCAGATCGGCCAGGTGCATGGGCGAACCACATTTGATGCAAAACACAAGAAGATTATAAGGTTAATGCCAGTTTTGGATAAGAAAAGAGCTTGGGAAACAGGGCGGCATTTAAGAAGTCGGACTGCTCACTGGGCAAATTTTTGGCTTGCCCAGGCCTGAGCAGTCCGACTTCCCAAGGTGTTACGCCGTGAGAGTGATTAACACCTCGTTATCTCGAATTCACGCAAGGTTAATGCAAAAAGGCGCAAATCCGCGTTTCCGGTATGACAGGGCTTACGCATAAGAAACATGTATTCAATGTGGATTTGTCTTAAAGGTATTTTGTCTTAATCCCCTTTGACAGAAGAAGATTTCGTTGTTGTTTGCAAATTGGCTCAAAAACTCCACTTGTGATCTACAAGGAGATACCTTTAGTTCGAGCTTGAAAAAAATTTGCGTCAAAATTAAATTTTTGGATAATTCTGTAAAGCCAACCTTAAACTTGTGATGCGTTTGCCCTGTCCGGTATGATGGCCTTTGTCATGATGGTCAAGCTCGTATCGGTCAGGCCCAATCTTAAAAAGTTGATTAGGTTGTTTTATTTGCCATAAAAATTTGTTTTATTGATGTAGAATTTTGTAGATGGTAGCCAAATCATCTTCGGTTTCGGATTTGCAATCCAAGCTTTTGCGTGTGCCCATTGAGCGCCTGCCACTTGTTGCGGACTTGCTGGAAGAAGTTATTGCCGCGCCAACCAATGAAGAGGCCGAAGACGCGCTGGATGCAGCGATTATTGCGTCTCGCAAAGATGAGGAAATGGAGCCTTTGGAAGACGTGATCAAGGAATTGCGCGCTACGCGGAAACTGCCAAGACAATACTGCAAGATGAGAATTGGCAGTTAAAAATTGCAAAACCACTTTGCGATTTCACCCAAATCCGCTTTTTTTAGAAGCAAAATCATGCAAGTATCTATAATCATGTGAAGTGATGATGACAACTACTTCAACAAAACCATCTCTATTTGGAATTCGCAATTCAAACCGAGATTTTGAGAAAGCAACGGCTTGGGGGAAAAATCAATTTAATAGTTCATTCCCAATTGCTCTAACTTGTTATATGCATCATGTCGGATTACAGGCAGTTTATTTGATGCTGGATGATAATTTTCACGTAATTCAGGGAAAAATAGGGGCAGAGAAAATATTTGGAATTCAACCAGATTCGGATAATTTATTTTTTGATTTTGAAAGCGATTTTGCTCCTTATCGAAAGATTGTTTCTGGCTCATTGCCGAGAATTGATGTTGTAACCTCTGACAGAACAAAAGAACATGCCTTTCGGGCATTAGAAGTAAAACTTACCGCTCTTCCTGATGATGGAACATCTCATCTGCAAGATGATGCTTTTGGATGTGAGATTGTTGTTCGACCAGATACGGTGGTTTATCAAGCATTAAGCTTAGCTCTCTGTTTTGAAAACGAGAGAGAGTTATTACATGATTTATTGTCTAAATCTTGTTCATCAATTCAAGACTGGAATGATGAAACCCTTATTGCATCACACATGGATGATTTAGCGGAAGGGATAAGACAAATTGCAAAAAGCAAATTCCATAAGCAGCAGCCTCTTGTCTTGCAGCCAATATGGAAAACTGTAGGGAAATCAACAGAATTGGCCGATAACTGCCTTGATGTTTTTGTATGGAGTGATATGGCACTTCTGCGACTTTATGTTGATGAGACAAAAAAAGGAAATGGCAAAAAGCGTTTTTCGCGTCCTTATAGAGCTATCACTTGGCTGGCAAAAATGCTCTATGACTATTCTTTAACGGGTGAGATAAAAAATCCGAAGCAAACAATCAGGCATTTGTCATTTCAATCCTATACAGACAAAGCCTTTGCTATGGGCGGGCTACGAACTCATAAGTATATGACTTGCAAAGAACTAACAAGACCCAGAGTTTCTAAGTCGGAATTAAAAAACATTATTTTGGGTGGAGGGCAAAAATTGCTTAGTCCTGAACGGCGATTTGACGCAATTATTGCCAACACCCCCAATCTTTTTTTAAGCTAAAAATGTTATATCACAATGCAAACCATTGATCTTTTTTCGGGATGTGGGGGTATGTCCTTGGGATTCCAAAATGCAGGCTTTAACATCGCATGTGCATTTGATAATTGGTTGCCTGCAGTAAAGGTTTATGAACTCAATTTTCATCATCCTATTCGACAGATGGATCTTGGAGATTTAAAAGATGATTTTTCTTTGCTTAATCAATATAAACCTCAATTAATAATCGGTGGCCCGCCATGCCAAGATTTTTCTCACGCAGGAAAAAGAGATGAAACTCTCGGTAGAGCGGACCTATCTATTAGTTATGCCGAGATTGTAAAAAGGCTTCAGCCCGATTATTTTGTAATGGAAAATGTGGATCGCGCTGCCAAAAGCCAAACTTTTGAGAAGGTAAGACAAATTTTTAAGAGTGCTGGGTATGGATTATCCGAGCGAGTACTCGATGCTAGCTTATGCGGAGCACCTCAAAGCCGAAAACGCGTATTTTTAGTTGGGGAGCTTAATGGAAACGATGATTTCCTTTTGCCATATTTAGAAAAAAATTTGTCAAAGCAACCCTTAACTGTTAATGATTATTTTACTAAAATTATAGGCAGAAAATTAACTACTGAGTATTACTATCGACACCCGCGCAATTATTCAAGAAGAGCAATCTATGGGGTTCATGAGCCAAGTGCAACAATCAGAGGTGTAAATCGCCCCATACCTGCAAACTACCCTGGCCATCCCGGAGATGCTACCCCGATTTCAGAAAAAGTAAGACCTTTAACGACAAAAGAAAGAAGCTTAATACAGACTTTCCCTGAAAACTTTGTGTTTGTTGGGACAAAAAGCAACATTGAACAAATGGTCGGGAATGCAGTTCCAGTAAAGTTGGCTGAATTTGTTGCTCACGCACTAAGCTCGTATATCCAAGATAAAGAGCAAGGTTTGGTTGAAAATCCGTTGTTTCAAGCGCGATTGCTTCAAGCCAAGACCGGCTATATAACCTCAGATAATAGATAGCTGATATGCCTAGGTATACGTGTATGGTTAAACGTAATCGTTGCAAATTCAGCTGCTGTTTCCCCATGTTAAAATCCCATAACACGCGGGCATAGCTGAGTTGGCTACAGCGTCTGCCTTCCAAGCAGAAGATCACGGGTTCAAGTCCCGTTGCCCGCTTTTGCGGAGATTGACAATTGGAGACTGGAGATTGGAGATGAGACCGCGATGTGGGTCTGGTCTCCAGCCTCAAATCTCCAATTTTCAATCTCCGCGTTTTATTTTTAATTTGTAAGGTGTAATGGGTGAGCGGACGGAAGACAGAGGACGGGAGACGGGTGTTGCCAAACAGATCGTCCTCCGCCCCTCGTCATCGGTCTTTTGCGCATTACGCCTTACGTCATATCTATTTCACAATCATGGAATTAAATATTGCATTGTTGCCCGGAGATGGCATCGGGCCGGAGGTTGTGCGCGAAGCCGTGAACGTCCTCAAGGTGGTGTGCGAAAAGCACGGCCACACCCTCATTACTCAAGAAGCGCTGGTGGGCGGGTGTGCCATCCACGCAACCGGTTGGGCGCTGCCCGAAGACACGCTGAAGCTGGCGCAAAAAGCCGATGCGGTTTTGTTTGGCGCGGTGGGCACGCCCGAATTTGACAAAGACCCCAACGCCAAGCAGCGCCCGGAAAATGGCATTTTGGGTTTGCGCAAGGGGCTGGAAGTGTTCGCCAATCTGCGCCCGGTCAAGGTGTATGACGCGCTGATTGATTCCAGCCCGCTGCGGCCAGAAATTGTGCGTGGCACAGACATTATGATTTTGCGCGAGCTGACCGGCGGCGCGTATTTTGGTTTGCCCAAAGAGAAGAAGGGCGAGAAACCAAACCGCACCGGCGTGGACACCACGTTTTACACCGAGGCCGAAGTGCGCCGCCTGATGCGGATGGGCTTTGAGTTGGCAAAGGGCCGCCGCAACAAAGTGACCCAGGCCGACAAAGCCAACGTGATGGCTTCTGGCCGGTTGTGGCGCGAGATTGCCCACGAGGTGGCCGCCGAATACCCGGATGTGCAATACGAGGACATGTACGCCGATGCGTGTTCCATGCACATGCTCCGCGCGCCGCGCAGTTTTGACGTGATCGCCACCGAGAACTTGTTTGGCGACATTTTGAGCGATGAGGCTTCCATGCTGGCTGGCTCGATGGGGATGCTGCCGAGCGCGTCTTTGGGCGATGGCCGCAACCGGCACGGGTTCCGGCGCGGGCTGTATGAGCCTATTCACGGCGCGGCGCACGACATCACCGGCAAAGGTATTGCCAACCCGCTGGCAACCATTTTGAGCATGGCGATGATGCTGCGCTGGTCATTTGGGCTGAGCGCGGAAGCCGACGCGATTGAACGCGCGGTAGACACCTTGCTTGCAGATGGCTACCGGAGCGGCGACCTTAAATCTGCCGATACCCCATCCGACAAAGTGCTTGGCACCCGGGCGATGGGCGAAGCTGTGATTGAAAGACTGACATTCTGACAAGGATGACCTGGGTGACAGGGCTGACAAGGATGACGCATCATCCAAGTCATCCTCTTCATCCAAGTCACCCTCTTCATTTCTAAAAAATATGGCACAAAAAACACTCACCTGGACGCCCATTGGCGGGCTGGGAGAAGTCGGAAAAAATATGATGGCGTTTGAATACAACGACGCCATTTTGATTGTGGATACGGGCATCATGTTCCCGGAGTCGGATATGTTTGGGATTGACGCCGTCATCCCAGACTACACCTGGCTTAAAGAAAAGCGCGACAAAATCAAGGGCATTGTCATTACGCACGGGCACGAAGACCACACCGGCGCGGTGGCTTACGTGGTGAAGGAATTCCCCGGCCTGCCCATCTATGCCACCCCGCTCACGCGCGGGCTGCTGGAGGTAAAACTGCGCGAGGCCAAAGCGCTCGACCGCGCCACGCTCAACACCGTGCCGGTGGATGGCAGCGCGCAAATTGGCCCGTTTAAGATTGAATTCTTTCGCATGTGCCACAGCATTCCAGATAACGTGGGGCTGGGCATCACCACCCCGGTGGGATTGATTGTGCACTCTGGCGACTTTAAGTTTGACCACACGCCGGTGGATGGTCTGACCTCTGACTTTGCCAAGCTGGCCGAGTTCGCTGGGCGCGGGGTGCTGGCGCTGTTCTCGGACAGCACCAACGCCGAGAACCCCGGCATCACCCCCAGCGAGCGCGAGATTGAACCGGCGCTGGAGTTGGTTTTCCGCGATGCTGAGGGGCGCATCATCGTCGCCACGTTTGCCTCGCTCATCTCGCGCATTCAGCAAGTGGCGAACATTTGCCAAATTTACGGGCGCAAATTGGCTTTTGCCGGCACCAGCATGGTGGAAAACGTAAAGATGGCGCAGAAAATGGGCTATTTGCAATTGCCGGAGGGTTTGGTGGTCAAGCTGGAAGAGACCAACAAGATGGACCCGGCGACGGTGTGCATCATGGCCACTGGCAGCCAGGGCGAACCCAGCGCGGTGCTGGGGCGCATTGCGATGGGGCGGCATCAGGTGATTAACGCCCAGCCCGGAGATACGTATGTGCTGTCTGCGCATCCCATCCCTGGCAACGAGGAGGCCATTCACCGCATCATCAACCGGCTGTTCCAAAAAGGCGCAAATGTGATTTACCCGCAACTGGCGCGGGTGCATGTTTCTGGCCACGCCAGCCAGGAAGAACAAAAACTTTTGCTGAGCTTGCTGCGGCCCAAGTTCTTCATCCCCATTCACGGCGAGCTGCGCATGTTGAACGCGCACAAGCGGTTGGCGCAAAGTCTGGGGATTCCATCCAGCAATATTTTTGTGGGCGAGAACGGAACGCCCATCGAGTTCACATCCACCAGCGCAACCCAACTGGAGCGCATGCCCGGCGGCTATGTGTTTGTGGATGGGTCTGGGGTGGGTGATATTGGGCCGGTGGTGCTGAAAGACCGCGAGGCGCTGGCGCGAGACGGCTTCGTGCTGGTCATTGTCCGGCGCGATGAAAAGGGCGGGCTGCGCGAAAACCCAGAGATCATCACGCGCGGGTTTGTGTATATGAAAGAAGCCGAGGAGTTAATCAAGGCGATGTCTGAGGCGGCTGGGAAAGAGTTGAGCAATATCACCGCCTCGACCAGCACAGATGCGATTCGGTCTCGCGTGGGCGAGGCGGCGGGCAAGTTTATTGCCAATGAAACGCGCCGCCGGCCAATGCTAATTACAGTAGTTGCCTAAAAATTTGCATATTTGAGCAAAATAAGATATAAACAGAAAACTGCCTTGGAAAGTTGGTGTGGAAGGAGGCAGATAACGTAGAGGGGCAGGTTGTATATCTAGAAACCATGTCTACAACCGATATTCTTAAGTCTGTCAATTATGACATGCGGGTTCTGGCGAACAGTTTGAGCGGCGCTCTGGAGATGCTGCGAGATACTGCGCTGGATCGTAATCAACACGGCATGGTAGATCAGGCCAGCGAAGCCGCAACGGCGTTGCTGGATCTGGTTAATCTGACGATTGATTACGACACGCTAAAGAGCGGCCAATTCAAGCTTAGCAGCGCAGAGTTTGATTTGGCCAGCCTGGTGGAACAAACCGCCGAAAGCGTGTCAACCCTCACGCGGGCCAATCAGGCTTCGCTCATGACCTATATCTCGCCAGATATGCCGTTGCGATTGCGCGGCGATGAAGCGCGGCTGAAACAGGTTCTGAATTTTCTGATCGCCAAAGCCATCAACCGCACCCCGGCCAGCGAATTGATTTTGCGGGTGGCCCCAGACCACGCGTTGTCTTTCGTTGGCGTAAATCGGGTGGTTCTCCGCTTCAGTCTGGAGCAATCTGTCAGCAACAGCCCCGCGCCTTACAGGGGCGCCGCGCAAGAACGCGATCTTGCAGAAGAAGTTGTGATGGGAATTGTGCGGTATATGCACGGCGAGATACACACCGAGAGCGA
>Ga0073900_10000628_pt1 | contig 21934 bp, 20 predicted proteins | sample KloWWTmetKNB5Kit_FD_66666 | JGI IMG/M metagenome (GOLD analysis project Ga0073900, IMG submission 66666) | Active sludge microbial communities from Klosterneuburg, Austria, studying microevolution and ecology of nitrifiers - Klosterneuburg... | ecosystem: Engineered > WWTP > Aerobic digester >...
AAGTTATCCAAAGGAAGAAAATTAAATACTAGTTAGTACTCCTGCCTTAAAAAAAACAAGTTTAAAATTTTATTTCAAAAATTTCCTAATGCAAATCTTTAACAAGGGCCTTACCAGGGAAACTTTAATTGTCTCAAGTGTAGTTCTGTTTATACTTTCTACGGCGTCGTCGTTGGTTTTTTTCTCTAAAACTTCAGTTGGTAGCGGTTTAGTGTCGAAATCAGGATTTAATTTGACTGATAAATCTGGAGTTGATGAAGCTGGTGTTAAAGACCAGCCTTGTCCGCTAAATGGACAACTTCACACCAAAAATCAAAAAGATATTTGGGAAAAAAGACCACCTCTAGCTGTTATGGTAGAAAATTCAACTGATGCTAGACCTCAAGGGGGTTTAACTCATGCAGATGTTGTTTATGAGGCAGTTGCTGAAGGTGGAATAACTCGTTTTATGGCGATGTTCCTATGTCAAGATGCTGGAGACATTCATCCTGTTAGGTCCGCAAGAACATATTTTCTTGATTGGTTATCTGAATACAATGGCGCCCTTTATGCTCATGTCGGCGGAGCTAACACGCCAGGTCCAGCAAATGCTCTTGGACAAATTATTGATTATGGAATTCGCGACATGGATCAGTTTGGTCTAGGGTTTCCAACCTATTGGAGGGGCGCAGATCGTGTCGCCCCACACAATGTCCACACTACTACAGAAAAACTTTGGAAGGCTGGTTTAGATCGCGATTGGGGTCCCGAGGTTGATGGTGAAAGATGGGATGAGAGTTTTGTACCTTGGAAATTCAAAGACGATTCAGCGTCCACTGCCGCTACTGCCTCAAAAATATTCGTACCATTTTGGACACAATCAATTACCGATTACGGGGTTAACTGGACATATAATCCAACCACCAATACTTACGACAGAAGTCACACGAGTACGGGGGCTTTTGCAGACACAACTAACAATTTAACTACTTCTCCTAAGGTGGTTATCGTTCAGTTTCAAGAAGAGTCTGTCGCTGACGATGGATATGATGCCGGACAACATTTGCTTTACGACAATAAAGGTGTCGGAACTGGGCTACTGTTTCAAGACGGAACCGCAACAGCCATAAAATGGAATAAAAAAACAAGACTTGATCGCTCTGTCTTTACTGATGCTAAAACAGGCAAAGAGGTAGAGTTAAATCGTGGACAAATTTGGGTTCAGACCGTGCCAACATTTTCCGAACAAGACGTAACTTACAATTAAATTATTATTAATATACTTCTTCTCTGTTTAATCCCTTAATAATTTAGGGTAAAATAGTTGTACAATTTCGCCTATCGACATTAAAGATGCTTAAATATCTTATCGTTTCCAAAGTCAGAGTAAAAATACTCGAGCTATTACTTACTAACCCTAATGAGGTATTTCATGTTCGTGAAATTACCAGAAGAACCAACGAAGAAATTAATGCGGTCAGGAGAGAGTTGTCGCATCTGGAAGATTCTGGTTTCTTAACTTCGGAAAGACGCGCCAATCGTTTGGTTTATTTTTTTAGATCTGACAATATTTTATATCAAGATTTACTTTCAATGGTCTACAAGACATCTGGATTAGGGGGGAAAATTGTTAAAAACAAATCCAAGCTCGGCAAGATAAAATTTGCCACTCTATCTTTATCATTTGCAAAAGGTAAGCCATACAATCCAGATAAAATTGATTTGCTTGTAATAGGGGATGTTGCTTTAACAGATTTAGCAAAGATCGTTCGAGATGAGGAGATTAGAATTGAAAGAGAAATAAACTTTACTCCAATGACGGAGGAAGAATTTGTTTTCAGAAAAAATAGAACCGACCCGTTTATTGAAGAAGTGCTTAGATCCCCAAGGATTATGTTGATTGGGGATGAAGAAGACCTTTTGCGAGCCAAGGCAGCTGTTGTATCCTAGAGATATATGTTATTTCGCAAAGGATCAAAACCAAGAAGGGTTCTGTTTTTACCGCTTAAATTTGTACTTCAACATTCTGGGGTCTTATTTTTACTAGGATTTTTCCTCCTAATTGTCGCAGTTGATATTCCTCGTACTCCCGTAAAATTTAATATCTTTAACAAAAATATCGACGTTTTTGTAGTCCACCCTAAAATCAATCTAAATAAGCTCGGTATCAACTTCGAGCGTGACTTAGAACCCAAGCTGGGGCTCGACCTTCAAGGTGGGGCCGATATCACCTTGAGGCTCAAAATGGAAAACATTCCATCCACAGACAGGGATGCTGCTCTGCAATCAGCTAGAGACATAATTGAAAGGCGGGTAAACGGTCTTGGGGTATCAGAGCCAGTAATACAAACTTCCAAAGTCGGGGAGGACTACCGAATTAATGTTCAATTAGCTGGCATTAGTGATGTCAATCAGGCCTTAAGTTTGATTGGTACGACCGCACAGCTAAAATATAAAGAATTAACCGATAAGGCCCGTGATGCTAGTGCATCTGCAACTTTGACCCAAGAGGATGAAATATATAAAGATACAGAATTAACAGGGAACGACCTTAAGCGAGCTACAGCCACCCCCGCCTCCGGCAACACAAATAGTATTTCATCATCAGGTACCTACGTAATTACTTTGGAGTTTACCGGCGAAGGTGGGAAGAAATTTGAAGATATAACTTCACGAAATATTGGCCAACCCATTGCAGTATTTCTAGACGACCAATTAATTACTCAACCTACGGTTCAACAAAAAATTTCAGGTGGGACAGCTCAAATTAGTGGCGATTTTGACGCTCAAGGAGCAAAAAACTTAGCTAATCTTCTAAACGGTGGCGCACTTCCAGCCCCAATCGAAGTAATCAAACAGACAAATGTTGGTCCGAGTCTTGGTAGTGAGTCATTACAAAAAAGTCTAATTGCAACTTTAGTCGGCCTTGTTTCGGTCATAATTTTTATGGTCATTTACTACAGATGGCTAGGGGTAGTAGCGTCGGTTGCATTAATTTTTTACACATTACTAACATTTGCGATATTTAAGTTTGTACCTGTTACGCTTACCCTTGCTGGGATTGCAGGATTCGTTCTTTCAATTGGTATGGCAGTCGATGCAAATATTTTGATTTTTGAGAGAATTAAAGAGGAGAAAAAAAGAGGTCGTGATACAAAAGTCGCAATAAACTTAGGGTTTGATAGGGCCTGGAGTTCGATTCGCGACTCGAATGTTTCATCACTAATTACCGCAGCAATCCTATTTTATTTTGGGTCTTCGATAGTTAAAGGTTTTGCTATTACTCTTGCCATTGGTGTGCTCATATCAATGTTTTCAGCTATAACTTTTAGCAGGAGACTACTTAAGATTTTTTACAAATAAATATGGAAAATTCTGCCGAAAACCACTCACCCAAAAACACTAAAACTGAAATTGCTCCAGATTTTTTTGAGAAACTGTCTAATATTTTAGAAACTAGTCAACAGAAAGCGCTTAGCGCTTTAAATGAAAAACATCAGGCAGTCCTTAGTTGGGCATCCAGTGTTGGTATACCAGTTGAAAATATATTTCCCAAACTAGTTCACTTCGTAACTGTTCCTGTCTTGTCTGCAGCGATGCTGACATCTTCAATGCTGCCAGCGGTTCCATCAGCAGCCAGTGCAGTACAAAATTACTCATCGACTCAAGTTGCACAAACTCAAGCTAAAGAGGCACCAGTAGTTAGTAATGCTGAGCTACTGGCGAGCATTCAACTGTCGTTACAAGCTGGGCCCAATATTACAAACGAACAAGCTCAAGAACTCTCTGGTTTCGTATCACAAATTACTAATACCAAAGCGACTCCAGAGCTTGAAGGTTTTAGGTTAAATAAAAGTTACGGCAAAATTGGCGGGGAACAGCATATGCCCAGGTATCCAGGCGATACAGTTTCTGATCAACTTCAAAATCCTGATGACTTCGCAAAGTATGCTAAGTCAGGCATGACACCTGGGCGTAGCGCTTGGGGATATTTTGCACCCACCAAACAAGCACTAACTCCAGATTTAATTGAAAAGGAAAAATATTACTTTGCGGTCCAGACATTCCTATCACCCAACTGGAAAGGCAATGTTAAAGAAGCATATAAATGGTTTAAGCATCGTAAGGTTGTTGCTCTTAATCCAGTAAACGGTAAGGCTGTGGTTGGTGTCATTGGGGACGCAGGTCCAGCAGAATGGGTCGGTAAAGCTTACGGAGGATCTCCTGAAATAATGCAATATATGAGGGCTTGGGATAAGCCAGCAAAAGGCGAAATTTTGTTGTTTTTTGTTGATGATCCTGAGAATAAAATTCCTCTTGGACCTGTTAATATAAATTATTAAAATCAAAGCTATGTTAATAAGCATAAAGAAAAAATCATTGCTAAAAAAATTAAATCTTGATGATTTGAGCGAAAATCAATTAACCAAGGTTTGGCCACTTATTGCCAACCTCTATCAAACCAAACTGCTTGATAATTTGCTTCAATTGCTGCCTGAAGAGGATAAAAAGAAACTTTTACTTTTGTTGTCAGAGAGTGATGACATCAAAACCAAGAATTTTCTTAACTCAAGAGTTGCCAAATTTGATATAAAACTTGACGAGATAACTAATAAGATTGAAGGCGAAATATTAGAAGATGTACTATCAGCAAAATAACCTATGAATCGTTTTGACAAAGTCAGAAATATATTTTTTATAATCTCAATTGTAATTTTTGTAGCCTCAATAATTTCAATCTTTGTCTTCAGGCTTAAATTAGGTATTGATTTCACTGGTGGAACCAAATACGAAGTTGAGTTTGAAAACCTTCCCGACAGAAAACTTGTTGAAGAAGCAGCTTCAAAAACACAAAACGAATTAGTAAGCATTCAGCAAAGTGGAGAAAAATCCTACCAAATTCGATTTAAACCAACTACAGCCGAAAATCTCAAAAATCTTAACAAAGAACTAGAATCATTCAAACCCAAAGAGCTTAACCTAGAAATCATTGGTCCAAGCGTTTCAGAAGAGATAACCAAACAGGCATTTGTTTCAATGGGTTTAGCACTTTTAGCCATTATTGTTTATATTACATGGGCTTTTAGAAAGGTTCCCAAGCCAACTACTCCACTAGCATTTGGAATTTCTGCGGTAATAGCTTTATTTCACGATGTAGTAATTACAATTGGAATTTATGCTATTTTAGGTAAATATTTTGGAGCAGAAGTAGATACACTATTTATTACTGCCATCCTCACAATTTTTGGTTTTTCTGTACACGATACGATAGTTACCTTTGATCGAGCCAGAGAAAATTTAATCAGACACCCAGAGAAAAACTTTGTTAACAATTTAGATAATTCCGTTTTACAGACAATCGTGCGATCACTTAATACATCATTAACTGTTATTTTTGTATTAGTTGCGCTAACAATTTTTGGTGGCGAATCGATTAGATGGTTTGTTGTTACTCTGTTAATTGGAGTGATTTGTGGAACTTACTCATCTATTTTTGTCGCAACACCGATACTAATTTTGTTCCAAAAAATTAGACGATCTTAATTGATTAAGATAATCGAGTAACACATCTCTTTCGTTTTTTAGTTCGTCAGAGTCTACTTTTTCAAAAACCACTTCAAGCACTTTTCTAATATTTGGACCGGGTTTAATATTAAAAATTTCCATAACGTCTAAACCATTTACTTTGAGATCTTTTATTTCAAAATTCGTTTTATTAACCTCGACCAATCTTTCGCGAAACTTCTTTAGTCGCCAGCTTTCTCGAGTTGAACCGCTACCTAATCTATCGCCAGTTCTTACATCAATAATATCTTGTATATTTTCCTCACCAATATTTCTTATAAATCGACGAATAGCTTTATCAGTTTGGAATTCATTGACAGAAAACAAATGCCACCTAACTAATTTGTATATTCTTGTTGTGTCAATTTTTGACATATTCCATCGAGCACAAATTTGTTTAGCAATTTGCCCCCCAACAATATCATGATTATAAAAAGTCCTTACTCCCTCCTCAGTAATATCTGCAACTAATGGTTTACCAATATCATGAATTAGAGCGGCAAACTTAACTATACAGTCATCAGATGGGCACATTATCATCGACATTACATTATGTTTCCATACATCATAATTATGGTGTCTGTTTGGACTTTTTTGTTCGACTCCGAAGCATTTAGCAAGCTCAGGCAAAATTATTTCAATAACTTTTGAATCCCACAAAAGCATAAAATGATCATAAGAATTACAGCTTAATGCAATCTTTAAAAATTCATCCCTGATTCTTTCGTTTGCAATTTTTAATAAAATAAATCTCTGCTCGGTTAGTGCGCCAAAAGTATCCTTTTCAATTTTGAAGTTTAGCTGAATCGCAAATCGTATTGCTCTAATTACTCTTAGTCCGTCTTCAATAAATCTGTCATTAGCATTTCCTACTGAACGAATAATTTTATTTTTCAAATCGTTTTTACCATCAAACGGATCAATAAGTTCAAATTGGTCATTTTTTCTTAAAATAGCCATCGCATTAACCGTAAAATCTCTTCTCGACAAGTCATCAGCTAACGACTTGCCCCACACAACCTTATCTGGTCGTCTGCTGTCTGAAAATCCAGACTCACTTCGATATGTTGTAATTTCATAGAAACTATCACCAACCTTAACTCTTACTGTTCCAAATGCATTGTCATAAAATCCATCAAACATTTTTAATATTTGTTCTGGTGTGGCATTTGTCGCAAAGTCCCAATCTTTGACTTTGTGGTCAATTATTAAGTTTCTTACTGCTCCCCCAACAATCGCGATTTCAAATTTGTTTTTTTCAAAAACATCTAAGACTGAAATCACTTCCTTTGGGATGTCATTAAAATTCATATCGATATCAAAAAGTGTATATTGTTAATTCTGTCTATTTTAGCTTAAATAATCAAACACTTTTTAACATGACTCAAGATACAATTTGGAAAATACAAACAAAAAAGCCATCAGTAAATCTTACCCTGCCTGAATTGTTTGATATTTTGCTTCAAAATAGAAATTTAACCACTGCCAAAGATATTGAGGATTTTCTCTCACCGAACTTAAATGGAATTACAGAAATGATTTTTGAAGACATGCAAAAGTCTATTTCAAGAATCGAAAAAGCCATAAAAAATAAAGAAAAAATATCTGTTTATTCAGATTATGATGCTGACGGTATTTCTGCTGCCGCCATTCTTTGGGAAACACTAAAAAGCCTTGGAGCAGATGTTATGCCATATATACCCGACAGAATTAAGGAAGGTTATGGATTTTCTTTAGCCGGAATAAAGTCTGTTTCAGATACTGGAGTCAGTTTAATTATTTCTGTTGACCATGGGGTAACCGCTGTTGAAGAAATAGAATATGCCAAGTCTCTTGGGGTCGACGTTATTTTGACAGATCATCATATTATTCCAGACAAATCACCTAGTCCTTATTCACTTATTCACACAACATTAATCTGTGGGGCAGCCGTTTCTTGGAAGTTATCTTATGAGTTGCACAAACATTTCAAGCTACCATTGGAAAATATTTACGAAAAACTTTCAATTGCCTCAATTGCAACCATTGCTGATCAGATGCCACTCACCTCTCATAATCGAGCGATTGTCAAACATGGGCTTGAATATCTTCGAACAACAAAAAGGCCGGGTCTCGTCGAATTATATAGTGTTGCTTCAATTCAAAAGTCCAAAATGGACGAGTATCATCTGGGTCATATTATTGCCCCAAGAATTAACGCCATGGGAAGGCTTGATAACGCGATACAGTCGCTAAGACTTTACTGTACTAACAGTCCACAAAAAGCCAAAGAGCTATCAAAAATTTTAGAAGAAACAAACATCAAAAGACAAAATCTTACAATGACTGGAGTTACTGACGCCTTCAAACTAGTCGATGAAAATAAAAAAATTATTATTCTAGATTCTCCAGATTGGCATGAAGGAATAATTGGTTTAATTGCAGGAAGGATAAATGATAAATTTAATAAGCCAACAATTATAATTTCCAGAGGTAAACTTTTTTCCAAAGGTTCTGCTAGATCGGTTGCCGGTGTCGATATCACGGAGTTGCTCCGCACATCGTCACAGGATTTACTCGAAGATGTTGGGGGGCATACGATGGCTGCGGGATTTACTGTAAAGACTGAAAATATCGCCAAACTTAAAAAATCAATTTATGAATATTTTGAAAAAAAATATCAAAATCAAAAATTTTATAAAGAGGTTGTTGTAGAAACGGAGCTTTCACCTCACCTTATTAATTTGGATTTATATAGTAAGATTCAAAAACTTCGTCCATTCGGTAACAGTAACTCAGAGCCAGTTTTTTTGTTAAAAAATCAATTGGTTAAGCGAATTTCAAAAGTTGGATCAGACCAGTCGCACATCAAAATTGATTTGGAAAACATTTCATGTATCGGGTTTCGCCTAGCAGAAAAAAGTTCGTCAATTAGATATGGTGACTATATTGATATAATATTCAGTCTAAACCTCAACGAGTTTAATGGCAGAAGTAGTTTGCAGCTGGTATTAATCGATTTAGCTAAAACAGGTGATAAAAACATACAACGAGCTTGAACAAAAATTTAAAAAAGTTGCACCTGATGTCGACACGGGATTTATTAAGAAAGCTTACGAATACGCGAACTTAGCGCACGATACTCAGAAGCGTGCATCCGGTGATCCTTATATTGTCCACCCGCTTAACGTTGCTTCAATTTTAATTGATTTTAATATGTATGACACTGCTGCGATTGCAGCAGCACTTCTCCACGACACATTAGAAGATACAGCTGTTACATCCAAAGATTTGGAAAAAGAATTTGGCTCCAAAGTCAATGAATTAGTTGAAGGCGTAACTAATCTCAAATCAATTAGACTGACTTCGGATAAAGAAGAATTTGTTGAAAACCTTCGCAAAATGTTCTTAGCTGCTTCCAACGATATTAGAGTAGCAATTATTAGACTTGCTGATAGAACACACAATATGCAGACTTTAGAATTTTTACCAGCCCACAAACAGGAGAGGATTGCCAAAGAAACACTTGAAGTATTTGCACCTCTTGCTGAAAGATTAGGAATTGGTGAAATGAAAGGTTTATTGGAAGATCTTAGCTTTCCTTATTTATATCCAGAAAAATATCAAGAAACACTTAAGGTTGCAACCGAAGGTTTTGAAAAATTAGACAAGTCTCTTTCAGAAGCAGAAAGAAAAATATCCGAGATTTTAGAAAATCACAAAATTGAATACAAAATTCAATCGAGAAAAAAACACATTTACTCTCTATATCGCAAACTCAATCGACCAGAAATATCTGGTGATATTACCAAGATTTACGATCTGTTAGCGATGAGGATTATAGTCAAAGATGTCGAAAACTGTTATAAGGTCCTGGGTCATGTACACAAAGCATACAGGCCGCTACCGGGTTATCTTAAAGACTATATTGCCAATCCCAAAAATAACGGATATCAATCGATTCATACTGCATTATTTGGTCCAGGAGGAAATATTATTGAAGTACAGATTCGTGACGAATTTATGCATGAAGAGGCGGAACACGGCGTTGCCTCGCATTGGCATTATTCAGAAAAAAAACACCACTCTTCAAGCCAAGAAATAGATAAAGGCTTTGTTGCAGACGAAAGGAAAGTAGAAATAATGCGCAGACTTTCTTCTTGGCAAAATGATGTTAAGTCAAATGAGGAACTTTTAGAAAGCTTAAAAATTGATCTTTTTAGCGAAAGAATTTTTGTTTTTACTCCCGCTGGTGATGTCCAAGATTTACCAGTTGGGTCAACCCCTGTTGATTTTGCTTATTCGGTTCACACAACGATTGGCAACAATTGCACTGGTGCTTTGGTAAACAGCAAACAGGTGCCACTCGACCACAAATTAAAAAGCCACGATGTGGTTGAGATTATTACTAGCAAAAATGATAAACTCCCAAACAGAGACTGGCTTAATTTTGTTGTCACTTCCCACGCTAGATCTCAAATCAAAAAATTAAATAAATAATCATTTACAATTCTTGCTTGTCTAATTAGAATCACCTTATGACAATTACTGAGTCAGCAAAAAAAATTGGGGAAACAGTCACACTTTGTGGCAGGGTTAATATTATTCGGGATCACGGAAAAATAAAGTTTTTAGACCTCCTAGATAGAACAGGATATATACAAGTTGTGGTTAAGAGCGGAGAAGATCTTTCACAACAAGACACGGTTGAAATAACAGGAGAAATAAAACTAAGACCTGAAAATCTAATCAATCAAGATATCGAAACAGGCAAAGTAGAAATGGTGGCTGAGAGTATCAAAGTGCTAAGTAAGTCTCAAGAACTTCCTTTCGACTTGTCTGCCAAAGATTTGGACTTGGCAATCGATACACTTTTGGACCACCGCCCACTAACATTAAGAAATATTAAGCAGAGAAACATTTTTAAGGTCCAATCAATTATTGCTAATACTTTTTCTTCTACTCTTAATGACCTTGGTTTCACTCAGGTTTTTACACCCAAAATAGTTTCAACGGCGACCGAAGGTGGGGCAAATTTATTCACTGTAGACTACTTTGGTAAAAAAGCATATCTGGCACAAAGTCCACAATTTTATAAGCAGATAATGGCTGGCGTTTTCGACAGGGTTTACGAAATCGCGCCAGTTTTTAGAGCTGAAGAGCACGACACCTCTCGTCATGTTAATGAGTACACAAGCCTTGATTTAGAAATGGGGTATATCGAGTCGTTTAAGGATATTTTAGAAGTTGAGGAAATATTTTTAAATAATTTAGTCGATGAACTTTCCGCAAAAGCAAAAAATATATTTTCGGACTTTGGTGTTGAGTTACCCAAACTACCAAAAAAAATTCCAACAATCACATTAAAAGATGCACAAATACTGATTAAAAAAGAATATGGTAGAGACAATACAAGTGAACCCGATTTAGAACCTCAAGATGAAAAGGATTTGAGTGAATATTATCTTAAAAACGAAAACAGTGATTTTGTTTTTGTTACTCATTTTCCAACCTCAAAAAGGCCGTTTTATGCATATCCCACTAAAGCGGATCCAACTGTTACCGATAGTTTTGATTTAATTTACCGAGGAATTGAAGTAACGACCGGCGGGCAAAGAATACACGACTATAATCAATTAATAGAAAAAATTAAAGAAAGAAAACTTGACCCTAAAAACTTTGAATCATATCTTGAGGCCTTTAAGTTTGGAATGCCTCCTCACGGTGGGCTAGCAATTGGACTTGAAAGATTAACAGCAAAGTTCTTAAACTTAGACAATGTCAAAAAAGCAACCCTCTTCCCTAGAGATCTTAAGAGACTCACTCCTTAAAAATTCTCTATTCGTCAAATTACTTAGCAGCAAAACCATTGCTGTATTTTTTCTTGGATTAATTATTGTAATTTTAACTAACTCTAAATATCCAAATTTTTATTCTGATGAGCTTTATCTAAACCTCAAGCCATTTTCGTCACCCAAAAACCTAGATTCCAAATTTTTTTCTGCGCCAAGCTCATATCCTCAGCGAAAGTTAGGCGCAAGTATACCACCACAAACCACAGCTAGGGCACTGTTTGTGGTAGACCCTTTATCGAGTGTTGTGCTCTTTTCAAAAAACAAAGATAGCAAATTATTACCTGCTTCCACCACCAAGCTTATGACCGCCGTTGTAGCTTTAGAGAATTGTAATCCCGACAAAGTCGTATCTGTTAAAAGATCAAAGGTAGATGGGACAGTAATTGGTTTATCTCAAGGTGAGAATATTACCATTAAAAACTTGTTATTTGCGACTCTTGTCGCTTCAGCCAATGATGCCGCTTTTGCTTTGGCCGACAACTGTGCAGAAAATTACGACTCATTTATTTTCAGAATGAATCAAAAAGCAGGGGAGCTAAATATGAAAGACACACAGTTTTCTAATCCAGCAGGCCTTGATTCCGCAAATCTATATTCAACCGCTGAGGACCTTGCAAAGCTTGCAAAGGTCGCATTTATAGAATCCCCTGTCATTGAAGAAATATCCAATACTCGCACATTGGTTATGACCAACACCTTAGCGAACAAAACTTACCCACTGACCAATCTTAATGAACTTTTATTTAGTGTACCAGGTGTTATTGCGGGTAAAACAGGAACAACTGATGGTGCAGGTCAGAACCTGATTACACTTACAAATCGAGAAAATAAAGAACTAATTATCGTTTTACTTGGGTCGCAAAACAGATTTGAGGAGAGTCAAAACATAATTGAATGGGCGTATCAAAATTTTGAATGGATTAGCTATTAACTTTTTTCTTTTACCTTGGGTTTTGCGTTGGTTGCGTCTTTTTACTTTGATTAACACTTTCAGGTTCAAATTGATCATCTTTGATCGCAGGGCTTACACCGACGAATCCATCAAGACTGTCGAACACAACTACTGGCTGTAAATACTCATCATCAAAATCTGACAAATAATAAGCTAAATATACTTTTCGAATAAAAACTGTGCCAGAAACAACGGGTGAGGAAATCACCTTACCTTCGCCACTTTTAAGTTTTGCAAACGCCTCTTCACTAGTAATTAAAGGATAGTGAGAGTAGGTTTCTTGATCAACTTGGTTGTACTTGTAATTTACTTGAGCAATTGATTCTCTGCCAGCATTCCCAGTAACAAGAATTGAAACTAAGCCTGATACCGATGGTTCAACTACAGGAATTTCGTTAATATTTTCTCTTCTAAAACTTACTTCAACATAATTTGCCTCGGATAGCGACAAAGCTTCTTTTAGTCGTGTAACTTCTACCTTAATTGGTCGTGTGACTATTTTGCTTTCATCAAAATCTTTTTGAAACAGATTGTTCTGGTTCAGCCAGCTTTTTGCAATCTTAATTGCTGCTTCGTTACCAGGTGGTGGAACAGATACATATTCAGGCGAGAAAATTCTCTCAGATTCGATGTTAAAATTTTTGCTAACAATGTTGTAAGTCAATACCCTCCCAGTAACCTCATCTATCCATTGATAAACTACCCCCTCAACATTTTGCGGTTCTGACACAAAACCCATTTTTTCAGCGGTTGCTTTAGCATTTTCTAAACCCAATATTGCAGGACTTTGCACTACAAATTTAAAAACCTTTTCATTTGGCGGAGTTGTTCCAAGGTCTCCAGACACTGTTTCAATCTGAAAATTCAATTTGGCCGGATCAATATTCGTTTGTGATAAAAAATTTATCGGAGTTATTTTTCCAAACTTGCTTAACTCAACAGCTTCTGGCTTAGCAGGGAAGTATTTATTTTTAACCGCTATTGCTCCAATTAGTGTGACGATTATTACTCCAACAGCCACCGCTCCAATTACGCCAACTACCCCAACTCTTTTTACTGTATTTGCAGTATCCGTTAAACTCGACATGGTTTGAAATTAGTTGTTACTTGATAAATCTTGTACAATTCGTAAGCTTTAGATAAAGTATATAACAATTCAACTACTGTAAATTATGGAAGTCAGAGTCAGAGTCGCACCTTCGCCAACAGGGACTCCACATATTGGTTTTAGTCGAACAGCAGTTTTTAACTGGTTATTTGCTAGAGCCAATAAAGGTAAATATATTCTTCGCATTGAGGATACTGATCAAGCACGGCTTGTGCCGGGATCTGAAGAAAAAATAGTGGAAGGTCTAAAATGGTTGGAAATTGAACCAGATGAAGGTCCTTTGGTTGGTGGTGAGTATGGTCCATATATCCAATCACAAAGACTGGATATTTATCACAAATATGCCGATCAGTTACTCAACTCTGGTGACGCATACAAAGAGGATGGAGCTATTCGCTTCAAAACAAAGACAGAGGGTGTAACCTCTTGGGATGATTTGGTTCATGGCAAGATAGAATTTGCCAATGAGACCTTCGGAGATTTTGTAATTATCAAATCCGACGGTTATCCCACATATCACTTTGCTCATGTTGTTGATGATCATCTAATGAAAATCAGTCATGTTTTTCGAGGTGATGAATGGATATCTTCAACACCCAAACATATCCAAATGTTTAATTCCCTTGGTTGGGGAAATGAAATACCTTTTTACGTCCACCTCCCATTAATAGTTGGTCCTGACAGAGCAAAACTTAGTAAGCGTCACGGTGCCGAATCAGCAATGATTTATCGTGATAATGGTTACCTACCAGAGGCAATTTTTAACTTTCTTGCCTTACTTGGTTGGTCTCCAAAAACAGATCAGGAAATATTTACCAGAGAAGAATTAATTGCCAAATTCGACCTTAAAGGAATCAATCCAACTATGCCAACTTTTAATATTGATAAACTTAACTGGTATAACGGCCAATATATAAGAGCACTAAGCGATGAAGATTTAGCAAAAAAAATAATATCTGGTGGTTTTATTGATTCAAAAATTGACACAAATGAAATCACAAAAGTTATCCCATTAGTTAAAGAGCGCTTAGTAACCTTAGCCGATTTTGCTAAATACTCTGGATTTTTCTTTGGAGATTTCTCACCTAATATCAAAGATTTAGTTGGGAAAAATGACTCTTGTTTAGTCAAAAATATTATTAATGATTCACTTAAGCTCATTTCCGAAATTAAGAATTTTTCACACGAAGAACTTGAAAGCAAATTTAGAGAATATGTTACAAAAACCGAACAGAAACCAAGTGTAGTATTTATGATTCTAAGAGTTGCGGTCACTGGTAGCACAGCTACTCCTCCGCTTTTTGAAACTATGGAAATTCTTGGCAAAGAAGTTTGCGTTAGTCGTATGAGAATTAGCTTAGAGAATATTTAATGAAACCCGGACTATTTATATTAATTCTTTTTTTAGCAGTTTCAGCTTTACTTCTTGCAGTTATTCGGATTAATAATATCTCAATATCCCCATCCGTTAACATTTCGCTCTCACCAACACCTACTCCCAAGCAAAATATTTTTGGAAACGAAATTACCTACATAACCAAAGATAAGTCGGTAATTTCTGCAACTGTTTATTCTCCGGTCAATACAATTCCACCCTACAAATCGCTAATTCTTGTTCACCAATCCGATTCTGATAGGTCGGACTGGTCAATACTCGTCCCAACATTATTGGATAACAGTTATCGGGTTTTAGTTTTTGACCTAAAAGGTATGGGTAAGTCCAAGTCATCCATCGAACAAGAACCTGCTGGGGTTTATCTTGATTCCTTAGTCGGAGATCTCGAGGCATCAGTTGAATATATTAGAAACTTGCCAGACACTGACAAGGAGCATATTGGTGTAATAGGCGCAAGCCTAGGCGCAAACGTTGCCTATGTTTATTCAGGATCCGATCAAAATACTGTTTCTGCTACCGTTACTATTTCTGCTTCAAAAACCAACGGTCCTTTACAGGGAAAAAATATAAACAACTTCCGTCCTTCAAATATATTTTTCTTAACTGACCAAAAAGATCTTGCTTCTTCTCAAGAATTTTTTGGTAAGTCTTCTAATCCAAAATCAATTAAAATTTATCCTGATTCGACTGCTCACGGCGTAGAGCTTTTGAAAAATCCGCAAACAGTTACTGATATTTTAACTTGGCTAAAAACATCCCTCTAAAATTATTTAATTACACTTTCAATTATTTTTCGCACCTCTTTAGAATTGGTCGACATCATAAGCGCCATTCTTTTATCACTCGCGTTATCAAATCCCTTACAGTACCACGCCAAATGTTTTCTTACAGATAAAAAATTTAATTCAGGAGTCAAGTTTTCAAACGCTTCACAATGTTCAATTGCAATTTTTAGTTTTTCATTCAAAGCAATTTCTTTATTAGAAAAAATTTCGGGTCTACCAAACGCTGCTCGGCCAATTAGAGCACCATCTGTTTTGTAATATGATATTTTTTCAATTGCGTCTTCCATTGATTTAATATCACCATTTCCAAGTAATGTAGTTGTAGTATCTTTAGTCAGTTTAGCGGCCTTTGATATCTCCTCCCAATTGGCTTCTCCGCTGTACAGTTGTTTAAGTGTTCTGCCATGAAGTGTAATATTGGCAGGATTTGTTGAGAGTAGTGTTTCAATCCAAGATTCCGTAACTATTTCATCGTAGCCAATTCTTGTTTTGACAGAGACAGGCAATAAAATATTTTTTGTCAAAATATTATTTTTTTCTTTAAAGTTTTTTATCCAATTAGTTATCGTAGTCGGAAGTCCAATCTTTTCAATTTTTATTCCACTTGCCCAATCTTCAGTCCCTTTCTGTGTTGCCATGATAATTTCGCAAGCCAACTTTGGAGTTTTAATAAGTCCTGCGCCACCACCTTTTTTTGCTACATGGGGATCAGGACAACCCATATTGATATCAATTCCATCAAACCCAAGTTCCGCTAAAACAAAAGCACTTTTATAAAAATCATTTGGAGTAGAACCAAAAATTTGTCCTACAATTGGTGTAGGGCTTTTATGATAGACAAAGGCACTTAGTAGCTTGTCAGCGCCAGCAGCAATTCCTTCAACTGATGTAAATTCCGTAAACAGTACATCAGGTTGGCTGTATTTGTCAGTTATATACCTAAAAGCCGCATCAGTAACACCGTCCATTGGTGACAGTCCGATAATTGGTTTATTTAATTGATCCCAAAATCCTCTATTCATTAGTAAAGTTAGTACACATCGTTTATTGTTATCAGATTGTATTAGATTTATAACTTTTAATCAAAATTATAGGATATATATTGTTTGCTAAACAAAGAGACTAGAAAATCGTATACTTTAGTATTGATAAATAATATTTTTTAATAACAAAATTAACTGCCCAAATGGAGAATATTTTTTCACAACTTGCTGTCGCATTAAGCCTTTCATCACTTATTGGTTTTATTACCCTCAAATTCAAACTTCCTCTAGTTGTAGCTTATTTGTTGGCTGGTGTTGTTATATCGGTACTTAGTCTAATTGACCCCGGTCATTCACCCGTCTTTGAGGCTCTACCGGAAATTGGTATTGCCTTTGTTCTTTTTTTGATCGGCATGGAGTTAGATTTAAGAGAAATCAAATCTCTTGGAATGCCAATTATATTTTCCGCTGTTGGACAAATATTTGTAAGTACACTAGCGGGTTTTGTAATCGCAACCACGCTAGGATTTGGACCGGGGGTCAGTTTATATCTAGGACTAGGGCTCGCATTTTCATCAACCGTGGTCGTGGTCAAAATGTTATTAGAAAAAAGAGAACTCGCATCTCTTCATGGCAAACTCTCAATCGGAATTCTCCTTATTGAGGATCTTGTCGCCATAGTTGTTTTAATGTTTATTTCTGTCAGCGAGTCAGCCTTAGGGTTAGGACTTCAGCAAAGCCTGCCCATTATTATTCTGATACTTAAAGCAATAGGATTATTTATTCTTACATTCTTACTTTCTAGATTTGTCCTAGAAAGAGTTTTCGACGCAGTTGCCAAATCAGTTGAACTATTATTTCTAACAGCTATCACTTGGTGCTTTGTATTTACAACGCTTGCTGTCGTTTCAGGCTTTTCAGTGGTAATCGGTGCTTTTTTGGCTGGGGTTGCGTTGGCTTCGTCACCTTATCACTTGCAAATTCAAGGTAAAATCAAACCGTTAAGAGATTTTTTTCTCACTTTATTTTTTGTTTATCTCGGACTTCAAGCCAATATTTTAGACGTTTTAGGTTACTGGCCGATAATTCTCGCCTTTACGGTTTTTGCAATTGTAATTAAGCCACTGTTGTATATGTTTCTGTTGGGGACATTTGGTTTTCGTAAGCACACTATTTTTCAAACAGGACTTAATCTCTCCCAAGTATCTGAGTTTTCCTTGGTTGTGCTTCTGGTTGGTGTCCAAGCAGGGCTTGCGTCTCAAGAATCATTATCAGTCATGGCGGCTGTCGCTATTTGTTCAATTATTCTCTCTTCAATTTTTATTTCTAATTCAAAGAGAATCTATAATATTTTCAAAGAATTTGTTGTTATTTTTGAACACCATTCCAAAATTCACCTTTTTGAAACTCAACAAATTGAAGATCTAGATGATCATGTGATTGTAATTGGAGCTCACCAAGTAGGGGGGCCAGTTGTGAACTATTTACACAGAGAAAAAATTCCAGTCATAGTTTTGGATTTTAATCCGCACATCGTACAAGAATACCGCAACAGGGGAGTCAACATTATTTATGGCGACGCCGGCGATCCAGAAATACTAGAAGGTCTCCAGTTGGGTAAGTCCAAACTAATTATTTCGACAGCCAACGATTTGACCGACAATGAAATGATTATTTTGGAGGCAAAAAAGAGAAAGTCTCAAGCGACAATTGTAGTTCGAGCCAGTGACAAAGAGCACGCTGCAATTCTAGCTGAGCTTGGAGCAGATTATGTAATTTTGCCCGAACAAGTGTCTGGGGATTTCCTACTATCTCATCTTAAGCTGCATTGGCCTAAGGTCAGGTTCCCAAAAAATGGATAAGAACTATATTCAGTTTTTTCAAATATAATATTTATATGGTCAAAAAAATAATTATTGTAATAAGTATTATTTTATTGCTGGTAACAAGTTTAATATTTTTCCTTACCAAACAAGGGATATTATTCAAAACCTCCCAAGACTCAGGCGAAATTGTTGATGCGTCTCAACCCTCACCTACCCCAACACCAATTGTTGTTGATCTTGATGACCAGAGCGTCCTAACTACAAAAGATAGCAAGCTCCAGATGATTTATCCAACCGTTTGGCAGGTGGAGAATATTCCAACGCAAAACAATCCAGATATTATTCAAGCAATCAACTTGTCTTCACCTAATGGAGATATACAAGCAAGTATTGAAATATCACAACAATACGACACCGAGATTAATCAAGTTCCTAGTTGTGAAAATACACCAAATATAATTTGTGAGTCTGTAATTAATAATACTCATCCAGTTAATATCGAAAAATCTCTTAACAATAATTCCCAAACCATAAATATTAATTCTATTTTTGCTCGCAGAATATTTAAGATTAACTTCACAATTAACAATGATGCTAACCAAGCACAAAATATCGAAACCGTTAACAAAATAATCGCTACAATGAAATTCTTTTAGCGCCCACGAGTTCTTCCTTTTGCTTTCTGGTTAATTTTTTAATAACTAACTCTCGCTTTAAGGAATCACTTAAACTTATACACTCTTCCTTATATATAAGCTCAACAGGTCTTCTGATTTTTGTGTAGTGGGCGCCGCTTTTTGAGTGATTGTGATTATTTAACCTTCGATCTAAATCGTTTGTTCTGCCTGTGTAATATGTCCCGTCGGCGCACTTAACTATATAAACGTAATACATCTAGACTATCAACTTCAACTCAGACTACTTCTTTTTATTACCCGTTTCGATAGGTCTAATGAATTTAAGGTATCCAAGTACCAGTGACACAGTCAGACCAACCGAAACGACCAAGAACAAAAACTTTAGATTTTCTGCACTAAATCCCCGAACAGTACCATAAAGCAGTGTCAGTACTCCTCCAAGCAATATTCCATCAGCAATGAGTAATATTTTTTTAAACAAAGTTAAACTTGTAGTAACAAGAATCACTGCCGCAATGACAGCAATCATCGAAACATTTCGATTGTAATTTTGAGATTGAGTTCGATATATTTTTTCAGCCTTGTCGAACTCTTCGGCTGATTTTTTATAATCGGCGCACTGGTCCGATTCTTTCAAATCGATTGAACAATATTTCAACATTGCCGGCATCTCCGGATATTTAGGTCCAGAATAAAATGCAGAAACCCCAACTCCTACAAATACTGCCAAAAATACGCCAATAAATAGTGTGTAAATAATTCGTAAAATCATATTCTTAAAAACTAAATTGATTATACATCTAGATTTTTTAAGTATCTAAATTAATCTAAATTCATTATTGCCATTTGTGTTGTTATAATCACCAAAATGACACTAGAACAAGAAAAAACTCAATACGTTTCAAAATGGGTTAGAGAACCAAGAACCGCCGACGAGTTCGCACACAATTTTGAGCGATCTCGAAATATTCATATTCGCCCACTTGCTCACGCTTATCGACATCTAGTCACCTCAGAGCATCTACAAAGCACAGATCTTCTTTGTCTCGGTATTGGAACAGGTAAAGTTGAAGAAATGATGGGATTGGATTCTGCCAAAATCACTGCGATTGATTTTAATCAATCACTATTAGATAAAGCCAAAACACGACTTCCCAGAGCCCGTTTTATTCGGGGAAAAATGGAGGATGTTATTGGCTCGGTCGATTTCATACCAACAACTCTTACCCAAGAAGCACTTGACTGTATTCCCCCCAAAAATCTACCCGAGTTAGTTGCTCAAATCAAAAAAAAGACTGATAAGCTCGTTGCTGTCCAAACATACAGTCCTGATCCAGAATTTTATGGCTCATCATGGCAAGGCGCTGGTCATGCAATTGGCGGCACGGGAATAGAAGATGTTACAAGCTCGCAACAACAAGATTTAGAAGATCGATTGAGCACTTTAGGTATTCAATCAACACTGGATGAGCCTCAAAAGATGTTACAAGAGTTACAAAAATATGTCGAAAAACTTATTGGGGCAAGGTTTAACGTTAATATTGTTGAAGTACTTGAACAAATTGCTTACCCGTTCGAAAAAACCAAACTTCCTTCCACTGCTGGTCTTAGGAGTCTTCCTGCCCAAGCCTCACTTCTCCTTAATCATGTCGAGCTTCAAACTGAAAAACAAAAAACTATATTCAAAGAGTATCTAGCTAATCGTCCGCGCGAAGCAGGCATTTATATTGGTATGGATACAACACATAGGTTTTTGCAGATAATGCTCGGTACCTTTCGCATTGATCTTTTTCAAGAGTTGCTAGCAAGCGCTTGCCGCGACGCTGGATTTGAGAGTATACAAAGGAAAAGCATTGTCGCTACAGAAAAAAGAGTTGTAACTCCTCAAGAGTTAATGGTTCAAATCAACCGTTCTCTAGTTGTAATTAAAGATAAACCTGTTGCTAGAAGAGTAAGAGCCGATGATAAGGGAAGTCGAGCGTTTGTTGGTTCTCCAGTTATCCTTATGGAGCCAAGTTCTAGTTCTTACTCAATCGCCAGAGTACCTTATTTGTCGGCCGTATAATTTTTTTCTTAAAAAAGATTAGTTAAGCATAAATTAAGTCAATAATACTAGCTTAAGAAGAATGTATCAAAACTTGGTGCGTGCAAAAAATATATTCCGCCGCATATCAATTCTGGTAATTTCATTTTTATTTATATTTCCTAATTACCTCAACCCTCAGGAAGCGTCCGCCTCAACGCTTAGTTATAGTTATACCAATTCTTTTGAAGAGGGCAGTGTTGTAGAAATCCAGGGTATGGTTTTAGATAGTCAAAACAATATCTATTATACAGGTGTATTCAGTAATACGGTTAACTTTGACCTTACTGGTGGTACGGATAATCATAATTCCAACGGCGGTAGTGATTCATTTCTAACCAAAATCAATTCTGATGGTACATACGGATATACTTACACGTTTGGAGGTAATCTAGAAGATGCTGCTTATTCGGTTGATGTCGATAATCAAAACAACATATACATTGTGGGTCTTTTTTTCTCATCAGCAGTAGACTTTGATCCAACTAGCGGAACGGATAATCGATCACCAGCCAGTGCTTACAATGATTCATTTCTAACCAAAATCAATTCTGATGGTACATACGGATATACTTACACGTTTGGGGGGACAGTATTTACGGATATGTTCAGGATTAAAATTGATAATATTAATAATATCTATATATTGGGTGAATTTATTGGCGAAAGCGACTTCGATCCGACCGGTGGTACAGACAATCACACAAGTAATGGTTATGTAGTTCAGGATGTATCTCTAACCAAAATCAATTCTGATGGTACATACGGATATACTTACACGTTTG
>Ga0073900_10000633_pt1 | contig 21835 bp, 20 predicted proteins | sample KloWWTmetKNB5Kit_FD_66666 | JGI IMG/M metagenome (GOLD analysis project Ga0073900, IMG submission 66666) | Active sludge microbial communities from Klosterneuburg, Austria, studying microevolution and ecology of nitrifiers - Klosterneuburg... | ecosystem: Engineered > WWTP > Aerobic digester >...
ATCGCCATCACGCGAATAAAAAATGCGCCCAGCGAGCTGTCGCTTAATCGAGGTCTTTTGTCGGCCTATTTCGACCCACAACTTCCGCGACTGGGAAAGTCGCTTCGCGGATACGTCCGCCAGCCTCAAATGGCGGCTGATTCGCTTGCGGCCAGCCGTGCTTCGAAAACAGAGTTCAGCCGGGGTCGCTTACTCGCTGATCCAACAGCCATGAATCCTTATTTTCCGGGACTTCGTAATTCAGAAGTTCGCAAACTGGGCGGTCCGCTTCATCAGGGCCTGCGTCCGTCTTACCTTGGCGGAACCGCGGCCGCTGCCGCCGGGTTGATTCCAATCATCATGGCGCTAATGAGCGACCAGAAAGTTCAACAACAGCAGCAGGCGATCGCCAAAGGATTTTCGGGAAACTAACCATGATGGAAAAAATCATTCCGGTCGGCAGTTGGGACTTCCACATGGAACCCACGGCCCTCGTGAAAGTCGCCAGCTTCGGGTTGCGAGGCGGCGACCGGCAGGCGTTCTTGGTCAAACGTGCCGCGGACCACGTATTTGCGGATCTTATCGACAAGATCGCCCTGCACCCGGGCGACATTCCCATTCACACGATTGCCATTGGGGCCACGGAGGGGTTCGGTTGCAACCGCAACGGGGACGGCTTCAACGAAGCGACCTGCCGCAAGCAGGCCCACACCTTTGTCGGCAAGCCGCTCAAAGAATGGGACAAGAATGCCGACGCGCACAACGGAGCCAGGTTTTTTCGCCATCACAAGAACAAGGTGCCCGCGGAATCCTACGGCTACGTCAAAGCGGCCGCCTACAACGAACGAATGCGGCGGATCGAATTGCTGCTCATCGCCAACGGCACCAAGGAAGCCGCGGAGCGTAATGGCGGTTTCGTGATCCCCGACTCCACCCGCGAGATTCTGGAAAACGACGGCGAAATGCCGGGCAGCATGGCCTGCTTTACGGACCCGGATTATCCCATTTTAACTCGCGAGCGAGGCTACGTGCCAATTGCCAGCATCAAAATTGACGACTACGTGTGGACGCACAAGGGTCGTTGGCGTCGCGTCACGGAGCTGCGACGACGTCAATACACCGGTGAAGTGTTTGAGTTTCAAGTCAACGGTCACCCATTTCCGCTGGAGCTCACAGCAGCTCATCCAATGTGGTCAAAAGTATTTACGGGCAGTCGCGAACTTGGCTCTGTAAAAGCAAAAGCCCGTCGTTACTTTAACGATCCTGTCGCTTTTGAACAGCAACCTGCGGACTGGCATGAAGCAAGCCAGCTCGGCAAGGGGGATCGTTTTTTCCATCGGCCCGTGGGAAATTATACCGGCTACGGGCAGATCGCTTCGCCCGACTTGGCGGCGATCATGGGCTATTATTTAGCGGAAGGCAGTTTCAGCTATAACGGCGATAAAGCTTGCACGGTTGAATTCACTTGCAATCTTGACGACAGCGCAATACGCGTTATCCCCCGCATTGCCGCGAGGCTCTGGCCGGACATAACCGTCAATATCGACCCCAAAGAAAACTCGGAAGCTGCCTGCGCTTTGAAAATTCATAGCACTACGATTGCCGAATTTTTGCGAAAGCAAGTCGGGCGCGGTTGCAAATCCAAAGTGATTCCGCCGGAAATTTTTAACGCAAGCCGTGAAGTCAAATTGGCTTTTCTCGGTGCCTGGCTGGACGGCGATGGCTGGCTAGATAAAAAGGGAATGCACTGGTCGACGTCGAATATCGGCTTAGTGCTGCAAGGACGAGATCTGCTTATTTCTCTCGGAATTGAGGCCAGCATCTATAAGATCGATCACGCGAAATGTGCTACAAGCGGCCATGCCGGTAGCGGTCTGGAATATACGCTCAATGTTTCACATTTGGACGCTTGGCCGTTTCACGAGTATTCTTGGAAAGCTGCGGATTACCCTACGCCAAAATTATCACGAAAGCAGCCGCCCTGCCTGCGTCGTTGTCTTGACGGTTCATACGCGATTCGCATCAAAGAAGTAAAATCTCGTTTCGTTAGCGACGTGACTGTTTACAACTTTGAAGTCGAAGAAGACGAATCGTACAGTGCCGCCGGGCTGATCAGTCATAACTGTAAAGTGGCGTATGACACGTGTCAGATATGCTTCAACAAAGCCGCCACGCGCGCCCAGTACTGCACGTCCGACACGTGCATCAGCCCGCATGACGGCTTTCGCGGACTGGGCTGCCGGTACGGGCTGACGAAGCTGGCTAGTAATGGACGGCAACAATACGTGGAGAATCCCAACGCTTTGTTTTTTGACTGGTCCGAGGTGACGCGGCCTGCCGATCGCAGTGCTTACGGTGGGTTGGCCAGTTACCTGACAAAGGCCGCCAGCGCCGGAATGGCGTTGGGCGGAGCCGAGCTGGCAGAGCTGTACGCCAGTCAGAACGGTTACGGATTCACCTTCAACTGGGAAGCTGGTCGCGATAAGATAGCGTACCAGCGACAACTCGTACAAAACCTTGCGGCAATTGAACGGGACGTGGAAGCACATCCTACCGCCGCAGATTTTGCCGCCTCGCGTGCTTTCAGTCCGTCGATGCAACCACCTGTGGATGTTAGCCTCCTGGGTAAAGTTGGCAGCGTTAAGCTGGCTTCGGGTTTGAAAGCTATGGCAGATTGTAAGGCTTTACTTACCCTGCCAGATTTTTTGAGGCTGGTCTCGGGCGTAAGTGGTGAAAAAATTGCCACGTACGTTGCAGAAGTGTCTCGGTACTTGCCGGGGATTTACAACCGTCTGGCTGTTGATTCCGATTTGGATCAGCAACTGCGGGCCAATCCGTTCGTCGTCGGGGAAGGGCTGCCCTCGCGAGAACTGCGTGATTTTGCGGCGAAAACCGCTTCCACGCGAGGATGTGCTCCGTTTGCGATGCAATATCGTGTGCAACTTTCAGCGATAAGAAATGAACCTGCGCGGGTGAAGTTTGCTTCGTCCGCTTTGGTCAAAACAGCGGCAGCTGACGAGCCAGGTGCCTACTTGGCTCGTCAGTTCGCTCTGTATAAAGTCGCGTTTTTGACGGCTCAAGATTCACAAGAATCTGAGTTACCATTGACATCACGCATGGTGGTTCTGCAAAATTACGTAGTATAGTTTGGTGCTTTGGCAGGACGCCTGCTCACACAGTGAGGAGATCAAGGATGGCTGCACACAAGACAGCGGCACAGCAATCGGTGGATACGATCGAAGCCATGTTGGCTCGCGTAAACAACCAAAAGCGTGCCGAAGCGAAAACGGAAGCTGGTGGTTTTGCGGGCGGAAGTTCGCATCCCAGCACCGACGTGGACGATCGGACTGAAGACGCCAGTGAAGGCGCTCGCTCGGCCGAGAACACGGCGGATGTCAAAGAAGATCAAGGCTCGTCCTCGGTCGACAGCACTTCCCCCGGTACTCCCGGCGGACAAGACAGCGTGCAGATGAATATCGGCACGAATCAATCGGCAACCGGTGAAGACCCTGCGGTCGAAACGGAATCTGCCAAGGGCGGCAAGGACGATCCTGGCAGCAGTCACCCGGCTCGCACGGACAACAATTCGTTGGACGGGCAAAAGTATGCCAGTGCTCGCAACGTCATCAGCCTCATCAAGTCGGCACAATCGCAGGGCACTCAGCTCCTGGCCAAGATTGCTGTCGAATCGGACGGGGCTTTGAAGCAAGCGGCCACGAAGCTGCAGAAGAAGAAGGCTGCAGACAAGGTTGTGGACGAAGGGGGCAAGTTGCCTCCCACAACCGTGGACGATTCCGATTCGGACGCCAGCAAGGCACCTCCCGGCAAAGGTTCCAGCAAGGCCGCGGCGCAAGCCGGAGCTCAACTGGCTGATGCCGCGATCAACACCGCTGCCTTGAAGCAAGCCCAGGACGAGATGGTCGTCCGCTCGCTCGCGGAAACGGTCGATGTGGCCTACCGCATGGCGGAAAAGACTGCCGCGTACCTCAACAACTACCTTGCCGAAAAGAAGGCAATGGAAGAAGGTGCCGAGGGCGGAGACCCCAGCCAGGGAAAATCCGAAGGGAGCGAAGCCGAAGATAGCCAACACAGCGAAGAAGGTTCCAGTGAGGAACCGGGCTCGCTGCCGGGCAGCGCTCCCGCAGGAGACCCAATGGCTGGCGGTGGTGAAGGTGGCGGTGACTCGGAACAAGCTCTGCTGGAACTGCTCGCGGGCGGTCAAGGCATGGGCGCCGGTCAGGCCGCAGGCGGCATGATGGGTGGCGGTGATCCAATGGCCGGTGGCGGCATGGGTGGCGGTGACCCGATGGCCGGTGGTATGGGTGGCGGTGATCCAATGGCCGGTGGCGGCATGGGTGGCGGTGACCCGATGGCCGGTGGTATGGGTGGTGGCGATCCGTCGATGGTTGCCATGGGCGGTGGCGGCGGTGCCGGTGGCCCTCCTGGCGGCGGCAACGAGCAAGCCATGCTTGCCGAAGCTCTCGCACAAGCGGGCATCACGCCTGAAATGTTCCAGGCTCTCCTGGCGGGCAAGCAGGCCGCAGCCCTCAAACGTGCCGGGGCTCGTCCCCAGCGCGGACAGTGGAAGCCCAAGACCGCTGAGGAAGCTCAGCAGTTCCGGGCCGTTCTCAATTACGTCAAGGAGGTAGCTGCCCCGTAGAGCAGGCCCGCACACGGTTTGCTGTTTGTCGCAGTTTACTAACAATACCACGGAAGGATTTGCAAATATGACCCCGGAGACTGCTCTTCAAACCCTCGGCTATGTCGAGGCTTCCGGTCAGGCACTTCATGCCGCCCAACTCCTTGCGGAGAAGGTTGCGGCTGATCAGCAAAAGGCGGCTCAACTCGTCCCCGGACGTGTTGACCTCCTGGTGCGGTCTGGCCTTATCAAAGAAACCGAGAAGTCCTCAGCGGCTTCCCAGCTTTCCACCCACGCGGGAGCGCTGGAAACGGTTTCCAATCTGGTCGCCATTCTTGGCGAGCAGAAACAAGCGCACGCGGAACAACTCGCCGTGGCCGGTAACGGTCACAGCGTGAAAGCCGCTGCCAACGGTGCCAATGCTGGTCGCAGCAATCGGGCCGATGCTGGTGTCGATTTAGCGGACGGTGGCAACATCGGCCGTCGCCGTGGCGCTGGCGAAAAGAGCGCTGCTGATCTTTCGATGATCCGGTCGTTGGGCCTGGAAGGTCGAATCGGCAAGCGTCAGTAGTTTTACGTTTTGAATGGACTTTAATCCGACTGGCTGGGCCAGGCGGAGCTTTTTCAAGGAGGATCTGATAGATGGCTACTCCCCGCCAAATGACGGCACATACGTTGGAAGCCCCCAAAGGCTGGCCTTCTCCGCACGCCGTTGATTTTGGGGCTAAACTCAGCCCTAACGTGACCATCGACCCCGTATTCGCGGGTCGTTGCGTACACGTGAATGGCGTCGGTGAATACGAGATGGGCGTGCCCACCGTTTCGCCGTCGGCCAAGAAGGTGCACATGCCCATCTGGCTGTTCCAGAACTCGGACGATCCGGACGTCAGCAATGACGGCGGAATCACGGGTTCCGAGGAAGACGAACCAGGTGGTTGGATGGCGATCGCACCTACGGGTGTGATCATGGGTCTCGTTGCGGCCGGAGCTTACGAGCTCGAAACGACCGAGTTCGAGCCCGAAGCCTCGCTGGGCAGCAGCTATGCTCCCAACGACGCGCTCACCGCGACCAACAACAACACCAACGCCGTTACCGGCGGCCGCATGACGAAGGGCACTCCGTACACGAATCCCCTTGTGGGCATCGTGTCGCGGGCTGTCCGCGTCAACAGCCACGGCAAGAACGTGCTTGGGTTCTGGCCGTACGTTTTGCCGAAGTCCAGCTAATTCTGGGCGTCGTGGTTTTCGTTGTGTGTTAGGAAGGCAAACTTTTTCGATTTAGATTTTGAGACTCAACCGCACGCCATGGAGGTGCAGCGATGGATAGTGACCTGCTTATTTCACAGGAAGAAAACGAGCTGATCAACGCGACGTTGTTCGAAAAGCTCGCTTCGCGGGATCCGATGATGCAGAAAGAGGCGGAAGACGCCGTCAACAGCTACACTCGCACGAAAATGCGGGAAGATGGCTTCTTTCGGCGAATCATGCCGCCGATTCCGATTTCGAATGACGATCTCGATCGTCAAGTCTCGACCGACAAACCGGTCAAAGTCGTGGACAAGGAACCGGACAGCCCTGCGGCTGTGTCGATCCCGTTCGCGATGCTCCCCATGAACTTGTACATCCGCGGCCCCCGTTACCTGGTCCACTTGGACCGGATCGTGACGCCCCGGTTCACCAAGGATGTGGACGAACTACGGACCTGGATCATGGACATCCGCCAAGTCCTCAGCGACAACGCCATCAAGGACATGTTGGCGGAAGAAGACGGCAAGTTCATCACGGCCGTCAACACCGTGTTGGTTGGTGCGGGCTTGACCGTTCCCACCTCCGGCACTGTGCAGCACGAAGAGCTCGTGGGCGGTATCACCCGCGACACTTTGTGGGACATGATGAAAATCATGCCCAACACGCCGTCCTCGCTGGAAGCGCACACCTGCCTGATCAACAACATCACGATCAAGGAAGTGTGCAAGTTCGGCCGTACGGAAATGGGTGGTGATCTCAGCCAGGACATTATGAAGGACGGGTGGTCTGCCCAAAACTTCATGGGTCGCCGGTGGTTGATCACCATCAAGAAGGAAATCGTTCCGACGAACTCGATCTACAATTTTGCGGATCCAAAGTTCATTGGCAAGCATTACTCGCTCGAAGATACGACCATGTACATCCGAAGAGAAGCATATATGCTCGAATTCTTCGCCTACCAGACTTCTGGTGCGTCGATCGGGCACACCTCGGGTTTGTCCCGGGCAGATTTCGTCTAACGGCGTTACGCCGCCGTGCAGGTCGTAAAGGCCTGGTCAGCGCAACCTGACCAGGCCCCGACCTTCCCAACTTTCCAATTTCATCTATGCAATCCGAGGTAGTTATGACCGCGAACCGACCAACCCCGCAGACTGTGCAACAGTCCATGGGGATTATCGTTTCGGGCGTTCACAAACGGGCGTTTCTGTCGAAGCTCGCCCAGTTTGGTCACGTTCCGGAAACGGAAGCGGAGGCCGACTCGTTGGTCTCCCTGGGCTTCAAACTGGCTTCCCTCGATCCCTCGATTCAAGAGCCCAACCCGTTCGTCGCACCCGCCCCGCAACCGCGTGGCAAGTATGCGTCCGCGGCTCAAGCCTTGGACGAAGTATTGGGGACCAGTCAGCAAGGCGAAACCGACCACCTGTACAAGGTGGCCAGTCAGCTGGCACAAGATCCTGCCATCTACGGGGCTGCTCTGACCATCAATCAGGCCGCAGCACTCGCCAACGCGGGCGGATAGTTTCACGGGTCGCGTAGTCGTCACCAACGCTGCGTAACCAATCACAATCGCAATCAAGGGGAGACCCCATGACAGTAGTTTATGATCACTCGTGTTTAGTTTCGACCGTGAAAAATACCTCCGGTCAGGACAAATACTTCGGTTTCCTGCCGCCGCACGGTAAGCGGTTGGCGGCGGACGAAGAAATCAATGTTTTTGGCGACCTCAAGGAGGCCGTCAATCGTGGCGATCGCTACGGCAATCGCAGTATGAACGCTTTGTTGTCAGCCCTCGACAACGGATTGCTGACCATCATCAGCACGCCGTTGCCGATCGCTTACGACGAAACGGACGAGGTCAGCAAGGTAATCGGGCTCGACAATGGTGCGTTGAGCTTGTCCGCACCCTGCTGGGAAACAAGTTTGAGCGAAATCTAGCCTTCGCGGCCTGATTTCACGACTATTACGAACGGCAGCTTAGCTCAGCTAGGTTGCCGTTTTTTGTTGGTGTAGACTGGTGGGCATGAAAATTTCGATTTTTACCCCGACGCATGACACCAAGCACCTGGCAGACACTTATGCCTCCATTCAGGCTCAAAACTATCCCGACATTGAATGGGTCATTGTGCCCAACGCCGCACGGGACGCCGAGCTGCCAGTCTTACCGGCAGACATCCTGCAGGACCCCATCACGCGAATTCACGAGTTTCGGCACGACGGCAAACCGCGGATCGGCGAGCTGAAGCGCTTCGCCTGCGAGAAGGCCACCGGCGACGTGTTTGTGGAGTTGGACCATGACGACATGCTTGTGCCAGGAATCCTCAGCCAAGTTGCGCAGGCTGCAAAAAACGGAGCTGGGTTTATTTATTCAGATGCCGCCAGCTTCCTGGACGACGGCGACCTGACACCCTGGGGTTACGACGAACGCTGGGGCTGGCAGACGTATGACTTTGCGGTCTACGGGCGACCATGCCGAGCCACGCGGACCTTTGAACTGTCGCCCAAGTCGCTCTGTGAAGTCTATTTCGCCCCGGACCACATTCGCTGTTGGTCACGGGAGGCCTACTTCAAAGCAGGCGGCCATGACGCCAAGCTCACCGTGGGTGATGACCACGATCTGATCTGCCGCACGTACTTGGCCAAACAGAAGTTCACGTACACCGAGAGTTGTGGTTATCTGTACCGGCATCATCCGCAGAACACGGTCAAAACGCACAACGGCCAGATTCAAAAACAGCAGAACGACAACCGCGACAAATACTTCTACAAGCTGGTAGACGAGTGGCTGCGACGCACCGGGCATGGTTACCTGGATCTCGTCAAGCGTCCGCTCAAGTACATCGACGGCAATCCTGTCATTGAGGCCCCGGACAATTCGATCGGCACGATTCGGGCCTGGAACGACGTACTGCCTACAATTCCGCAAGGCAAACAGACTGCCTTTATGAACGAAGTTTATCGCGTGTTGGTGCCGGGCGGTTATTTTTGCGCTCTCTTTCCGACCACCGAGGGGCAGGCAGCTTTCAGCCCGTGTTACAGTTCTCTATGGAATGAGCATACGTTCGATTACTATACATCCAAGGAATACGGACGCAAACTGCCGGATCTGCAGTGTCGGTTCCAGCTCGTGCGGCGGGGAACACTGGCCACGTCGCCTGAGCGCAAGCGACACCGGCTGCTGGACAGCTACGTGGACCTGCTCGCCTTAAAAGGGCAAAGAACCCCGGGCCGGGTGCACATCTAACGTCAAGGAGGACGCTGTGGCGAAGCTCGTAAATTGTCAAATCGTGGCCCCAGAAGCTGAGGACGCCACGCACGAAGGCTGTGCCGTGCTCACCAAACGGCGAGCCATTATCATCCCCAAGGGCACGTGCGGGATGGCCCAATGGACCCTACGCTGGCCAGACGGCCAAACAGCTGACCTGTCCGATTGCTTCCCGACCAGTTCGGCCTCGGAATCTGGCTCTGGCTCTGGCTCCGAAAGCGAGTCTGGGCTTACGCTGGCCGCGAGGTTCCAGGGGTGTGATCGGACCAGCAATCTGGCCACCGTGGCCGTGACGCTGGTGGACGCCCAGCAGGGCCTGGTGCAGTTCCCTTTGCCGCCGGAAGTCTACCTGCAGGCAGGCATCTATCAATTCCAGGTCGCCTTGCTGCAGGCCAACGGCGGCGTAATTTTCGCGGACAGTGGTATCGTCTCTGTTGAGCACGGCATGTGGGGCGACACCAATCAGATGACGGGTCCGCCCACGCTGGAAGAGATCCGAATGCACCTTCGCGATCGTGCCGTTGAAAACGATTTGCTGGCTGACGTCGAGTTCGATGACGCGGAAATTCTCAACGCGATCCGGCAGCCAGTCATGTACTGGAACGAGCAGCTGCCGCCTCTGCCCCACCTCAACTGCAACACCTTTCCCTATCGCCATCACTGGCGAAACGCAATCGTGGCGGAACTGCTGTTCACCGCGGTGCACCATTACATGCGGAACAAAATGCAGGCCACTTCTGCCGGTCTGACCGTGGATGATAAAAATCGGGACAAAGAATACCTCATGGTGGCGGGCCATTACAAACAGGAATGGCAGGAATTCGTGAAGATGAAGAAGATCTCGATCAACGCGCAAGGCTTCTACGGCAGCATGGGGTCCAGCTATGGGAACTGACGCCACGAGGTTGCAATGCCTTTTCGACCGGCCAGCCGTAACGTCGCAAGCGGTCGCGAAGCGTTTGACGATTGATGCCCGTCTCTTCCGCCCACTCTGCAATAGTTTGTGTTTTGCCTCGAAACGTGATCAGTGTAGCCTTGCGAGAGTTTCGCATTTGCTCCTTTTGAGTTGCCCACCGGCAATTCTGAGGACAATAATTGCCATCATTATTTTTACGATCCAGCGAAGTAGCGGGCGGGCGGTGCCCCATATCTCGCACGAAATTTGCAAAGTTTTCCCAGCGGCGACATACCGTGATGCCCCGGCCACCGTAATACTTCCAGGCCGGATCAGCCGGATTGGTGCATCGCTGCCGCATTTTCGACCAGATCGTGTAGTAGGGGTGCTTTCGCAGCCCGTGCGTAGTTGCTACTTTTCTTCCGATGATAACCCGCAAACAGCCGCAGGACTTGGAGTGTCCGTTAGTAAGATTGAAGATGGCGACGCGAGTGTGCTTGCCGCAGTCACAGTGGCACAACCACACGGTAGAGCTGCCTGACTTACCGTCCGTGCGGATAGCCGTCAACCTGCCAAATCGTACACCACTAACATCGCGAAATCGCATATTACGCTCACAGCGGCAACTTGGAAGGAGTTTCAAATGTCGAGCATAACCGACTGTCAAGCAAATTGCAAACCAGATTGCTCGTGGATTTTTGGTCGAATAAGAGTTAGGCCGAGTATAACCCACGGCACCTGGGTGGAGTTTTTGCTGCATCCTCAGTTCAGCGATCCAGGCCCGTACACCTACCAGCTCCAGGTGGGACATACGGGCACCAACCTGGCGGACGACTGGACCAACGTGGGCTTGCCAGTTACTGGCGACATCAACCACTTGGTGGACGGGCTGAAACGGATTTACGGCAAGACGCAGTGGACGCATTACCGGATCAGGCTTAGCACGCCGGAGGCCACTTACTACTCGGATCCGGCTCACTGCTGGGGCGATCTGCCGTTCCGCTTTTGGCGGTTGGTGGCTAATCGCGAACGGATGTACCTGAAACAGTTTACGACCACCGTGCGCGGGCAGGAGGGCTACTTGCTCAAGCGACGCCTGGTGGGCGAAACGCCCGAGGCAGGGCAAGGCGTGATCGATTATCTGACTGGTGAAGTCGTCAATCCGCAAAGCGAGGAGACGGTTGGTACGGAGTTCGTGGGCGGGTATTACCTGCCCATTCCGTGCGTCTACGTGGATCTGGGCAACGCGGACCGCCGGGAGCACCTAGATGAAGGCAAGGCCCGGGGCACGATCAACGACGGACTCAAGGTGGCCGGAGTTGCTTTGGCCCGGCCCGCCTGGGATTCGTATGACGTCTGGGTCAGCAAGCAGAATGACTTCCGCTGGCAGATCCACACCATCAGCCACCTGGAGGAAATCGAGGGCGTGCCGATTGTCGTGAAACTGGAAATGCGGCTCCTGCCATTCACGCATCCCGTCTATAAATTCGAGATTGACCGCAGCTAAATTTCTGGGCAAATTGCGGCATAAATAAGTAGTGAAGCTTTATTTATCTTAGTCCGCAAAGGAGCTTAAATTGTTTGCCAGACGAATCATTGGCGTGCTGGTGCTGGTCGGCTGCGCGGGCTTGCTCCCGTTCAGCAAAATGGCGGAGGTCACCTCCGCGAACAAAAAACCCTTGACCCGGCCTGGACCGCAGCAAGGGCTTAGCTCGTCCCGCGTGTTTCACGCGGCGGCGGAGGAAGATGTCACCGTAGGTCGTGCGGCCGTGTTTAGGCTTGTAGAGCTTTGAGGGCCTCTGTCTAATTTGTAGATGGCGACCCAGGTTCCTCGTAAAACAAGAACCAGAGCGGTATTCAGTTGCTTCAGCTTTAGACCTTTGGCGGCAGCTCCTACCGGGGCTGCCGCCCTAGTTTTTTTTAGCTATCAGGGACGATCAGCTATGCCCCATATTCCGTTCCGGGTTCGCCCGCTACCCACATCGCAGCCCCCGTCAATTCGGTCCCGGGCTCCGTTGGCCACGCAGGCAGACTCGCGGGCGGATCTTCCCGCCATCCCCGCGATTGACATTCTTGACCTGCCCATGCCGGACGCCCCGGTCCGGGCCGATCGCCCCAATGTGCCGTTTGCTGCTCCGCGAAAGCGAGAGCGCAATCCTCGCAACCCGCTGATGCCGGTCATCAGTATGAAAAAGCACACTGTGTCGCCAGATGACGTAATCAAACATCTCTTCCCGGGAGCTGAATGATGCTTGCTGCCGTTAAAACTTGTAACGGATGCCAGCAAGAGCTGCCGACGACTGCGTTTATCAAAGATCGATCTCGTCCGGGCGGCTACGGCTATCGCTGCCTGGAGTGTTCGCGAAAACGACAACGAATAAACTATCACGAGAACCGCAGTCGAATTTCAGAATCTCGGCGTCAAAAACGAAAAACTGACCCGCGATACTTTCGGCGAGGACAGGCAAACTGGGAACGCTTCAATCTTCGCAAGTACCACTTGCAGCAAGTCGGACTGACCCTGTCTGAATACGAAACCCTGCTGCAGAAACAGAATGGTGTCTGTAAAATCTGTCAACAGCCTGAAACCCGACGACAACGAGGCGATGTGACGCGGTTGGCGGTCGATCACGATCATGCAACCGGCCAAATTCGCGGACTGCTGTGTTATCGTTGCAACTTGATGCTTGGTTATGCCAAGGACTCGGTGACGAGCCTTCTGGCCGCCGTAACTTATCTGCAGGAAACACAAAATGGCTGAAGCTCCTCCGCAGTACATGGGTACCACTGTCAGCTCGATGTGCCACCTGATGGCGAGACCGCTGGTGCTGACCGGATTCTTCCGGGACTACCTGATTCGACACTTCCAGGAAGGCACAATCGAGGATAACGCTCTGCGGCATTTGCTCTGGCAGAACGGCCTGACCACACCTATACTCATTGAAACGATACACCGCTGGCGCCCGCAATTAACGGAGGCTCGTCCAGCGGTAATTATCAAACGAAATGCCTACTCGAACCGACGTATCGGTATCGGAGATAGGATGCAAGGGAACCCCGCGGACCGCCGCGGCGACCCCCATTACGCTACGTACTGGATGGGAAGCCACACGCTGTTCTGCTTGGGAGGTTCGGGAGCGCAAGCTGAATTGCTTGCAACAGAAGTGCAGCGGGAATTGACCGAATTCGGCCCAATTCTGCTGCGTGTAATGGGTCTCCACCGGTTCCAAGTGGTGGAGGTTGGTGAAATTGGAGAGTTGGAAGAATCGACGGAAAATTTCGTCGTTCCAATCACAGTCGCTTATGCGTTCGAGCAGAAATGGATCTTGCGACAGCAGGCTCCGCGACTGTCTGCCGTCTCGTTGTCCTTGATCTTGGAGTGTTAAACCCGATTCACACAACCTAGCCAGCTAAATAGGCAAGGAGGCCGAACATGCCCACGTACGTAGTTCCCCAGGTACTTGTTTTCCAGGAAATCGATCTCGTCTCCGCTGCAACCCTGCAGCCACTTCCCGCGCACATCGCGGGCGGTCACGCACAACTCATTCGCTACTCCGAAACGGACGAACGCGAAGATGGCGCCCTTGGCCAGTACGACCGGCTGAACGACACGGCTTATGCCTGGCCCCGTCGACCTGCCGGTGGCGTGGTCGATCAAAGTTACACCAAGGTCCTCATCAAAAACGCTTTGCTTCGCTACTTCAGCGACACAATCGGCAGCGGTGACAACATTGAAACCGTTGCCGGATCTCCCAACAAGATCCGGGCCGACGCCACCAATTTCAAGAGCAACGACAGCGACTACCCGCTGGACGCCGCCCTTGTCAATCGACCCGTCAAGGTTGGCGACACCGCCAAGGTGCGGGCCGTGGTTGGGTCTGACACTTACGACCTGTGCACTTACGTCGCAGGTTTCGAGGCAGACGCAGTGGCGGCAGTGGTCGGCTCGTCTGTGGAAGACACGGACAACCAGGACGCTTCCACCCTGACCAATGACGGCGGCGCGAAGATCGGCGGCGTCAACAACTGCGTGGACATTGAAACAGTCACCGGCACGTCTTACGACGGGCTGGAAGACGGCGACGTGGAGGAAACGTACACGATTACCGTGATCGAATCCTCGACCAATGAAACAGCGACCACGGCCCGACTGCGGGTTACCTCGGCTTCGGGCAATGACGACGTCGCCAGCGTGCAGCCTGCCGCTTTCGGCTCGCCCACCGCAATTGGCACACGGGGGCTGACCGTCACTTTCAACAACACCAACGGCGTACTGTGCTCGGAATCGTCTGAAGAAGGCGGTTACGACCACAACGACTTTGTGGTTGGACAGCAGTGGCGTGTGACCTGCTCGCAGGCTTACACGGTCACGTCCGGCACGTCGGGCGGCACTTACGATGGCGACTACGACGACACGTACATCGTGGAAGTTTCGCGGGGTGGTGCCTATTCCACCAACGAATCCCTGGCTCCGCTCGTCATTGTCCGTACGACCAAGGGCAAGGACGTCAGCGGTCCCACCCCGATCACCGCAAGCGCCACGGCGTTTGCGATCGGTACGCACGGCGTTACGATCAGTTTCAACCAGGCCGCCCTGGTCAAAGGCGACAAGTTCTACGTGGAAGTCCAAGCCGAAGGAGCAGGCCCGTTCCGCACGCTGATCTTGGGGCACAACTTGCCTGAAGAAGTGATTGACAACGGGGCCACCGAGGTCGATTTGCACCTTTACATCCGCAAGGATGTTGAAGTCAATCCGCATCGCGTGGAAGCGGCTCCGCAGCTCAACTACGAGCAAAGCGAAACCGAAATCACGCTCAACTCCGGTATCACGGCTTTTGACGACAGCTGGACGGACACCAATGGCGATCCGGAAGCACTGCCGATCCACGCCGAATGCGGCTACTCGGAAGTGTACCTGACGGTCCGCTACTGGTTGTCGGAGCTGTGCCGCGAAGTCAACTCGCTGTTCAACGTCTCTGCCCTGGATGACGCCATCAGCGGCCCGTTGCACCCTGACAATCCGCTCAAGTGGGGCGTGTTCAAGGCGCTGCAGAACTCCAACGGCCGGGCGGTGGGGTATACCTCCATCTGCAACCCGGACGATCCCGACTCGTGGGCAGAAATGTTGGAAGTCATCGACGGCCGCCGGGACACGTACGGCTTGGTTCCCCTGACCCGCAACAAGCTGGTCTGGAGTCTGTACCAGGCGCACGTGAGCGGTCAAGCCTCGCCCGAATTTGGCCGGTGGCGGAAAGCGTTTTTCAACGCCGAAAGCATTCCGGAAAAGGCGATCGTCACGGCTGCCACCAGCAAGAACGAAGAAGAGGTCTTGGCGATTCTGACGGATGACCCGCTCACCTCGGGCTCGCAGTACACGTATTTGCGGGTACCTGCCGCCAACGGCAACTTTGTGGAAAACGAAGTGGCTCCGGGGGACATCGTCCGCTTCATTTTCAACACGGACGGTTTTGGCGGTGTGACCTACAGCGAATTCGTGGTTGATTCGGTCATCAACGAAGACACCATCCGCTTGCTGACCGGGCACACCTCGGCCGTCAACGTGCCGGAAAAGATGGAAATCTGGCGGAATCTTACCGCCACGGAGCAGGCCCAGGAATTGGCACTGACGTGGGGCTTCCACGATCGCCGGATTCATGTGCTCTGGCCGGACGAGATCGAAAGCGATGGTTACACCACGGAAGGTTATCACCTCTGTGCGGCCATCGCGGGTCTGATCAGCGGTGTCGTTCCGCACCAGGGGTTGACGCGGCTGGAAATTGCCGGGTTCTCCAACGCGGATCGAACGACCAAGGTCTTCAACCGCACGCAGCTCAACACCATGGCCGCGGGCGGCGTGTGGATCGTTACGCAGGATCTGGAAGACGGTTCGATCTTCTCGCGACACGCCGTCACCACGGCGGACACCGAGGACGTGGCCCAACGCGAAGAAATGGTTGGCCGCAACCTGGACTCGATCTCGTTCTACTTCCTGGACCTGTACGACCCGTACATCGGGATTTCCAACGTGACGCCCTCGGCAATTGCCATCCTGCGAGCGGAAACTCGCGGGGCGATCAAGTTCCTGGAATCGGCCAACTTTGTGCCGCGACTGGGTCCGCAATTGATCTCGGGTACCATCGTCGAACTTCGGCCTCACGCCACGCTCAAGGATCGCGTGGTGGTGGTGCTGGATTTAACATTGCCCTTCCCGATGAACAACATCGAAGTGCATTTGAAGCTGGTTGCTTAGCGCCACCTGATCCCATTTGATTAAATGGGATCAGGCTTTTTACTTAGCCGTCGCGGGTTGGCATCCCGCGACTTATCCAACCTGACAAGGAGGTTTTTCAGATGGCCAATGACATTTTCAACCGTGAGACCGACAAGTTTGGTGGCGCTTTTGCTGCTGACTTGGCGACCATCACGTTTCCCAACGTGCAAGGTTTGGGCGGACAATTTTCCGCCGATTTCGGTTTGCTCATCCAACGGATGCAGACCAGCTACCAGCAGCAAGTCACCCGGCTTTACGAAGTCGGGAAGCCTGCAATTTACTACGTGGGTGGGCGGACCAGCGGCGATGTTATGATCGACCGCGTCGTCGGGCCGCGAACCATTCAGGAGACTTTCTACCGCAAGTTTGGCGACGTTTGCCAGGCTCTTTCCAACACGCTCGATTTTGAAATTGCGACGGGTTGCGGTAGCCAAGGCTCTGCGACCAGCGTCGGAGTTGGCACGGTTCTGCAAGATTTCCGCGGCTTTGCGGCTTATACCGCTTATTTCTGCGTAATCACTTCGATCGGGCTGGGCGTTCAGGCCGCAGACATGCTGATCAACGAGAATTTGCGGATCATGTTCTCGTCGTTCCAGTACACCACGGAGCAGGGTGGCGCGTAGTAGCAACAAGTAGCGACAATCTGTTAGAGTCAGAGGCCGAGCCAGCCACAAAGCTGGCTCGGCCCACTGGTTCACCCAGTTGGCTTGGACGTCGGATACCGCGTCCGCGGGTTATAAACCCAGCAACTACACAACGGGGACTAGGATGGCCTTCGAGAAAAATACCGCGGATCTTATTCGCCAGGCAAAGCAGGCCGCGGCCGACACAGGCACGCAGCCACATCCCGCCGGACAGCGCTCGCGAGTCCTGCAGCGTGAAGGCGAGGAAAGTGCGGAGGCTCACCGCAACACAATTCGACCACCGAGCAATGAACGCCAGGCCGCGGCCGCCCACGAGCAAGCATTCGGGCGAGTCAGCTACATTCGCTTCGGCAAAGTGCATTGGGCCTCGCCGTACACCAACTGGTATCGCGTAGAACTGGATGGTGGCGACAGCGACATCTCCTGCTGTGCCCTGCGGGAGACTTCCGTCCTGCCGTTCAGTGTCCGCAGCACGAATCCGATCGGGATCGGTGCCCACGTGCTGGTCTGGTACGACGTCAACACGCCGTATGGCGTCATCCTGGGCGCCGTGCCTCCAATCACCACCGACGGCGGCTCACAGTGGCACGACTGGGTTTCGCAAGGCAGCAATGGTGGCTTTCGCCGCGAACGTTATCACAAAGAATTTCCGCAGCTCTTTGTTCGCAACGGCGGCCAAGTCGATTTTTCCAACGGATCCCCGCCTGACACTTCCAGCGGCGGCGATTGGGCGAGGATGGACGATCTGGGCGGTGGGATTCATATCGATGCCTTGATGAAGTTTTTCCGCGTCGACGAATCCTGCGGGCTGTGGCTGTTCTACATGGACCGGCTGGCTCGCTTGGCGTGCAACAACCTGGACGTTATTTCGTCCGTGCACGAACAGGTCGTTCGCTGGGACGAAGGCGAGGCTCACAATTACACTGGCACCAGCCCTTTCCCGTGGGAAGCACACGGAGCCTGGAAGCCGGGCGTGGACACCCATCGCGAAGAAGACAGCGCGGGCGTGCATTACAGCCTGCCGTACGGCAAATATGAGCCAAAGACAGACGATCAGCAGGCCATTTACCGCAGCGAACGGTACGACGACTACCTGGGTCAGGGCTTCCGCCGCAGCGTCTTTATTCCGCCGCCCGGTGCCGACGGGCTTAATCGCTGGCCAGACGCCAGCGTACGTCCGGGCGTTTTTGCGGAGCAGATCGGCCTGGAGGGCCACTACGGCCTGCAGGCCGCCCATTCGATTTTTATCCGCAAGCGGCTCTTAATTCCGATTCCCAAAAAGCTCGCGCCGCCGGAAGATCCCAAGGGGGATGACTTTCGCGAAGGCGGTTACCGTTTTGCCAGCGCCTACGGTGACGGGCCAGATCACGCCATCGCAGGCCGTCCGCTGGAGCAGGACGACCTGCCCAACGTGCAGGCGGCCACGCAGCTGCAGGATGCCACGGCGTACGCCTACAACTGGAAAGGGCTGCATCCGTTCGCTTATCACGTCAAGGACTTCAAAACACCGCAAGAGTCGCAAATTGCCCCCTTCTCCACCTTGCAGTACCTGCCGCCCTTTTCGGAACTGGCCGGAGCTCAGTGGCTCGGGCTGCCCCCTTCGCACAAAGCCAAGGTCGACCATCGTTACGGTGAAGTTGAATACTTTCAAACCGAAGCCGGGCTGGCCATCCTGCCGGACGGTTCTGTGGTCATTCGCGACGGTTACGGCAGCGAGATTCGCATGACTGGTGGTTCCATCCAGGCCTCCGCTGCGGGCGACATCTGGCTGCAGCCTGGTCGCAATCTGAACATCTGGGCCGGGGATGACGCCATCGTCAAAGCCCAGAACTCGATCGATCTGTCTGCCACCAAGCACGACATTCGACTCAAGGCCGAGCGGCACTGTGACGTGCTGGCGGGCAATGGCGGGCAGATTGGACGGATTTTGCTCGACTGCCAGACCGCGGCTCCAGCTTATGACGTGGTCGGCAAGAAAGGCGAGGACGTTGACGAATCCGGCGTGCTGTTGAAATGTGCCAAGGGGGACATCGTGAGCTGGGGCTTCAACATTAAGCTCCGCACAGGCGGCGGCGACGTGCTGCCGGGTATGATCGTGCTGGATGCAGCCAAGGGCGCCCAGGTGGTGCGAATGGTGGCCAACCAGGTCGTCTGCCACGTGGCGAACGGCCTCAACGTGGCCATGTCCGTCGCCTACAAAACCAAGGTGCACCATTTTGGACCCAACGTTATTCACGCCGTCACGGGCTGCTGCATGGAGGGAGGATTACTGGTCCGCAAGGACGGGATTCAGCTTCGCGGCTACCTGGTGGGCATTGAGTGCATCATCGTCAGCGACTTGAACAAGTCGGGACTGATCGCTGTGCATAAGAAGGGAGATCTTTCCTGGGACACCGTGGAAGAAAACTTGGCGAAATGCAAGGCCGACTTCAATCTGATGAACAGTTACATGCAGAAGGACTATGACGAAGCCATCGTGAAATACTGGTATGCTGACAAACGGCCGGGCAACGATACCGTCATCACCAACACCCAGTTTGCTCCTCGCACCCTGAAGCAAATGGGAACGGAAGACTTTCGGCTGCCGGAAACTTACCATCAGACTTTGGCCAACGCAGGAGCCGCAATGCCGACCTGGGTTGAGCGCGTCATCAAGTACCAGGGCGAAGAGTTCATGCCGCATCCTTCCAAGGACAAATGGAAAGACGATCCGGAGGCTTTCCGCCGGGCAGACTTTACAATGCACAAACCCGCTGAAGGCTTGGACGAAGACCGCCCAGGCGGTCTCGACGATAGCCAAAACCCTTATTTGGATCCGAAGCTTGCCAAATGGCAAAAAACCACCTTTGACGGGGTCTACCCCGTCGCCAAAAACTAGGAGAAACCTGTGACTGAGCCGAAGAAGTATGGCCTCAAGCCGAAAGCCCCTGTTGTGCCCGTGCAGGCAGCACAAACCGCCAGCGGCACCGGGGATATTTTTCAGACACCGCCCGCCGGACGGGCCAAGAATCGAATGCCGCTCCCGCCTGGCGAAATCGTCAAAGCGGTAGGCGGCTATACGGACGAAGAACTTGCCACGCTCCGCACAATTCCCGACTGGACGCCGGAAAAAGGAGTGCCCAGCAATTTGCCGGACCTGTTGGAGCCAGTACGGCAAACGCAGGAAGAAATTGCGGAGGACATGGACCTCAATCACATGTCGCCACCCGTGCCCATGGACACTCCGCCGTTGAAAGTTCCCAGGGCCGTGGACATCAGCAAGTTGCCGCCGGACGAGCAAGAACGCATCCTGGGCGGAATGCGTGAGGCCGAGCAGGCTTCTGCTCGCCGGTCCGCCGATCAAGCCAGCCTGGTGCAAAACTTGGCCCCAGGAGCCAGCGGCATCAACGAAGCGATCAGCGGCAGGAACGTTCGCGACATCGACATCACTGACGATCGCAAAGATGCGACGTACGCCGGAACGGACACAACCAAAACAACCGGCGACAGCAGTCGCACGGGCGGCACCGGCTCGCTGCTCAAGCAATGTCCGCACTGCCACTGGGAACTCAACCAACCTGATATTCCCGACCCGGATATAGCGGATCGGCAGCTATACTTGCAGTCGCTGCTGGGCGAACAGCCTTTCCAGAAACAGTATCGGCTGCTGGGCGGGGCGTTGACGATCACGTTTCGCGAGCTATCGCCGCGGGAGATCGATCTCTGCTACAAACAGGCCCACTTGATGCGAAAAGCGGGCAAGCTCGACAGCTACGAAGACTTTTTCGAGGTTCTCACCAGGTTTCGAATCTGTCTGCAGCTGGTGCAGCTGGGCACACCCGAGACGGTGCATAACTTCCCAACCTCGGCGGCTGAATGGGCCGGATCGGAGCCGGTGGAGACACCTACCGAGACCGTGCTGCCGCGGATCGAAGAATCACTGTACGCCGACGTCATTAAGACAGAAACTCTGAACACGCTGGTGGGCGGCGAATTGTCCCGATTTAACCGGTTGCTGGCAAAACTGGCAGCTAACAGTCACAACGAAAATTTTTGGTCGGCGACCGAACAAGCGTCCTGATGGTTCAGGCGGCCGCCGAAGGCATCGTTGACTTTCGTCGCACGAAAGCTTTCGATCCCAAGTGGCATCAGTATCTTCATCTGATTTTGTCCGGTCTGGCGAGACGTAACCGAAGGGAATTGCGACAACTCTTGTTCAGTCAAGCGGTCGCAGTTTACACGTCCCGCCAGCTCAAAGCGGAGCAGGCCGAGGAAGTTAGTCAGAAAGTCAGCGATTTGTATCACGATATTCAGGAGACCTACTATCCGCAGGATAAGGATCTGCGGGTACAACATGAGAAGCAACTTGTTCGCAAAGACATTCGCAGCTGGGAAGCTCGCTTTGGCGAACTGGGCAAGGAGGAGGTCAAAAAGCAGATCGACGATTTTGCGGCCGCGATGGAGCAGTTACGGCAGACAACCGCCGCCGAACTGCGAAAATCGGCCGCCAGCTCGCTCGGTTACATGGGGCGCGATCTAGGCATCAACCCCGAAACTCGCAACAAAAAACCAAGGAAGGTTAAATAGTGGCCCACCCACCGCAGTTCGGAAATCAGCAGCCAGGATTTATGCCAAGAGCCAAGCAATTCATGCCAGCCACGGGGCTGGAAGGATTGCCCAACCTTTTTGGCGACAATCCGCTGGGCTTTTTTGCGCAGATGTACGGCCAACAATTGTTGGCCTCGCAAATGGCTAATATGGGTATGGCGCCCATGGGCATCAGCGACACGAATGTGTTTGACCGCCTGAAGGAGCAGCGGTTTACAGCTTCGCACAGAGCCTTCGTGGCAGAGCAGGCTGAACTGGATCGCGGCAACTACATGCGAACCATGCAGGGCATGGCCAACGCGGCGGACAC
>Ga0073900_10000641_pt1 | contig 21709 bp, 25 predicted proteins | sample KloWWTmetKNB5Kit_FD_66666 | JGI IMG/M metagenome (GOLD analysis project Ga0073900, IMG submission 66666) | Active sludge microbial communities from Klosterneuburg, Austria, studying microevolution and ecology of nitrifiers - Klosterneuburg... | ecosystem: Engineered > WWTP > Aerobic digester >...
AGAGCATTCGGAACCCATACGGATGTCTCAAGATTATTTCTGTATAAAGCAACTCGCAATTTACTGGGCTGGACAGGCGACACTGGCGCATATTTAAGTTCTACTATGGCTGCCATGACACTGTTTGGAGCACCGCCCGAAAAATACTGGCCATACACCACCACAAAACCAGGCCCGGCATCCTCGCCACCGGTAGCAGATTTTGATGTGGAGCCTCCTGCATTTTGCTATGCATTTGCGCAAAACTATCAATCCATTGTTTATTACCGGCTTGATCCGCCAGGAATCACCCCTGAAAACTTGTTAAAGAAAATCAAAACTCATTTGGCTGGGAACATGCCGGCGATGTTTGGATTTACCGTTTACAGTTCCTATCAGCACTCGGGATCCAGCGGCCACTTTCCTTTTCCTTGTCCGAAAGAAAGCACTGTGGGTGGGCATGCCGTTGTTGCCGTCGGTTATGATGATGCCAAGAAAATCAAAAACCCAATTTGTGGCAAAGAAACGACTGGTGCCTTACTGATCAGAAATTCCTGGGGAATTGCCTGGGGTGAACTGGGATATGGCTGGCTTCCTTATGAGTATGTTTTGCAAGGCCAGGCGGATGATTGGTGGACACTGTTAAAGCAAGCCTACATAGATACTCAGCATTTTGGTTTATAACGATTTATTGTACGAAAAACCACTCTGAGGCGACTAGCGTTGTCCGCAAAAACCAGCCGATGAAACGTAATTAACCGACATGAGGAGAATCCCATGGGAAATACGAAATTAGTTCGCTTGCAAGTCAAAGTTGTTTTCACCGATCAAGGCGAGGCTGCATCGCTTCAGGCATACGCTTTTACCAGTGGTGGTAAATTAATCGGCCATGCTCCCCTGGAAAAGGAAACAGCGGTGATCGAAGTGCCTGTCGACCTGGATGGCCGTACTATCGAAGTAATCCTGGGTCCGCGTGTCGAAAAAGGACAATCCATACCCACTGTCGCGGGTTTCAAACGGCTCGGCGCTTACGCGCGCTCGACTCGCTTTCTGATGAAAACCCCCAGCCTGGAAATCAAAATTCCGGCCGTCATCTTCCCACTATGGTGTCTTTGTTTCGTCAAAGGTCGCCTGATCAAGCGGGTTACACTACCGAACGGCACCATTGCTGAATGGCCGATTTGTAATGCGCGCGTGCATATCTGCGAGGTCGATCGCATCCGATTCATTATCCCTAGATTGCCGGATCTCGATATTCTGCGTTTGCGCGATGACTTATTGCGCAGACTTAAGCTATTCCCCATACCGCCCATCCCTTTGCCCGATCCTGAGCCGATATTTCGCAATCGCATGGCATTAGCCAGTAACACTCAAATATCAGCCACAGAACTCACCCATTCCCAACAAAACGCGGTTGCATCACTGCTCGTTTCAGATTCGATTCCGCAATTGCGCAAGCAACTGACCGATCTCACCAGTCTGATTGCTGTTCATTTGTGTGATTTGATTTATTTATGGCCATTCTTTCGTCTAGATTGCTTAGCGACTGTCGATGCCGATGAAACCGGTCATTTCAATTCGCTAATAGCGTATGACTGCTCTGATAAACCCGATCTTTATTTCTGGGTAGAGCAATTTCAGGATGGCGTATGGCAAACAGTCTATCGCCCGAGCGTCGGCTGCGGTACTCACTGGAATTACCATTGCAGTACTGAGATTGTGATTAACGTACCGCGTGCTGTTGGCTGCCAAACACCGCCCTATGATGTTCCCGATGGGGTGATGCAGTTTGTATTACCCTACGCCATCGGCTTCGCACCGATCTGGGGAACGCCGCCTGGGCTGCCAACACCATCCGCACCCGATGGCTGGTTACGGACAGACGGGTATATCAACTACCAAACCAATGCAACTTATGGATCCAATCTCGGCTGGCTTTACAATGCACCGTTTGGCGGAACCTTGCATTTTTATCACGACGATTCTTATTTCATTCCTTCCAGCAGCATTAAATATTATCGCTACTCCTATCGCCGTTCAGGCAGCGCTGATGACTGGACACCGATCACGACGCCTTTGGCTCGCGGTTACCGCATGGAATATTCCGATCGACTACCGACCTACGAAGCTTATCCGATAGGACCCGTCACCATCGGTATGCAAAGCGGATTATTCGAATTCAAGCCAGTCACACCACCAAACAGACCGACCGATGCAACGACCGTGGTAGCCCGTGAATGGACCAGCGGCAATCTGAGTGAAGTGGCTGCCAGTTGGAATACAACCGCTGCGGTACCCGCACTCGGACCTGATAACGACACCGACGATGCGGGTGATTTCGATGTAAAAATCGAAGTGTTTGATCCATCCGGCAATCAAGTGCTACCCGGGCCGGCAACATTCCGTTTCCTGGTACGTAATGCGGATGGTTCCACCACGCGCTTGGCGACCCCCACCGAGGAATCTTCAGGTGCGTATGTGATGCGTGTCCATATTGATAACAATTTGGTCGCAGGCTCGTTGCCACAGCCTAGCATTGGTGGTGTTGCCGCCAGTGACGATTGCGGTTTTCTGCGCTACACAAACAGCGATCAAGTGCATGTGCAATTCAGCGCAACTCATCCCAATCAGCACGCAGTATTCAGCTTTATCATCAAACGCGGATCGAACCGACTGGATTCGGCTTCCACGCCCTACCCTTACGCTCCACCATTTGTCGAGGTGGCTGCATTGAGCGCTCCGACCAGCACCTTGCCGTACACAAAGCTATCCGGTAATTACCAACGTGACTTCACGCCATCGGAACTGGTAGGCACCTGCATCAATGCTGCTTTCGCTGCAAATCTCCATGTATGGGGAAAAGCTACCGATGGTTATTACCGTCTCTCCAATAATGCTGAGCAACTCATTGCATTCGCCTTGGCTGAGCAGGAGACACCACCTGAAGAATAAAATATCGCTCGATTAATCAGTAACCCGGTGGAACCAATCATTGGTTCCACCTCTAAGAAAACTGAGATCATTTGATGATTACCTGATCGATGAAGGAATTCTTTTTAATGCAGATACTTTAAGAACCAATTCGCTGCATGCTGAGCAGCCAGTTTCAATGTACCCGTTTCCTCGAATAAATGCGTCGCGCCGGGAATCAGTGTCAGTTTTTTTTCACATTGCATCAATGCATAAGCTTGTTCATTCAATTCGATCACACCGTAATCCGCACTGCCCACAATCAGCAACGTAGGTGCGATCACTTGACCTAGGGCAATTTCCCCAGCCAAATCCGGACGACCGCCACGGGATACGACCGCAGCAATATCTCCATCCATTTCTGCGGCTGCCTGCAGTGCCGCTGCCGCACCCGTGCTGGCGCCGAAATAACCGATGGACAAGTCCTTTGTCGTAGAATTTACTTGAACCCAGCGCGTGGCAATCAGCAAACGCCGTGTCAGCAGGTCTATATCGAAGCGCATTGAATATGCTTGATCCTCCGCATGCGTCAGCAGATCGAACAAAAGCGTGCCTATGCCTTGCTGCTGCAATACTTCGGCCACAAACGTATTGCGCGGACTGAGACGGCTACTGCCACTACCGTGCGCAAATAGCACGATACCGGATGGTGCTGGCGGCAATACCAGTTCGCCATTGAGTTCAACCGAACCAACCGGAATTTTTACACTGGTCATACGCTGGCTCCTATCACGACAGGAATGCGGTTTCTTCCGAATTGCGCAGTAAATTGCTCGAAACGACCTGCGATACTGGTGTTGCAGCCTGAGCACCTTCCTTCTGGCGTTAAGCGATATTCATTGATCTCATACCAATCGCGCACAATTAATGCGCTGCCACAAGTTGGGCAAAACGTGGTATCGCCTTCCGCATGATGCACATTACCGGTATAGACGTAACGCAATCCTGCCGCGAGTGCAATGTTACGCGCCCTGATCAACGTCTCGGTGGAAGTACCTGGTATATCGACCATTTTGTAATCCGGATGAAAAGCGCTGAGATGCAGCGGCACATCGATTCCCAGCTCTTTCACGATCCAATCGCTCATCGCACTCAATTCCTGGGTTGAATCATTCAATCCCGGTATCAATAACGTGGTCAGTTCCAGCCACACATCCGTTTCTTGCTTCAGATACATCAATGTATCCAGTACCGGCTGCAGATGCGAGCCGGTTTGTTTGACATAGAATTCATCGGTAAATGCTTTCAAATCCACATTGGCTGCATCCATTTTGGCGAAAAAATCCCGTCGTGGCTGCGCATGAATATAACCCGCCGTCACCGCCACGGTTTTAATGTTTCTGGCATGACAGGCATCCGCGACATCCATCGCATACTCGGCAAAGATCACCGGATCGTTGTAAGTAAATGCAACGCTTTTGCAACCATATCGTTCGGCGCTGCGCGCAATGGCTTCCGGGCTGGCTTGGTCAGCCAGCTTGTCAAAACTACGCGATTTGGAAATATCCCAATTTTGGCAAAACTTACAGGCAAGGTTGCAACCGGCGGTGCCAAATGACAACACGCTGCTACCCGGATAGAAATGATTCAGTGGTTTCTTCTCAATCGGATCCACACAAAAACCGGAAGACCGCCCGTAAGTTGTCAACACCATAGCATCGCCAACACGTCCTCGCACAAAACAGGCGCCACGCTGCCCTTCGTGTAACTTGCAGTCGCGCGGACACAAATCACATTGGATACGGCCATCCTGCAGTTGATGCCAATACTTTGCAGGATATCGTTCTACAGCACTAATCGGCTCATCCATGGGCATACTCCTTGGCAAAATCGGCTTCGCGCCATTTACTGACGGTATAGCGGGACAATTTGATATCCTCAGTCCAGAAATTTTCAGATAATCTGGCTTTGGATTTTAACTGGGCGAGAAATTGCTGCGGTTGCGGCAGGCTTTCCCATACTTGGGGTAAAAAGGTACTGCGATAAGCTCCATACTCAAGCACTATCCCATCAATGTTCGGGCGTAATTGCGCCAAAGCATCGGCTTCACTATCAAAATCCAACGGTTGCAGGTCGGAAAGCAGTGAAACTTCTACATTGACCATCGATAACTCATTCGCTGTCAATGGCATGAAACGCGGATCGTGCAGTGCGGCTGCCACCGCATTATTGCTGACATCCTCTATCAGTGGATTGCGCGCTTGCAACGACCCAATGCAGCCTCGCAAATCACCCGACTGCGTCAAGGTGACAAAAGTTGCTCCCGGTCGAGAAAGCCACGGTAATTGTTCATCGATGGTCAGTGATTGACCGGAGGCACGCAAAGCGCGGGCAATAGCCACACGGGCAATGTGCAACAGTATTTTTCCTTGCTCATTTTTCTCAAGCGACATCACGATACCTCCTCTTCAGTAAATGCCAGTGCCGCATAACCGACCACTTGATCGCGTGAGCCTGCAGTATCTCCAGAATTGCGCAAATCAAGCAAATGCGGCGTTAAATGATGCTTTTGTGCTGCAATGATCAATCCACTGATGGGCGTACCTCCACACGCGTGATCATGTCCAATGGGTTGTTGTAGCCGCAATATGGACTGCACGGTTGCGTGATCCACGCGTTGAGCAATCGCATACGGCAAATAATGTGAAAGATCCGAGCTAATCACAATCAGCGTTTCATCTCCACCCCACACCTGTTCCAATACTTCAGCCACGACCTGTGCTGAGGCATGACCAACTGCCAATGGCAGCAAGGTAAAATCATTCAGCACACTTTGCAAAAATGGCAATTGCACTTCCAATGAATGCTCCAAAGTATGCGCTGCCTTGTTGATCGTCACTTGAGGCAGATGAGCTATCTTGCGCACTAAATCCGCATCCAGTTGCACGCGTCCCAGTGGCGTCTCAAACATATCCGCTTCGGGCAGTGCCAGACCTTCCACAGCAACACGGTGTGCAGGACCGAGCAATACGATACGTTTGATTTTTTCAGCGATTGATTGCAGGCTGGCATACGCCGTGGCAGCGATAGCGCCGGAGTAAATATATCCGGCATGGGGGACAATCAATGCTTTCGGTTTGAGGTCATAACATTTTGCTCGTGCAAGCAATTGCCGCACGTCCTGCGCAAGCTGCTGCGTATCAGCGGGGTAAAACAATCCTGCAACAGCAGGCGAACGAATGGTTGTCATACCGCCCTCTTTTTCTGATAAGGTAATGTTACGAATATAAGACCATAAGATCCAGAATCAAGAGAAGAATCACTTTTCTTGTATCAACCCTGTTCTCAATCCTTTCAGGGTATTTTGACTATCGATTTGCGCGTTTATTTTTCTTTTCCAAATGGCGTAGACGTAATCCATACCGAACCAATGCTGCTTCAAAATCAGCAAAACTTTCCATTGATTCGCCATTTTTACACCACACTTGCTGTAGATGAATCAGTATTTGCTGGGGGTCATTTTTCAAAGCCTCGGGAACAAAGCCTAGCTCCTGTGCCGCATTCAGTGCCAGCGCAGCCAGTGGCGGCGCAGCTTTTTCCCATCGACCGCGCAGTTCGCGTAAAAAAATATGCGTAGTCACGCAACCAATCCCTTTGCCCAAACTCATTACCCGTTGCTCCAGATCGCAAGCATCTGCAGCGGTGGCATGCAAGTCATTCAGATTGCCAGCATACTGATCAAGTAAAGACTGATTTACTGCAAGCAATTTAGTGGCTGTTTTATAATCGTAACGCACATAACCGCCTTCATCGAGCAAAGCCACCAATCTTTCCCAACCGGCATCAATCACTCTCTCCGGGGTCAGAATGTCATGGCGCCTGAATACTTGCCAGGTGCGACCAGCGATAGTTTCTGAAATGCGAGCACCATACAGTAATGCGGCTAAAAACCACTTGTAAATCTCTACCGGGTCGAGTGCATGCAGATGGATGCCCAATTGCGCTGCATAGCTGCCGCCAAGCTCGGCAACCAGCGCTGACGCACTGGGAAAATGAATGATTGGAGCGGTTTGTGAATTTTTCACTACCATATCTTGTACCGTTTTTGAACCCCTGCTATCCCTGGGTAAACTGATTGTAAACCCTAAATAGGGCAACATTGATTATGAAATGGCAGACTTCATGATATTCACAAAAAATATCTGATATTCTTGCTGGGGAATGCTTTAAACAAATGATTTATTTATTAGAAACAGGCTAACAAGTGCCCACCAAAGTCTATTACAACAGTGCATGTCCGGTTTGTCGTGCGGGCATCAAAGACCAACGCCTACGCATGGAGAAGTGCGGCATAACATCTGTCGAATGGGTGGATGTGCATCACTATCCTGATGCGGCGGAAGATGTAAAAAGCTCGTTGGAATTAGTGCGAGAACGATTACATGTCAAGGATGACCAGGGCGGCATCAAGATTGGCGCTGATGCATTTATCCATCTCTGGCAGCAAACTCCCAATCAGCGCTGGCTGGCAGCGCTATTTCAGCTACCGGTAATCAGATCACTCGCGCATCTGGCATATAACGGCTTTGCGCGATTGTTGTATCACTGGAATCGCGCATTAAAGCATTGGTAAACAACCTGAAAAGCGGAAACGTGTTTTCTGATATTGATGACGGTCACGCCACTTTCCAGGCCAAGCTGAGCCCTGCGTACAGCGGTACCAGTTTCTCCCCTGCAAATTCCAGTTGCTCCGGAACGATCCAATTTTCTTTATGCAGCGTAATTGAATCGCGGTTACGCTGCAACTGATAAAAATCTGCGCCATAAAAACTGGCAAACGCCTCCAGTTTATCCAGCGCACCGGCCTGCTCAAATGCGGTTGCATATAATTCAATGGCTGCATGGGCCGTAAAAATTCCTGCACACCCGCAGGCGTTTTCTTTGCTGGTTTGTGAATGAGGCGCACTATCCGTGCCCAGAAAGAACTTAGCATTGCCGCTAGTAGCTGCCTCGAGTAAAGCCTGCCGATGAATTTCACGTTTTAATATCGGCAGGCAATAATGATGCGGATGAATACCCCCCTGAAATATTGCATTACGATTCAGTAATAAATGATGCGCAGTAATCGTAGCGGCCACTTTCCCGGATGCCTGTTTGACAAAAGCCACTGCATCCCGCGTTGTGACATGCTCGAATACGATGCGCAAATGAGGAAATCGCTGCGTAAGCGGAGCCAAAATCCGATCGATAAACATTTTTTCTTTATCAAACACATCAATATCAGAATCCGTGACCTCCCCATGCACCAATAAGGGCAGATCGTTTTGTTCCATGGCTTCCAGCGTGACATAGCATTTTGCTATATCGGTAACACCGGCATCGGAATTGGTTGTAGCACCCGCCGGATACAACTTCACGCCATGCACGGCACCGCTTTCTTTGGCACGGATGATTTCTGTGGGCGGCGTATTGTCCGTCAGATAAAGCGTCATTAGCGGTTCGAAACGGGATTGCAGCGTTGTCGGCAAGGCCGCGAGGATTCGCGCCCGGTATGCCAATGCCCTTTCGGTCGTCACCACCGGCGGTTTCAGGTTAGGCATGATAATGGCGCGAGCGAATTGTTGCGCAGTATGTGGCAGCACTGCGCGCAACTGCTCGCCATCGCGCACATGTAAATGCCAATCATCAGGGCGGGTTATGGTGAGATGGGTCACGATTAATCAGCGTTAAGTTGTATCTCGGTATTATATCTCAGGCACTCCGCTATTCAGGGTATTTGGCTGCTTTCAGATCCAACGCCAACTGATAAAGCGAGTTTTTATTTTCACCGGTAATTTCGGTAGTCAGTTTAACTGCTTGTTTTAACGGCAATTCATTCAGCAAACAAGTCAGTGTGTGTCGGGCTTGTTCACTCACTTCCGATTTATCCAGAATTTCAGCGCCCGATAGCAACAAAACGAATTCACCTTTTTGCTGATTGGTATCGGCTTGTAACCAAACAAGGGTTTCTTGCAATGTTCCCACATGAATGGTTTCAAATAATTTGGTTAATTCCCGGGCAATGGTCAATTGTCGTTGTGGCCCAAAGACTACCAACATATCCGTCACACATTCCAGAATGCGATGAGGCGCCTCATAAAATATCAATGTACTCGTCTGAGACTGAAGAGCCGTCAATTCCCGTTGGCGCAAACCGATCTTGGTAGGCAAAAAGCCATAAAATAGGAAGTGCGGATTTGTAATACCAGCCGCCGACAAGGCACATACGGCTGCATTGGCGCCAGGAATCGGAATGACTGAATAGCCTTGCGCACGCACGCGTTGAACCAGTATTGCACCAGGGTCGGAAATGCCCGGAGTGCCGGCATCTGTCACTAATGCCACGCATCCCCCGGAGGCTAATAGCGCTAATATTTTGTCTGTAACCGCCGTTTCATTATGCTGATGCAAACTGATCCACTTTGCTGAAATTGAATGTGACGCTAATAAATGCTTGGAGTTTTGAATATGTTCAGCCGCAACCACGTCGACTTTTGCCAATATGTCTAACGCACGCAGAGTAATATCGCTTAAATTTCCTATTGGGGTAGCAACCACATATAATGCGCTTTTTTCCAGCATAATCCTCACTATGCAACGTTTTATTACAATTGTTCTGGTCGTGATCTTTGCACTATACGGCAGCTCGCCGGCAATGGCTACTGATCCCGAAGAACCTTTTCAGTCTACAGAAGCCATCGAACCTGCGCCCGTTCGTCATATCGCTTTACTGTTGCCGCTGGAATCATCTGCATTTGGAGAAGCTGCCCGGATTGTAAAAGAAGGTTTTGTGGCGGCCACGATGCGCGAGCAGGCGCTACCGCTCATCATTCGGGTATATTCCACGACCGATGATCCTCTCGATATTTTTGTCAGTTATCAGCAAGCAATCACTGCCGGCGCGGCATTCATCGTCGGACCACTCACCAGAGACGGTGTATCGGCCATTGCTTCCAGTAAAACACTGGAAGTGCCCACTCTAGCGCTCAACAGTGTAGACAATACCAAAGCTTTACCGTCCAAACTGTATTTGTTTGGCCTGCAAATGGAATCCGAAGCACATCACATCGCAAAATGGGCGCTTTCCAGCGGCAAGAATCATGCCATCGTCATTGGCGACGACAGCTCTTTATCCAAACGCTTACAAACTGCATTTATCGAAAGATGGCAGAGTGAATCCGGTAACACAACGGAATCATTACGTTATGTCAATGAACCCAATACGCTGCAGCAGTTCCGGCATTTGACAGCAGGCGACGATCGCCTGATTTTTCTTGCGCTGGATTCCGCCAAATCACGCGTACTACGCGCATATCTTGATCCCGAAGCGCCTGTCTATGCGACTTCACAGGCTTTTATTGGCAATGATAATTTTCTGCTGAACAATGACTTAAATGGCATCCAATTTATGGATATGCCTTGGTTACTTCAACCTGATCACCCTGCTGTCATGGCCTATCGTCACACAAATAAAGCCAAAAGCACGGATATGGAGCGTCTCTATGCGTTGGGCATCGATGCTTTCCGCCTAATGACTCATCTGTTGCCACCTCAGTCGCAAAGAATCAATGAAATTTCCTTCGATGGCGTAACCGGTCATATACGCTTTGCACCTCCCAATCAATTTATCCGCGAACCGATTGCAGCGCAGTTTGAACAAGGCAAAGTACAACTCATTCAATCATCGCAGGATATCGCCAACCATGAAGGGCAGTGAGGCTGAACAAATTGCTGCCGCATATCTCCAGCACCAACATCTGGTATTGATTGCACGAAATTATCGCTGCCGCTTCGGAGAAATTGACCTGATCATGCGCGATGGAGATACGGTCGTATTTGTCGAGGTTCGAATGCGCACTCATGAAATGTTCGGTGGCGCAGCCGCTAGCATTACACCTTCCAAGCAAGCCAAACTCCTGCACACCGCCCGCCACTATCTCGCAGCATTGCCTGATGATGCTCCCTGTCGCTTTGACGCATTACTACTCACAGGCACCAATGGCGAGCACATTGAATGGATTAAGAATGCGTTTGGTGAATAATGAACATCCTCTACCATTCTTCACAAATGAATACTGCGCCCACCATCCACAGCGATAATTTGGCCGGTAATATAAGGCGCATCGGCAATCAGAAACTGCACGGTTTTGGCAATATCATCCGGTTCGCCGCAGCGTTTCAGTAGTGTGCTCGCGATTATTTGCTGACGCGCTGCTTCATCAGCCCATTCACCATCTTCAGGCCACAAAATAGGCCCTGGAGAAACGCCGTTGACGCGCACTTCAGGCGCCATTTCCACGGCCAGTGACTTGGTCAGCGACAACAACCCTCCCTTGGCGGCGTTATAGATCAGATAATGCTTTAATGGCCGTTCTGTATGAATATCCACAATATTAATTACGCAACCTCGCTGTGCTTTCAGATAAGGCGCGGCAGCCTGAGATAAAAACAAAGGAGCTCGCAGATTGCTGCCCACGAGATCATGCCAATCGTCCTGTGTGCATTGATGCAAAGGGGTCGGAAAAAAACTGGAAGCATTATTGATCAATACATCCAGTTGCCCAAAACGCTTGGCTGCTTTCTCTATCAAATCCGGCAACAATTCACTATCCAGCAAATCGGCTTGCGCCAATGCTACGGAATCGGGTCTTTTTTGATTCAATTCATTTTGCAGCGTTCTCGCCTCGTCCAATGAAGAGCGATAATGCACCACTAATCTGGCGCCTTGCGCGTGCAATCTCCGACTGATGGCAGCCCCTACCCGTTTTGCGCCCCCCGTAATCAATATCACTTTCTCTCGCACATATCTCTCCTTCATCAGTGCTGTTAAACTATGTCACGATTTGTTTCCGATCTCTCGAAATTTACCACAAAGAAATTTTCCTGCTCATGTCTTTACATTCAACGCTTCCGCCCGCCAGCGAAACCGCGCTTGCGCATAGTCACGCTGTGCAAAAACTGATTCAGAATGAAATTACCCAAACAGGTGGTTGGATTTCATTCGATCAATTTATGAATCTGGCCCTGTATGCACCTGGCATGGGTTATTACAGTGGTGGTGCCACCAAATTAGGTCATGCGGGAGATTTTGTTACTGCGCCAGAAATTTCTTCGTTGTTTGGCCGAACATTGGCACGGCAAATTAAGCAAATTTCCGAGCAAGTTGAGAATGCCGATATTCTAGAATTTGGTGCCGGATCCGGCAAACTGGCGCTGGATATACTCAGTGAATTGGAACAACTCGATTGCTTACCTAAGAAATATTTTATTCTTGAAGTCAGCGCCGAGTTGCGTGAACGGCAACGCGCGCTCATTGCCACCGAGGCTCCTCGCTTCATGCATTTACTCGAATGGTTGGAACGGTTGCCCACACAATTTAATGGCACCGTTCTTGCCAACGAAGTACTGGATGCCATGCCGGTGCATATTGTGTCATGGCATGATGATACATTGCATGAACGTGGCGTTATCTGGCAAAATGCCCAATTCGAATGGCAGGAGCGCGTCATTCAGAATCAAGAACTGTACAAGATAGCCCGTGAATTAATGTGCCAAGTCAATCCGGACAATGATGCGGCCGCTACCTATCCTTACATCAGCGAAATCAATCTGGCAGCCAGACGCTTTGTACGCAGCCTGGCGGATGTTATACAACAAGGAGTGATTTTATTTATCGATTATGGTTTTGGTCGCAGTGAGTATTATCATCCGCAGCGTAACCAAGGTACGTTGATGTGTCACTATCGCCATCATGCACATGATGATCCATTTTATCTGCCAGGCTTACAGGATATCACCAGCCATGTTGATTTCAGTGCAGTGACTGAAGTCGCCGAGAATACCGAATTACTGCTGTCAGGTTACACTACTCAGGCTTTTTTCCTGATTAATTGTGGCATCACTGAAATTCTGGCACAGACATCGGCTGAAAACATGAATCAATATTTACCCCAAGCCAATCAGCTACAAAAATTGATCAGCCCTGCTGAAATGGGTGAACTGTTTAAAGTCATCGCTTTTAGCAAGCATTTCCCGGAACCGCTGATTGGTTTTAGCACAGGCGACAAGAGCCGTTTACTGTAGCGATTAATAAAATAAAAAAACCCCTTTCGAAGGCTATTAGCACCATTTATTATCAACACATAACAGGAAACATGTTTTGACACGTATGCATATCAACTTGCGCATTTATTCCAATAAAATTATAGTGACGATCTCAATTTTAAATCCGTCTTGGGTTAAAATGGGCGCCTATGCCTAATTTTCAAAGTCCAGATCAAATTATTCGCCCGGAAATTCTTGCGCTTTCAGCTTATCATGTGCCGCCTGCAACTGGCATGATCAAGTTGGATGCGATGGAAAATCCTTATCCATTACCCGCTGTGTTAAGAGAAGAAATTGCACAGTTAACAGCCACTGTTCCAGTCAATCGCTACCCCGATGCCAGCGCCGCCTCGCTGAAAGCAGCACTACGCCAAGCATTAGCTATTTCTGATGAGATGGATATTCTACTAGGCAATGGATCGGATGAAATTATCCAGATTATCGCCATGGCAGCCGCAAAACCCGGCGCTGTACTCATGAGTGTTGAGCCTGCATTCGTGATGTTTCGAATGATCGCCACCTTCGCGAATATGCCGTATGTAGGAGTGCCGCTAAAAAAGGATTTTTCACTTGATCTGGAAGCCATGTTGGCAGCCATTGAAAAACATAAACCGGCAGTTATCTTCCTGGCTTATCCCAATAATCCGACAGGGAATTTATTTGATGCAAACGCCATTCTCACTATCATTCGGGCAACCTCAGGGATCGTAATAGTCGATGAGGCTTATCACGCTTTTGCTGATGCCAGCATGATCAACCAATTGACGCAATACCCCAATCTGTTATTAATGCGCACACTTTCCAAATTAGGCTTGGCAGGCTTAAGATTGGGCCTACTGATTGGCCGATCGGAATGGTTAACGCAATTGGAAAAGGTGCGTTTACCGTATAATGTTGGCATAATGACCCAATTGATTGCAGAGAAGGTATTACATCATACTGATGTGCTATTGGAGCAAGCAGAAGCTATCAAAGCAGAACGCACAAAAGTACGTCAGTATCTTGATACAATAGATGGGTTAGAAGTATTTCCTTCGGATGCTAACTTTATTTTGTTCCGGGTTCATACAGCGAGTAAAATTTTTCAAGCGCTTAAACAACACAGGATATTGATCAAGAATCTTGATGGCACACATCCTTTATTAGAAAATTGTCTACGTGTCACTGTAGGGACACCTGATGAAAATTCACAATTTTGCGAAATATTGCGCACCATACTCAGTAAAACTGTTTAAAATTCACCAAAAATTCCTTGTATTAATCAAATACTTTATTCTATGCGCCAGGCACAGGTAACACGAAATACGCTGGAAACTCAAATCAGCATTAATCTGAATTTAGATGGCACAGGTCGAGCTGTTTTAAACACAGGTGTGCCCTTTCTGGATCATATGCTTGATCAGATTGCTCGTCATGGCCTGCTAGACCTTGAAATCAAGGCCAAAGGCGACTTACATATCGATGCACACCATACTGTTGAAGACATTGGCATCACATTAGGCCAGGCTTTTTCTAAGGCAGTGGGTGATAAAAAAGGACTGCGTCGCTACGGTCATGCTTATGTGCCATTGGATGAGGCATTGTCTCGGGTAGTCATAGACTTATCGGGACGTCCCGGCTTAGTGTTACATATTGATTTTGTACGTGCTCGAATTGGTGATTTTGATGTTGACCTCATTAATGAATTTTTTCAGGGATTTGTTAATCACGCTTTGGTAACCTTGCATATTGACAATTTAACCGGAAAGAATGCACATCATCAGGCTGAAACGGTGTTTAAAGCATTTGGGCGATCATTGCGCATGGCTATTGAACAGGATCCTGCTGCAGCCGGTATTATTCCATCCACTAAAGGCACTTTATAAGTTACCTTGTTCTTAAACACTAGCATATGATCGATATTGCAATTGTTGATTATGGAATGGGCAATTTACGTTCCGTACACAAAGCACTTGAGCACGTTGCACCCACCGCATCCATTACGGTCACCAGTGATCCGGATATAGTGCAAAAAGCAAAGCGTGTAGTAGTTCCGGGACAGGGCGCCATGCGTAATTGCATGCATGAACTTGAAATTCGCGGACTACGACAGGCTGTCATGGAAGCAGCCACACACAAACCTTTTCTTGGTATCTGTCTTGGTTTACAAATGTTATTTGAAGAAAGCGAAGAAGGACAAACCAGAAGCTTAAACATACTGCCAGGAAAGGTGGTTCATTTTCCTGCTGCAGCCATGATCACTGCTGATGGACAGAAACTTAAAGTACCACACATGGGTTGGAACCAGGTATACCAGACGATTGAGCATCCTTTATGGGAAGGCATCGCAACAGATGCACGCTTTTATTTTGTACATAGCTATTATGTTGAAACAACTGACTTAGCGTCTATTGCGGCTCACAGTAATTATCCTTTTCCATTTACTTGCGCAGTTGCAAAGGATAATATTTTCGCTGTACAGTTCCATCCAGAAAAAAGCCAGTTGGCGGGATTGACGCTATTAAGTAATTTTGCCAAATGGACGCCACACTTCTACAATCAAAAAGTAGTAAAATAATTCTATTAATCAACTATTAACTCTGATTAAGCTATGCTGATTATCCCTGCAATAGATCTTAAAGATGGACACTGTGTTCGACTCAAACAAGGTGTCATGGAAGGTGCTACAGTTTTTTCCAAAGAACCTAGTGAGATGGCGACACATTGGTTGAATCAAGGTGCGCGAAGACTTCATCTTGTTGATTTAAACGGCGCCTTTGCCGGAAAACCAAGAAATGAAGCGGCGATTCGCGACATTGTACAAGCTATTGATGACCGAATTCCAATTCAACTAGGGGGTGGTATCCGTGATCTTGATACGATTGAACGTTATCTGGACAGCGGTATCACTTACATCATCATCGGTACCGCAGCCATCAAAATTCCTGGTTTCTTGCAAGATGCCTGCAATGCATTCCCAGGTCAAATTATGGTCGGATTAGACGCAAAAGAAGGTAAGGTAGCAGTCGATGGATGGTCCAAAATAACCGGTCATGATGTCATCGATCTGGCCTTAAAATTCGAAGGTTATGGCGTAGAAGCAATTATTTACACCGACATCGGCAGAGACGGCATGCTCAGCGGCATCAACGCCAATGCTACAGTCGAATTGGCCCGGCAATTAACCATACCGGTCATCGCCAGTGGCGGCATCACTAATATTGATGATGTTCACACATTGTGTGAAATTGAGTCAGAAGGAATTATGGGCGCCATTACAGGTAGAGCCATCTATGAAGGCTCACTGGATTTTAAGGAAGCGCAAATATTGGCTGATAAGCTCAGTGCGAGTAATAGTGTCGCATAAACAGTTTTTCAATTAAATCATCACTCATAATTTTTTATTGACTCTCATAACTGGCTTTTAAATCTGATGAGCCTCGCTAAACGTATTATCCCATGTCTTGATGTGACTAATGGACGTGTTGTTAAAGGTGTAAATTTCGTAGAATTACGAGATGCTGGTGATCCAGTTGAAATTTCGCGCCGCTATGATGAGCAAGGTGCAGATGAACTGACTTTTCTGGATATCACGGCCAGCTCAGATAATCGAGATCTGATTTTGCATATTATTGAAGATGTCGCCGCACAGGTTTTTATCCCTTTAACGGTCGGCGGCGGTGTGCGTCAAGTAGAAGATATTCGCAGATTATTGAATGCAGGCGCTGATAAGGTAAGCATCAACACATCGGCTGTGCTGAATCCGCAACTGGTGGCCGACGCATCCGATCATTACGGTTCGCAATGTATAGTTGTCGCTATTGACGCCAAGCAGGTTAACACTCAAGATAACTCAGTGCGCTGGGAAGTGTTTACTCACGGTGGCCGCAAAGCGACAGGTATTGACGCCATTGAATGGGCTAAAAAAATGCAATCCTTAGGAGCTGGTGAAATTTTACTCACTAGCATGGACAGAGACGGTACGCGCAACGGTTTTGATCTCAACTTAACACGCGCTGTTTCAGATGCAATCGACATACCGGTAATCGCCAGTGGAGGCGTCGGCAACTTAGATCATCTAGTGGACGGGATTCTGCAGGGACATGCCGATGCCGTGTTAGCAGCCAGTATCTTTCATTATGGCGAATTTACAGTGCAACAAGCCAAGCAGTACATGGCAAAGCATGGTATAGAAGTGAGATTGTAGTGCTAGAGTTACCAACATTGTTTATTTCTAGGAAGCATTAACATATTGATGCCTGATAATTGGCTTAGCAAAATTAACTGGACTGAAGATGGATTAGTCCCCGCCATTGCTCAAGAAGCTGGCAGTGGTAAAATTCTTATGGTTGCCTGGATGAATCGAGAAGCGCTAAGATTAACTGTAGAAAAACGTGAAGCAGTCTACTGGTCGCGTTCGCGTAAAAAACTCTGGCATAAAGGTGAGGAATCTGGGCATACTCAAACAATAAAGGACATTTATCTTGATTGCGATGAAGATGTATTGCTTCTCATTGTTGAGCAAATTGGCGGCATCGCTTGCCATACCGGACGGCATAATTGTTTCTTTCAGAAACTTGAGAATAATGAATGGGTTATTGCTGCCCCCGTTATCAAAGATCCAGATGAAATCTACCATAAATGACTGATCTAACTATCCTGCGCCGTTTGGCGCAAACCATTGAAGAACGCAAGCAAGCAGATGCGAATAGCTCATATGTAGCCAAGCTCCTTCATGGCGGACAAGACAAAATACTAAAAAAAATTGCGGAAGAATCTGCTGAGACGCTGATGGCCTCTAAAGATGGCAATACCAATCAAGTAATCTACGAAACAGCCGATCTATGGTTCCACTGTTTAATATTACTCGCCTATCATGGATTAACTCCTGACGATGTTTTGAATGAATTGGAAAGGCGCGAAGGCGTTTCTGGCATAGAAGAAAAAGCATCGAGGACAAAAGACTAAAGCATGGATAATTGTATATTTTGTAAAATAGCAAGACGAGAGATCCCCTCCAATAAAATCTACGAGGATGAAGAAATTCTTGCTTTTAATGACATCAATCCGGCTGCACCTATCCATTTCTTACTGATACCCAAGCTGCATATCGATTCATTATCTGCAACTGAGGATAATCATCAGGATTTGCTGGGTAAGATGTTATTATTAGCTCCCAAATTGGCAAAAGAACAAGGTTGCGAAGATGGTTTTCGCACAATTATCAATACCGGACGTGTAGGTGGGCAAGAGATATTTCATTTACATTTCCATATCATCGGAGGCAGGGAACGTTTGCCGGTAATGATTCATCACGGCTAAGCAGTACTGTCCCATTTAAAAGGAGAAAGCGATGGGTACCTTCAGTATTTGGCATTGGATAATCGTCTTGGCAATAGTTGTTCTGGTATTTGGAACTAAAAAATTACGCAATCTGGGCGGTGATCTGGGCAGTGCTCTAAAAGGTTTTAAAGAGGGTATGAAAGAACAGGATACTGACCCCTCGCCATTCCAATCGTCACATGTCAATGATCAAATCCTAGAAGTCGAAGCCAGAAAAGAAACAAAAGAAACTTCAGTACATACTGTGCATAAGGAAAGTCCCAAAGAAGAACAGCGCACAACGGTAAATCCGTCTTCCTCACCCATGCAATCAAGCAAGATATCAACTGAACTTAGCACAAATAATCCAGTGACTGAAACTGAAATCAAAGAAAAAACGCAAGCGAAAATTTAGCCACTGGGTCAATTTGCAGAATAAGATACGACCCTGCATCAGGTTAAATTAATCATTTCATTCATAAAGCTTCAGCCAATGGAATCGTATGTTTGATATCAGTTTCATGGAATTACTGGTCATTTCGATGGTTGCACTGATCGTGATCGGACCTGAGCGATTACCGACTGTGGCTCGTACGCTGGGGCACTTATATGGACGTTGCCGCAACTTCGTTTATCGTGTCAGAACCGATATCCATAATGAAATGCGCATGGAAGAATTGAAAAAAATGCAGTCCTCGGTAGAAGAAACCGCTGATTCAATTGAAAACTCTGTAAAGCAAAGCATTGATCAATTGAAAACAACCGTTAATGATGTCAAAGCTGAAGAAAAACTATCTACCTATTCATCTATTGCATCATCGCCCCATGCTGACTCACAACAACCGACCTCAAATATTAACGATTCATCTCACAACACTCTTGATAAGGAAAGAAAATAGCTACCCGATGATCACCCGATTTGATGAATCATTGATACTCATTCAATTTAACCCATTTTAGAAAAATCATCATGCTTGAGGGTTCATTCTTATCGCATTTAGTAGAACTACGCACCAGGCTGATACGTGCACTTGGCGGACTCATGCTCGGCTTTCTTCCTTGTGCTTTTTACGCGCGGGAACTCTACACTTTACTTGCACAACCCTTGTTGGAGAAACTGCCACAAGGCGGTCAAATGATCGCTACAGATGTGGCCACTCCATTTTTCGTACCCATGAAAGTCGCCATGATGATGGCTTTTGTGATTACTTTACCGCATACTCTCTATCAAATATGGGCTTTTGTTGCACCCGGACTCTATTCTCATGAAAAACGTCTGGCGCTGCCTTTGGTGTTTGGCAGCAGCTTTTTATTCTTTTGCGGAATGGCTTTCGCTTACTTTGCCGCACTTCCCCTGGTCTTTGAGTTTATTACCTATTTTGCACCGGAAGGTGTAGCCGTAATGACTGATATCGGAAAATACCTGAGTTTTGTTTTATCCATGTTTCTCGCTTTTGGCGTCACTTTCGAAGTACCGGTATTTGTCATTATCTTAGTCAGAACAGGCGTCATTACAATCGAGAAATTAAAAGAAATTCGCTCTTACGTCATCGTCGGAGCATTTGTCATTGCAGCCATATTCACTCCTCCTGATGTCATATCACAATTCATGCTGGCCGTTCCTTTGTGTCTTCTTTATGAGCTAGGCATTGTACTGGCCGGTTTTGTGATGAAAAACCACGACAAAGAAAACTTATCAGACATATCCAGAAGCACTGAGAAAAATCCATCAAGCAAAGAAGATTTACCACCAAAAACGGATTAATCAATTACTTGCTTTATAGCTGACCAAATTTCATGAGCGCTCGTCATCTGAAACCAATCTGCTAATTTTTCATCCAATCCAATAGTTATTGAATAGGTGTCATTCTATAAGGAGAGCAGCAATGTCGGACATTCTTTCGGGTATTGTTATCGCTAAGGCAGTAATTTTATCTACCCTGATTTACAGTATCTTTGCTGCCAACGCGGCATCCGCGCAATCCACTCAGATCGATAGCAATCGTCCACAATCTGGGACAAATGCACAGCCTCTATCGACGCGTCCTATGCCCGAAAATCCACCAGATTTAGATAGACCGCCCAAAACAATTCATCGCACGGGTACTGCCATAGGTGCTCGAAATAGCATCAGCATTAAAAGTACCGATGCAGGCATCATCCATCGACAACCTGCCTCTTCCGGCTGTATCAACTGTGGCATTATTAATTCTGTGAACAAAATAGGTCAGGGAAGCAGCCTAAATGCGATCGCCAATGGCGTCGTTGCTGGAACCGTTGCTAGGGAAGTGCTTCGGCATTCACCCTACCCTTACGGCACCAATCATTCCCATGCAACAGGCAGCCCCCATGCACCGGTCGGCGCACACGCGGTGAATCCTGGCAATCAGTATAGTGTTGGCGTTACCATGAATGATGGCAGCCAAACCATCATCACGCTTCCTGATGCAAGCAATTTCCAGCAAGGCGATAGGGTTCAATTAATTGATGGTATGCCGGTACTGGATCGGTAATGAAAGTTATCTGCGTTTAACGTGGGATCATCAATCTGACCATTTCTTTATATAGCAGCAATGGCATATGCTTTCTCAGACGATGCCAGACAATGGAGAACTAGAGTGAATTCTTCTACCCTCGAACAAATTGAATTACCGATTGAAGGGATGACCTGCGCTGCCTGCGCGTCACGGATAGAAAAGAATCTGAATAAGCTCCCTGGCGTCGAAGCGGTTGTCAATTTTGCCAACGAAAAAGCGCATGTCAATTACGATGCCACTCAGACTGGAACAGATAAACTGGTCAAAACAGTAGAAAAAGCTGGCTTTCATATCGCACCACAATCGATTCAGCTGCAACTGCACAAAATGACTTGCGCTGCTTGTGCAGGACATATTGAGAAAGCGCTGAATCAATTACCCGGCGTCACAGCTACTGTGAATGTAGCTACCGAAACAGCCAAAGTCAAATTCATACCAGGTCTGGCAACCATCGATGACTTGATCAATGCCGTAATTCGCGCTGGCTATGATGCCAGTGTAATCAATGCATCAGATCATGCGGAAGAAAAAATCCGGCGTTTGGCTGCTTATCAAGCTGAATTACGTTTATTCTGGGTTTCCGTTGCCCTCACCTTACCGTTGGTACTGCAAATGGGTGCGATGTTTTCAGGTCACGAGATGAACATGCTCCCCGGTTGGTTGCAATGGCTATTGGCAACCCCGGTACAATTCTGGATTGGACGGCGTTTCTATATCGGAGGCTGGCATGCCTTGCGCAGTGGTGGAGCCAACATGGATGTGCTGGTTGCATTGGGCACCAGCATGGCATACTTTTATAGTGCCATCGTCACCGCTTTCGGGTTGAATCAGCATGTCTA
>Ga0073900_10000643_pt1 | contig 21613 bp, 20 predicted proteins | sample KloWWTmetKNB5Kit_FD_66666 | JGI IMG/M metagenome (GOLD analysis project Ga0073900, IMG submission 66666) | Active sludge microbial communities from Klosterneuburg, Austria, studying microevolution and ecology of nitrifiers - Klosterneuburg... | ecosystem: Engineered > WWTP > Aerobic digester >...
ATTAGAGAAATGGAACAAAATAGAAATAAGAGTTATGGAGAAATTGCCCGCGCAATAACCGATCATCAAAAAATTACTGAGGATTTAAAAATTACAACACAGAATCTTGGTCGAGTTCTGTCAAATAATCAATCACGTGGACAATGGGGTGAACATATAATTGAAGGCTTACTTGAACAGGCGGGCTTAATTGAAAATATTCATTTTTTAAGACAGACGCCTCTTGGCAACTCAGATGTGAAACCAGACATTACTTTGCTATTGCCTGGGAAAAAAGTAATCGCAGTTGATGTTAAGTTTCCTTATCAGGCAATTCAAAGAATGGTGGACGCGGAAAATATTTCCGAAAAAGAGTTAGAGAAAAAAATGTTTAAAACCGATGTTGCGGCCAAATTAAAACAAGTGGAAAAATATATCGACGCGACTCGAGGGACGTTGGATTATGCAGTAATGTTTGTGCCGAATGAAGCACTATTTAGTTTTATTGCTAAAGAATTTGCCGATGTAATAACTGATGCTTTTAAAAAGAAAATACTAATTGTTTCCCCTTTTTCTTTTATACCGATTACTAAAACTGTTTTGGAAATGCATAAGAGTTTTACAATGGAAAACAGTCTGAGAAATTTAATGGTTATGTTTTCGGATTTTTCCAAGCAGTGGGGAATGTTTAAGGGTGAGTTTGAAAAGTTTGACAAGTCGATAAAGTCTTTAAGAGTAAATTACGATCAAATCAGTTCAACAAGATTTAAAGAAATGGATCGAAGGGTAAAAAAAATAGAAGGACATAGTGTTGGTCAAATTGAGAAGGACGAAGTAAAACTAATTGAGTAATATAGATATATCTACTCGATATAATTGTTACCTAAAGTGAAAAGACCTATTGTAGTTATTTGGCTAATTATTTTATTCAGCTGGTCTGGGGTGATTTGGATTGGAAAGTCCGGAAATGCGGAAAAAGAGAGAGATCACTTATTGCTATTTCTACTATTATTGCCAGCTTTGACTTTTTTACTCTCTTTTGTGGTCTTTTTGGTAAGAATATTAATAAGAAAAGGTCAAGATGAACGTGTAGTTTTTAAATCTAGTTTTTGGTGGACACTACTATTTGTTTCCGTTATCTTGATTGGCTGGTTTTTGAATACAAGAAAAATGCTGGATTTGGTATATGTAGGAATACTCCTAGGAATTATAGTTTGTGGAGGAATGTTTTTGAAACTTGGACTAAGACGAGGTTATTAAGGGGTTGAGTTTGGAATAATAACAATATCTTCTTGCCACCCATTGCTATTTGTATTTAAGATATTTCCATCATTATCCGTAACATGTATGTCTAATGTAACTGATTGAACAGGTAGGTTGGATACATCCCATTCATAAATATAAGGAGCCGAGTTAAGTGTTGTAAGTTTTTGCCATAAACCTTTTGTTTTGTAAAATATTTCTACCGACTTAACACCACTCTGATCATCTGAGGCCTCGACAGAAATAGTTACTTTGTTTCCGTAAATTACCGATCCTGTAGTAGGGCTTATTATTTTGCCAGTCGGGGAGGTTACATCGCCTGAGGTACTAGTATTATTTTTGTTTTTGGAAACGGCTTGATAGGTCAAAAAAAGAGCTAGAGAGAAAATAACCACTAAGACGATTAGGCCTATTTTATTTATGTTTTTTGACTGTTCTTTTTTTACTAAAACCTTTTCTTCTGAAAATGGTTTTGATTTATTGGGTATCATTTGGATAATTCTTGTGTATTTTATCATTTACTGGCAGAGCTGTAATTAGCCATAATTACGCAGGATGTTTTTGCTATAATTTGACTTCGAAAGAATACTTCATGCAAAAGGAACTTAAATCCCAAAAAAATAAATTGCCACTTTATAAAAAACACAGGAGAAGTATTCCTGAAAAAGTGGCGTGGGGTACTCTTTGGTTAATCTTCCCACCTAAAGATAGGGTTTTTAGAGGAACACTTTTTAGAGTATCAACTTTTGTTTTTTTAGTTTTGGTTTCGATGTTTTGGTGGATAACTAAAGATCTACCAACAAAAAACCTTACTGAAAGAGACATAGATTTAACTACAAAAATTTATGACCGTAACGGTAAGCTTCTATATAATATATATGCTGATAAAAATCGAACGTTATTGCCTTTTGACCAAATTCCTCAAAATATAAAGAGTGCAACAATTGCCATTGAAGATAAGGATTTTTATAAACATAAAGGTTTTGATATTTTGGGAGTGATTCGAGCAGCAACTTCTATTGCTTTTAAGCAAGAGCTACAAGGTGGATCAACAATCACACAACAACTAGTAAAAACTGCTTTTTTGTCACCTGAACGAAACCTTACTAGAAAAATTAAGGAATTGTATTTGGCGTATCAAGTTGAAAGTAAATTTAGTAAAAATCAAATACTTGAAATGTATCTAAACGAGGTGCCATATGGGGGTACGGCGTATGGCATTGAAGCTGCGTCGCAAACTTATTTTGGTAAAAAAGTGAGCGAATTAACTCTTGGCGAATCTGCTTTGATTGCCGGACTACCTCAAAGCCCAACAACTTACTCCCCTTTTGGAAATAACCCAAAATTAGCTAAACAAAGGCAAGCAGAAGTACTAAGAAGAATGGTTGAAGACAAAACAATTACTGCAGAAGAATCTGAAAAGGCGATTTCAGAAGTGTTGATTTTTTCTCAGCCAAATATTGATATTAAAGCACCACACTTTGTGCTTTTTATTAAAGATCAACTTGCTCAAAAATATGGTGATAAATTAGTTGAACAAGGCGGATTAAAAGTAACGACTACTTTGGACTTAGACATTCAAGAGACTGCACAAGATGCGGTTACAACTGAGGTAGCTAAATTAAAAAACTACAATGTTGGAAACGGAGCTGCAATGGTAACCAATCCAAAAACTGGTGAGATATTAGCAATGGTAGGTTCGAGAGATTATTTTGATACGGCTAACGACGGGAATGTGAATGTGACAACTTCTCTTAGGCAACCTGGGTCTTCGATTAAACCAATTAATTATGCGGGCGGACTAATGAATGGGCTTACGGCAGGAACAGTTATTGTTGATGGTCCAGTTACATTTAAGGGTACTCCACCATATACCCCAAAAAACTATGATGGCAAATTCCATGGTGCTGTAACTTTTAGAAAAGCACTAGCTAACTCATACAATATCCCCGCAGTTAAAGTCTTGGCATACAATACCGTGCCTTTTATGTTAGAGCTAGCTCAAAAAATGGGCATTACTACATTTGGTGATCCTTCAAGATATGGGCTTTCGCTGACTTTGGGGGGTGGCGAAGTAAAAATGATTGATATGACAACAGCTTTTAGCGCCTTTGCAAATAAGGGCATTACCCATGAAGCTTACGGAATTATTAAAGTTGAAGATAAAGATGGAAAAATTTTAGAAGAGCATCTGCCTGAGAACGGCAAACAAGCAATTCCGGAAGAGGTCGCATTTATTATCTCGCATATTTTGGCAGATAACCAAGCCAGAGCTGACGCTTTTGGGACAGGGAGTCAATTAAATATTCCCGGCAAAGTGGTTTCTGTAAAAACTGGGACGACGGATGATATTCGTGATAACTGGACAATTGGATACACACCTTCTTATTTGACTGTGGTTTGGGTCGGCAACAACGACAATAAACCATTAAACAGATCACTAACATCAGGCGTAACAGGAGCCGCACCAATTTGGAATAAAATTATGAAGAGTTTACTTAAGAATAAAGAAATAGAAACCCTTGTAACACCAGAAAATGTTGTTTCAAGAGCGACTTGTGTGGGTATTGGAGAAAAGAAAGATGATGGAACGACAAGTTGCAAATCTCAAATCGAATTTTATGTTAAAGGTACTGAGCCTAAAAATGAAGAAGGTAAGTTTGTGAAAGGCGATGTTTGGTTTGATCCAAAAACAAGAAAAATTGTACAACCAGGAACAGCTGAGGCAATTGAGAAAAAAGATGCAGTTGTAGTAACAGACTTTTATCAACCAGGCGAAGGATATTGTATAAATTGTGTTGAAGAAGATAAACCGGAAGACCAACAATAATAATGAAAAATAATTATTTCTTAACTACTGCAATTTCGTATGCTAACGGGTCACCGCATATTGGACATATTACTGAAGCGGTGATTGCTGACGTAATTACCCGATTTCGAACAAAGTTTCTTAATGAAAAAGTATTTTTTTTAACAGGAACAGATGAGCATGGAGTAAAAATTAAAGAGGCTGCAGAAAAATCTGGTGAGGATATTCAAAGTTTTGTTGACAAGATTTCAGACGAATTTAAGGTGGCGTGGGGCGAAATGGATATTGATTATTCGAGATTTATCAGAACTACAGATAAAGACCACGAAGAAAAAGTGATCGAGTTTTATAAAAAACTACATGAGAATGGATATATTGATAAAAGACCATATGAAGGTCTTTATTGTGTGGGGTGTGAAAAATTTTATTCCGAAGAAGAATTGGTCGAAGGATTGTGTCCTGACCATCAAAAACCACCAATAAATTATAAAGAGGAAAATTATTTTTTTAAGCTTAGCAGTTTTGAGGAAAGATTAATTAAGGAAATAGAAAACGATGATATTACAATCCTCCCTGATACAAAGAAAAATGAAATATTGGGCAAACTTAAAAAAGGCCTTGAGGATATTTCTGTCTCAAGAAAATTAGACTGGGGAATTAAACTTCCATTTGACGATAGTCAGGTTGCTTATGTTTGGGTGGACGCGTTAATAAACTATTTGACTTATGGAGAGAGTGAAAATATTTGGCCGGCAAACTTACATATAATTGGCAAGGATATTTTATGGTTTCATACTGTTATTTGGCCTGCGTTGCTTTGGGCAGCAGGATATGTGGCTCCAAAGTCTGTTTATGCACACGGTTTTTTTACGATTGAGGGAAAGAAGATTTCAAAATCCCTTGGCAATGTCATTACTCCATCAGAGATGATTACTAAACTTGGGTCTAGTGATGCGGCGAGATTTATTTTATTGTCATCTTTTAGTTTAAGAAACGATGGTGATTTTTCTTGGGAAAAAATTTATGAGAAATATAACAATGTTTTAGCAAATAGCTTGGGTAATTTTGCGTCACGACTAGCAAAACTTTCAAATGATTCTCAAATAACAAACATTGAACTCCCAGAAGTAGACAAGCTGGAAATCAATCGATTAAAGAAATATATAGAAACACAAGATATATTTGCGTATTGTGAATATTTAGAAACAGCGATGTCCGAGCTTAACTTGGAGTTCGATCAACAAGCCCCATGGAAAAAAGAGGGTGAGGGAAAAAAACAAACATTGTTACTACTTATTACAAAATATTTAAAAATTGTTTTGCTTTTTGAGCCAATTATGCCTAACAAGTCAAAGGAAATAATTAGTGTATTTGTGAACACAGAAATTAAACCCATTACTAATCCTATTTTTTTAAGAATTATTAGCTAAAAGGTGTTAATAGATACTCACGCTCACCCAGAACAAGTCGAGTTTGATAATGACAGAAATAAAGTTATATCTGATTCATTCCACTCTGGAATCGAAGCGATTATTGCTGTTGGAACAAGTATTGAAAATACGAAAAAAGTAATTGAACTTTCAGAAAAATATGCAAATATCTACCCAACAGCAGGAATACACCCAACTGATGGCGGTGATGAAACAAAAAATAAATATAAAGAAGAATTTGAAAAAATCGTGGATACTTATAAAAAGAAGATTGTTGCAGTTGGTGAATGTGGGCTTGATATATATATTGAAGGAGAAAGACCAACCTCAAATAAAGATGTATTAAAACAAATAGAATTATTTGTTTTTCAATTACAAATTGCAAAAAAATATAATTTACCAGTGATAATACATTGCAGAAATGGCTGGGACAGGGTGTTTGAAGTATTAGACAAAAACAATATTAATAATGGTGTTTTTCACTGTTGGACTGGTAATTTGGATCAATTAAAACAGGCTGAAATTAGAGGATTTTATGTGGCATTTGGTGGAATATTAACTTTTAAAAATGCAGGTGAAATAGTAAATTCTGCAAAAAAAATTGACATAAATAAATTAGTATTAGAAACAGATAGTCCTTTCTTGGCACCTGAGGGATTAAGAGGAAAAAGAAATGAACCTAAAAATGTTAGAATTGTCGCCGAGTTCATAGCTAGGCTAAGAGGAGTAGAATTAAGCTATATTGAAGAAGTGACCACTACAAACGCTAAAAGGCTTTTTAATTTGAAAATATGATTGGTGAATGGATTGCAAAATATGTAAATAATCATGACAAGTCAGTGCATCGAGCGTTGGAAATTTTGCCTGGCGCATTTAGTTGGACTTTGATCCTCTTTCCTTTGTGGGGATCGTTTTGGGTCCCTCATTATGTGGCTTACTTTGTAATTCTATTTGATATTTTTTGGTTCTATAAATCTGGCACCCTAGCAGTAACAGTTGTTTTGTCGCATATCAAAATCAGAGCAGCAGAAAGATATTCATGGATGAATGATCTTAAAAAACTTCCTGATTGGAAAAAAATTCATCATGTAGTGATTATTCCAACTTTTAAAGAGCCTGAATTAACATTAATTAGGGGGATTGACTCTATTGCTGAGCAAGATTTGAACCCTAAGCAAATAACTGTAGTACTAGCTATGGAAGACCGTGAGACGGGAGCACTACAAAAAGGTAATGCACTTAAGAAAAAATACGAAGGTATCTTTGCCAACTTTTTTATAACTATTCATCCTGACATAGAAGGTGAAGTGAAAGGTAAATCATCAAATGAGGCATGGGCTGGAAGATGGGTAAAAAAAGAACTAATTGATCGACAAAAAATGGATATTGAATATATGACCGTGACAAGTAAAGACGCTGATTCAATAATGCATAAAAAATATTACTCATGTCTTAGTTATAAGTTTCTGACTAATCCAGATAGACATTTCAGATTTTGGCAGGCGGCAATAATGTTTTACTCAAATATTTGGAGAATTCCTGCACCAATTAGAGTGGTCAATACCTTTTGTACTTTGTGGCAGACTGCTCAACTGATGAGAAAAGATCGAATTATTAATTATTCAACCTACTCACTGTCAATGAAAATGCTTCATGAGGTTGACTATTGGGATGTTGATGTAATACCTGAGGATTACAGGCTATTTTTTAAGTCGTATTTTAAGCTTAACGGCAAGGTTGAGGTTGAACCAGTGTATTTGAGCGTTCATGCAGATGCGGCTGAAGCTAACGGTTACGTTAACACAATGATAAACCAGTACGAACAAATGAAACGATGGGCATGGGGAGCCTCAGATGATGCGTATATTATTAAAAATTGGATGACAAACCACCAGATTCCATTTTGGACACGAACAATGAGAGTGGTGAAAGTACTTGAAGACCACTTTTTGTGGCCAGTTAATTGGTTTGTAATTACACTTGGAGCCAATATTCCGCTGGTCTTGAATCCGGAATTTTCTCAGACCGTACTTGGGACAAACTTACCAAAAATCACTTTTGGACTAATGACTTTGGCCTGGGTATTTTTGATTGTTATGATTATTGTGGATCTAAGACAGAGACCTAAGTCTGATGTGCCTATGTCGCCAATTAAAAGACTCCTTATGCCTTTTGAATTCATCCTTATGCCTGTGACAGGATTATTCTTTTCAGCTCTCCCTGGACTCGATGCGCACACGCGCTTAATGCTTGGTAAATATATCGAGTATCGAGTTACAGAAAAAGTTTAGCCGGTCGAAAGAATGATATATTTGAGTAAGGATTCTATATTCTGCCTAGATAAATGACAAAACCAAAAAGTCTAACGCTCAAAATTGAAATTTTGCTAGTTGCTGCGTTAGCATTTGTTTTCATATTAAGAATTCCATCGCTTTTTGAACCGTTTTGGTATGGTGACGAAGGTATTTTTGCGGCTGTGGGGCACGGACTAAATAAAGGACACATGCTTTATCTGCAGACCTGGGACAATAAACCCCCAATGATTTATTTATATTACTCTGCAATTTTTAGAATTTTTGGCGAGTCAATGTTTTGGTTAAGGATGGTTACCGCCATTTGGGTAACACTTACTGCTTTGGTTGTGTTTGATATTGTTAGAAGAATTTTAAGTGATAATAGAGCTTTGGTTGCTATAGTCGTATTTGGAATACTTACTTCCCTACCGGTAATTGAAGGTAATTTGGCTTTAACAGAAATATTAATGTTGCTTCCAACTGCTTTGGGGTTTTGGTTAATTTTATTAAAGAACAAGGGACTATTTAAGAATTTTGACGATGTCTTTATATATTTAATAGCTGGCGCTTGTTTTTGTTTTGCATTTTTGTTTAAACAGATGGCCATATTTGACTCAATTGCAGCAGGAATCATAATTTTGACGATGCAGGATAAACCGATTAAAAGAGCAGTTAGTCTAACTATTGGTTTTTTGACTGTTTTTGGAGTTGTGGCTTTATACTTTTTGCTGAGAGGAACTTTGGGTGACTTTATTTTTGCCGCCTATACATATTATTTTATTTATTTGTCAGAAGGCCCAGGATTACCAAAATATTTTATTGTTTTTAAAGTATTACCCGCTGCAATTGCTTCGCTTTTTCTTTTTTATAAATTATTTAGCGGTAAAAAGGTTACATTTACAAATGTTTTTTTGATGTGGGCATGCTTTGCTTTAATGGGAAGTATTTTTTCAGGCAGACCTTATGGGCACTATTTAATTCAAATAGTATTACCATTAACAATATTACTAGTCGGACTTAACTTTAGGAAAATAAAATTTTTGGATGTGGCCGTATCGGCTGTAATTATGGTGATAGCGATTTTTGTTTTAAACAAGGCGTTCGGACTTAGTAATTTTCAGGGCGATGTATTAAGAACTGGTTATTACAAAAATTTTGTTGAGTTTGCAAAAGGCAACAAAACATACAGACAGTACAGTGACAGTTTTGACAGTAACGCCTACAAACTAAGAAGCGTTTCTGAATATTTAATAACAAAAGGCTCATCAAATGAATATGTCTATATATGGGGGGACTATTCTTGGGCGTATGTTTTGGCTGATGCAAAGGAATCAAGTAGATATGTTACCTCTTTTCATGTACGCGGGCTTCCAAATGGGGACAAAGAAGTTATTGAAAGTCTAGAGAGAAATAGGCCAAAGTTCATTGTTAAAACTCCTAATGCAATTGGAGGCTTTGAAGAACTTGATGGGTTTATTTTGAAATACAGGTATAAACTTATTAACACGATCGAAGGCTCGGAGATATTTGCTATTTAGAGTTTTTAATCTACAATCTATAGCATCAAAAATAGGATGAAAACAAAAGTAAGACCATCAGTCAAAGTAACACATTTTCGATTAAAGGACGTTAGACAGGAGTGGGATGAGGTTGACGCGGATAAAATAACTAAAATAGTTTTTTTAATTTCTGCGGCTATATATTTACTTACGTTGGGTTTTTTTCTTTATAATCGCAAACTGCTTCCACCAGAATTGCCTATTTTTTATTCAAAACCTTGGGGTCAAGAACGACTGGCTCCCTCTGATGCAATATGGATACCTGTTTTGATTGGTATGGTACTACTAATAATTAATGGATTTTTGTCTTTAAAAATATATTCCAAAGAAAAATTTTTGCAAAAAGTTATTGCTTGGACAAATTTGGCTACCACAACGTTAATATCTGTGACTTTAGTTAAAATTATGAGGTTATTTGTTTAATTATTTAAGTGATAGAAATTTTGTCTAATCAATTATTTTTAGGTTTTTTCTTTTCACTTTCTGTAACTTTGTGCGTTACACCTATTGTTATAAGGTTTGCGACGAAATATGGTTTTGTGGACGATCCAAAAAAACACAAACACCCAGCAATACTTCACACAAAAATTATTCCGCGTGCAGGAGGATTAGCGATAGGAGTAGGAATAATTTTAGCGATTTTATTTTTTATTCCAATTAATAAACAAATTGTTGGAATTATAATAGGCTCGATTATAGCGATTATTGTCGGAGTTCTTGACGACAAGTATGACCTTAATCCATATTTAAGGTTTTTTAGTAATTTTTTAATTGCAATTATTGTTGTACTGTCTGGAATTGGAATATCTTTTATTACAAATCCCTTTGGGGGAGTATTTAGACTCGACGAGCTAATAATTAGATTTGATTTGTTCGGCCCACACTCGATAATTGTTTTGGCAGATATGTTTGCAATTCTTTGGATTGTTTGGGTAATGAATATGCTTAATTGGTCAAAAGGTGTGGATGGTCAACTTGCAGGAATTGCAGCGGTGGGTTTTATTGTGCTTGGCGTTACAAGCTTAAGGTTTGCAGAAAATGACCCTTCACAAACAATTGTGGCGCTTTTGGCTTTTATTGCGGCTGGTGCATCATTAGGTTTTTTGCCGTTTAACTGGCATCCCGCCAAAATATTTCCAGGATACTCTTCGACGATTTTAGGTTTTTTGATAGCAGTTTTATCAATAATGTCTGGAGCTAAGGTAGCAATTGCAGTTTTGGCTATGGCTGTTCCTCTATTAGATGGCCTTTTTGCCATAGTGCGCAGGCTGCTTATGAAAAAGTCTCCATTTTGGGGAGACAAGCGACATCTACACCATCATTTGATGCGATTAGGGTGGGGTCATAGAAAAATTTCTTTATTTTATTGGACAGTCTGTGCTATTTTAGGGTTAATAGCATTAACCACGAGTGGCGTCGAAAAGCTATTTGCGGGACTATTAGTGTTTTGTGCCATTATCGCAGCAATCCTTTGGATAAACTTAATTATTTGGTCAAAGGAAGATCTATAGATTTATGTTAATTGCAATTATTAAATCGGTTCGCCCAAGACAGTGGTTAAAAAACTTTTCACTTTTTGCGCCTATTGTGTTTGAGGGAACTTTGTTTTCAGAAGGAAATATTTTAAGGCTAATTTATGGCTTTTTTGTATTTTGTATTTTGGCATCATCAATATATTTACTTAACGATGTCGTAGACATCGAGCTTGATAGACAGCATCCATTTAAGAAATTTCGCCCGATTGCAAAAGGAAGCTTACCAGTTCCGATAGCTTTACTATTATCAATCACTGGAATAGGATTAGTTTTCGTTTTTGGGTATATTTTGTCTCCATATTTTTTAACAGCTTGTTTACTTTATCTTGGACTTCAACTTGCTTATACATTTTATTTAAAAAATCAGATTTTATTAGATGTAATGGTCATCGCTTCTGGTTTTTTAATCAGAGTTTATGCAGGGGCTTTAATAGTTGAGGCACACGTAACCGTTTGGTTTTTGCTAGCTGTGCTTTGTTTGTCTTTGTTTTTGGCAATTGGAAAAAGACGATCAGAACGAACTTTATTATCAGGGGCTACCAAAATTGACGATGTGAGAAAAACATTAAAAGGATATCCAAACAGTTTACTTGACAGTCTTACGATTATGTTTGCAACGGCAACATGGCTCTCGTATGCAATGTTTACTTTTTTACAACCACCCGTTTCTGCTGATATAAAACAGTCTTTAACTTTTTTAAGTAATTATTTACCTGAAACACTAACCAATACATCTAAGTGGTTAATGATTACCATACCTTTCGTCATTTATGGAGTAATGAGATATTTGTATATTATTTATGAAAAACGCGAAGGTGAGTCACCAGAAAGAGTTATGCTTTCCGATAAACCAATTTTGATTACGATAATTTTGTGGAGTATTACCGTTTTGACAATAATTTACGCAATTTAAAGATTTTGGATATATTCACTTGATACCCAGCCCGTTGTTAGCTCGTCAATTTTAATCTGAGCAAAGTTATTATTTAGCTCCAAAACTTCAAATTCTTGCCCTGGTAGGACTTGGGTGATTTCTGTGGAATTAATATCAGGATTTTCTCTGACTCTTAGAAAGCCGGTTGGACTGTCTTTAATCATAACTTTTGGCAAAGGATTAGTTTTTGGACTATCAACTGTGGCCAGCTGAGAATTAACGATTACTGAGTAATTTGATTGAATATGAACACGAACAGATCTTTCAACGAAACCTTCTTTTTTGACCGTAACCCTGTGATCCCCAAGGCTAAGATTGTCAATATTTATTGGAGTGTTTCCTTTAAATTCGCCATCAATAAATACGTGAGAAGCTACTGGAAAAGAGATTACTTTAAGACCATTTGTGCCTCTTGCAAGACTAACCGTCTCACCTTGTGACTTTTGATCTTCGAGAGATAGCTGTCTATTGATGATACTAAGTGTGTTGGGTAATAGCTTTAACTCTTCGACGTGACCACCAGAATTAGTCTGAATATTAATTTGATAGGTTTGATTGGCTGACAGTTGATCTGAAAAAAATGGAGTTTGGCCAAAATCTGTTCCATTAATTATAATTTTGGCTTGTGGGTCAGAAGTTATTTGAAGCGAGGCTTTCGTGCCTGAAATTGAATTGCAGCCAAATATAGGTGTAACAAATAATAATAAAGAAATTAACTTGAAATATTTTGCCATAAACGTAGACAGATTTTACATAAAATGTACCTTGATTGACATCTCCAGATTTGACTTTTCCCCTTTTTTCTGATATTATAGGTCGTTCATATCTCTATTTTTGGAGGTAATATTATGAAAAAAACAACAAATAAGAGACCGAAAAAGCCTCATTTATCTTTGCCTTGCGCGAGCTGGATAGCTTCGCAGGGCTTAAAACCACTCCCCTTCATTAGAGAGACAGCCAGCTTAATAGTCAATAAGACTGTAAGTTTATTTATGTTAATTATTATAGGTTTTCTAAAACTTGTAATTAAGAATTATATAAAAATAACTGCCTTCCCTCATAAAAGAATCAGTATTAAATACGGTTTAATGCTGTCAATTTTTATGGTTATTTTTGGTCTTATTTCTATTGACCAAAGCCAAAATAAAAAACAGGAACAAATTGAAATTGTTATAGCTGCTAGCGAAGAAAAGAATGAGTTTGGACAAGTGTCTAATACAATTGGCTGGGAATCATGGGATGAAGATTTTATTATTCCTGTTGGCGGATATAAAAGCCAAGGATATCGCCGCGGACATAGTGGTATAGATTATGCGGCGGAAATTTATAGCCCTGTTCACCCAATTACAGCTGGTAAGGTTGTACATACCGGATGGGAAGCTGGTGGTTATGGAATAACCGTCATTGTTGACCATGGCCACGAACTAATTGCTAGATACGCACATCTTGCGAACACTAGCGTAAAAATTGGTCAAGAAGTGAGAACTGAAGACACACTTGGTGAAGTCGGTTTAACCGGACGAACTACTGGTCCTCATGTACACGTAGAAATTTACGACCAAAGTCAAAATATTAACCCTGAAAATTTTATTCCGCTTGCAAACTAAAACACCTCTTATCGAGGTCTGAGCTTACGTATTTTGGGCATAAATTCGTAGTTTTCTTTGCTTTGTTTGTGCGATTTTTTGGGTAAATCCATATCTGACAGTTCTTCAAATAAAACTTTAAGCTTTATAGGATTGGCGACTTTTTCCATGACAATTGCGTGTTTATCGTAACCCGCGGTAACAATATCAAGATCGCCAGAGTTATATAAAAATCTCTCAAAGAAAGATTGTTCAACTGTGACGTGCGTAACCCGATTAATTGGAGCGGATGTTATTTTTTTTGAAAAAATACCTTCGATAATAATAAATCGTCGGTTTGTAATTGCATAACTTATCTCACGATTTTTTCTTAAAACTCCAAGCAGCTTGGGAAGGCCAAGCAAAACAAAGGCAAAAGGTAACCAAATGATTATTTGGATAATGTAGTACCTTTGGCTGATACCACTAAAGTATAAAACCTCCTCGTTTTTAATTAGGTATTTTTTAAGTTTTTTTAACGATTTTGGTTTGGGCTTTTTGAAACCGAACTTAGTAATGTCCATGCTTCTTATTATAGTAGAGGTTTTGCTCTACTGGTTAAAACTTACAAGGTTAAGGAGTAATATTTAGTCGGAAAAGTCGGCATTTAAAATAATCGGACCTGGCCTAGGATCATTTTCGGTAATATTTGAGTCAAATGATTCAAGGGTAACAACTAAAGAATCAAAGCTAACAAAATTGGTGTTGGGCAAATTAAATGTAAGTGTGTAAAATTCCCCTTCTTTTTTAAGCGCGCCTAATGGTTGGACAAATGGTGCAAGATCAATATTCCTTTTGTAAGACAAATTATTAAAAAATGTTCCATATTTTTCGTCCAGGTCTGAACTATTTGTCCTGCCTGGTCCACCGTTTAAACCAGCGTCAACAAGATATGCGTTTAAAATTGTCTTTTCGGGTAAAATTAGATTTTTGAGATCAATATTAATTTTTAGTTGGCCGTTTTCAAAATCAATTTCAGTATTACCACTAATACCATCAAGGTTAACTGTTTGCGCTAAAGCGGTTTGATTAAGTTTAAAATCTTTGCCATTAATGGCATTTTTGATTGTAATATTTTCCTCAACAGAAATGTCTGGAACTCTGGTCTGAGAAAATAAATAACCAAGAATGATACCTATAAAAATTAGGGCAAAATAAACTACAAACGAAAACCGATTAATTGTCGTTTTTTTGCCTTTTTTCTTAGCCATGAATTGAATATTTTGAAGGCAGATTTATTTTTAAAAAAGCTAAATAATTAATCCAAAAGATGGTTAATATTTAATTTCTTGGTTTGTAGAATATCACAAACTACATTCCCATATCGCCCATACCGCCCATACCGGACATTGGATTTTTGTTTTCATCAGCTTTTTCAGCGACTAAAGCTTCGGTGGTGATGACCATTATTGCAACCGAGGTGGCGTTCTCAACTGCAGACCTTGTAACTTTTGCAGGGTCAACAATACCTGAGGTAAGCATTGATTCAAACTCGCTGGTCATAACATTAAATCCTGTGTCGTCATTTTTAGATTCGATTTCTTTAATAACCCATCCTGCTTCAACGCCTGCATTGAGGGCAATCCAACGCAGAGGTTCGACAAGTGCAGTTTTTATAATATTAATTCCAACAGCCTCATCACTATTTGCGGCTTTTAGTTTAGTGAGTGCTTTAGCGGCTCGAACGAGTGTAACTCCACCACCTGGTACAATTCCCTCTTCTCGGGCGGCCTTGGTAGCTTCGACAGCGTCTTTAACTCTTTCTAGACGTTCTTTCATTTCGACTTCGGTTGCTGCTCCAACATTAATGACTGCAACACCGCCACCTAGTTTAGCGAGGCGTTCTTGTAGTTTTTCTTTGTCAAAGTCATTTGTTGTCGTTTCTATCTCCTTTTGAATTGCATTAATGCGTGCTTTCACCGCAGATTTGGTTTGGTCAGCAACGATTATGGTTGACTCTTTGTCAGATTGGACTTTTTTGGCAAAACCTAAATCTTCAGTAGTGGCTGAGTCTAGTTTTCTACCTAATTCCTCGGAAATAACGGTTCCGCCTGTTAAAACAGCAATATCTTCTAGCATGGCTTTGCGCCTATCTCCAAAACCTGGAGCTTTGACAGCTAAAACATTAAATGTCCCCCGAAGCTTGTTGAGCACTAGAGTTGCCAAGGCTTCGCCTTCTATTTCGTCAGCAATAATAACAAGATTCTTGGTAGTCTTAATGAGATTCTCGAGCATTGGAAGAAGATCATTAATTGAAGAAATTTTGTAATCAGTAATAAGAACTGCAGCGTCGGAAATATCTGCGACCATTCTTTCTTGATCGGTCACAAAATATGTGGAGGCATAACCCTTATCAAATTCCATACCCTCTTTGTATTCAATGCCTGTTTCTAAACCTTTACTCTCCTCAACAGTTACCACTCCATTACTGCCAACTTTTTCTAAAGCTTCAGCAACTATTTCTCCGATTGTGGCGTCAGCCGCCGATACGGTGGCAACTTGAGCAAGACCTTCTCTGCCAGAGACTGGTTTGGACATTAATTTGATTTCTTTAATGACAGCGTCGCGTGCCTTTTCAAGACCTGCCCTAATAGACATCGGATTAGCTCCTGCTGTTACAACTTTTAGTCCTTCTTTAATAATGGCTTCAGCTAAAACAGTAGCGGTGGTCGTACCATCACCAGCAACGTCATTAGTACGACTAGCGGCTTCTTTGATAAGTTGAGCTCCCATATTTTCAAACGGATCAGAAAGTTCTATTTCTTTGGCGACACTTACTCCATCATGAATAACCGAAGGGCCACCCCATTTTCTATCGAGTGCGACATTTCTGCCTTTTGGTCCGAGTGTGGTTTTAACTGCTTTTGCAAGAGTTTCGGCTCCTTTTAGGAGTTTTTCGCGAGCCTCTGCGCCAAAAATTATTTCTTTTGCTGCCATAATGTTTTTATTTATTTATTTTTGCCATTAAATCTTCGAATTTAAGTAGAGAATACTCTACTCCATCGATTTTTATTTCATTGCCTGCCCATTTTTTGTAGAGAACTTTTTCTCCAACTTTGACAGGTGATTTTTTCTCTTGACCGTCTTCAAAAATAGACTCGCCAATTGCCAAAACTTCGCCTTCTGAAGGTTTTTCAACGTTAGCACTGTCAGGCAAAATAATACCTGAGGTAGTTTTGGTTTCGGAATCTTTTGGTTTAATGAGTATATATCCTGCGAGAGGATTAATTTTGGTTATATCCATAAGTTTTTTTGAAAAATTAGCATTGGTATTGTATAAGTGCTAATTTTTTTTGTCAAGACTATTACCAAAGATTAATTTGCGCTCTTTTTCTTGTAACTTCGTTTTTGTTTGACTAATTGTTGACTGATATTTTTTAAGAATAATAGATTGATAATCAATTGGATGAAAACGTATCTCATTAGAATTAACCGTTTCGTTAGTAATATGGCTACGCATGTATTGATATTGAACCCAAAATAACGGTATTGAGAGCAGTTTGGAGAAAATGTGTGATTCTGGAAAAGTTTTATTTTGCGGTTGGGGTGGAAAAACAAAATTAGGAAAAATTTTAGAGGTCCAAATATTTGCGTGAAGGAATTTTTCGTAAACTTGTCCCCTATTAATAATAGGAATGATTTGTAATATTTCCCGAGCTGAATATATGTTTTCATTCTTGATGCGAAGCTTGTTGATATCCAAAAACATATTAAGACAGACCGAATTTTTAACTTGTATATTATTGTGATTTTCTCTTTTTCTTTGCAAATGAAATAGCCGTAAAATTAAAACTGAAAAAAATCTGCTCAACCAAACAGAGTCGGGAGAACAAACGATAAACAAATCAATGTCAGAATTTTTCTGCGGTTTACCAGCAGCTAGTGAGCCAGACACGGCGATTAATTTGATTGTGGGAATTATTTTAAGTAAATTGGCGGCTTTTTCGGCATTTTGTAGCTTTTGAGAATAAATTTTTGTATGGCTAGAAAAATCAGCTGTCGTTTTTAGGCCATATTGATTATTTTTGTAGGTAATTATTTTCTTCTCTTTTAGTTTTTTTAAGATTTGGTCTAGTTCTTGAAAAGTGGTTTTTTGAATAACTAGCCATTTGAGTAATTCTTTTTGAGAATAAGTAGAATTAAATATTTGACTATAACAAAGCGATAAAATAACAAGGCGTTCTAACATAAAAATATTCTAATAGTTTTTGAAAAATTGAGTGGCTAGAAAAAAACTTTAATTGCCGTCGAACTGATCAGAGACCTGTTTCCAGCCTTTGGCAAGAGTAATAATTGCCTTGTCGATTGCGGACCTAGAAAGATTGGTAGTATTAGCCTCATCAACGACTTGGGCAAGATAATTAATATTGAGGTCGTTAATTCCATTATCAAAAGTATTGGATGCGATTGGGTATGATGTGGCTTTGACCATATCTTGAAGGACGGCACCAACAACTGGATTAGAAATTACAGATTGCGCTAAGTCGACTCGAGAGTATGGCTCCCCAAAATCTCTTGTTTCAGCTTGATAAGAGTATATCTTTTGTTGGCTTTCTGCAGAGGAAATAAATTTGAGAAATTTCCACGCCGCAGCTTGTTTCTCCTCTGAAATTGTCGAACTTACACCTTCTGACCAATAAGACGCCCAAGCAACTTTGCGCTTGGAGTCAGTAGTAAGTTGTGGAACGGTAGTGGCTCTAAAATTAAGATTTGGATTAGCGGCTTTTATTTCAAAATATTTCCATGATGGAGCAAAATAAAACGCTAAGCTTCCCTGTGAAAACATAACGGTTGATTTTGGCAGTGTCTCATCCCAAATTTTTGACTGACGGAAGCTTGAATAAAAAATTACAGCATCTGTGGCTAAATTCTTACCATCTGTGGAAATACTTTTTTCCAGATCATTAAATTTGACTTGGTTTTGTGCCATAAGCAAGCCTAAAATATCTGAGAAGTGGTCAACGTTGCCGCTTGTACCTAGAGCAACGCCAGATGTTTTGATTCTAGCTTGTTCATCAATTACAGTAATTTGACTAGCCATTGTCCGAAGCTCTTCCCATGTTTGTGGTGGAGCAGAAAAACCAGCTGCTTTAAGCAAATCCTCGTTGTAAAAAAGTGTAAGTCCATCAACTTCTAACGGAACGCCAACAATTCGATTGCCAACAGTCAAGTCTTTGGAGGTGATTGGATAAAAAGTCTGCTGAAATTCTTTTGGAGTATAAATTGTTTCTGGAACGGAAGCTAACTTCTGATTAAACATCGGCACCCAAGTGTTGTGAAATCGAAATAGGTCTGGACCTGATTCTGTACCAAGAGCCGACGATAGCCTTTCTCGATAATTAGTTATGTTCTGCCTAGCGTAGTTGACAGTAATGTTGGGATTAATTGCTGTAAATTCATCAATTAGCGGCTGGATAACCTGCTGATCCTCCCAAAGCCCCCAATATGTGAGAGTAACTGGCACATCCTTTGTGTCAGTGTTACTGATAAATGGTAGTTTTGAACAGGCGGACAAAAATATTGAGATAAAGAGTAAAAGGGATAGTTTTTTTGCAGGCAGCATAAATAATCGATTGGTTAGCTTTAATGTTAGCATAATTTTCCTTTAATGGGATGCAAAATTTGTGTAGTTGTTTTAGGCTACAATTATAGTTACTTGTTATGAACTGTTAAGGTGAAAAAAACGAAAGAAAAATCAAAAAAACTCGAGATTAAACGCTGGAAATTGTATTGTTCTGTGGTTTTTGTGGCGGGTTTTTTACTATTACCAATCATTGGCTACTGTTGGTATTTTTCTGACAAGGTTTATTTTGGTGTGACTTTTTTGGGTGAAAACTTAGGAGGTAAAACTTTTACAGAAGCCAAAATGATAGTCGACCAAAAATCTATTTCAGTGGTTAGTGAAAAGATTGATATTGTTTCGGACAAAAAATACAATTTGTCTTTGGCTGAAACAGGATTAACAATTGACACAAAGACAACAATTGACTCCATTACGAGCACTTTTAGGACACAAAATATTTTGAGGAATATTACGGGAATGCTATCTGTGTTAAGAAATGAGGTCAAGGTCATGCCGATAGTTGTATGGAAAGATGATTCTTTTGATCAAATTATCAAAACGATTAACAACGAAAGTAGTTTTACTAAGGCGAAGCCGGCCGAATACCAAGTTAATAGTGGTGAGATAACCATTATCCCCAGCGTGAGTGGGTATGTAATTGACGAGGATTTATTAAAGAACGAACTAATTAGTGTAATTAGCGGTAAAAATTCGATAAAGGTTCCCCTTACTTTGATTGAGCCAGCTTTCCGAACAATAAATGCCGAAGAGTCGCTCGAAAAGGCAAAAATTTTACTCAATGTTGATATTTTATTAAAGTATGATCTGACTACTTATAAGATTGATGGTGAAGATTTTGTAACCTGGGTAGCAATTTATAAAAATTTAGATGCTTATAAAATTGAGCCAAACGGTGATAAATACTTAACTTTTTTTGAAAAAATAAGTAAAAGTATTGATCGTGAAGTTAAAAATCCGATATTAAAAATTGAGGGGGATAGAGTTACAGAATTTGTCCCTCCAACTGATGGAAGAAAATTAGACAGCGTTGAGACCTTGGCCAAAATTACTCAAGCAGTAAATAATTTAAAAAATGATGAAAAATCTGTAAGCTTGGATTTGGTCGTAAGAGTAACGAAACCTGAAGATTTTGAAAATAATCAGTATGGAATTAGAGAATTTTTGGCACGAGGGGTGTCGGATTTTAGTGGCTCATCATCAGGAAGAATCCATAATATAAAACTAGCGTCATCAAGAATTAATGGTTCACTTGTCGCTCCTGGCGAAGAGTTCTCTTTTAACAGAAGGCTTGGCGATATTTCTCGAGCGAATGGGTATCAAAGCGCTTATGTGATTGAGAACGGAAAGACAGTGCTCGGCGATGGTGGTGGAGTGTGCCAAGTGTCGACAACCGCTTTTAGAGCAGCGCTTTTTGCTGGACTAGAGATTACAGCCAGATCGCCCCATGCGTATAGAGTCGGCTATTACGAAAAGCTTGGCTTCAAACCTGGGCTAGATGCGGCGATTTATTATCCAAACTTGGATTTTCGCTTTAAAAACAACACTTCGAAACATATTTTAATTAGCGCGTATGTTGTGGGTACTAGGTTGACTTTTGATATTTATGGAACATCAGATGAGAGACAAGTTACTATTTCTGAACCAGTTGTAACAAATATAAAACCCGCACCCGAACCGAGATATCAAGATGATCCTACCTTACCTCGAGGAACAACAAAACAGGTAGATTTTGCGGCTAGCGGAGCAACCAGCAAGTTTAGCCAAACAGTTGTGCAAGGCGGCGAAACAATCATTAACAAACAATTTACTTCAGTATTTCGACCTTGGCAGGCAGTATTTTTAGTCGGCACTAAAGATAATTAATTTTTACGGTTAGAAATACTTTTTTGACTGTTAGGATTATAATTCTACGCAGATGAAAAAAGATTTAAGTATATTATTTGGACTATTTGGAATTGTTGCGGCAGTAATTATTTATCAAGGGGCATCAGGTGGTGCGTTTTTGCCCGATTCAAAAAAAACAGCAACAGATGAAGCTAGTGTGACGCCTGTGAACAACCAAACTGATGCTACTAATACAAATAGCAACTTGCAATCGACTCAAGTAAAAATTTTAAGGTTAAAAGTGAATGCTGATGTGGCGAGTGATGCTAATAGTCGAGCAGTAGGACTGGGAGGAAGAGAGAGTTTAGCAAAAGACGCAGGTATGCTTTTTGTGTTTGATTCTGAAGCTAAACATAGTTTCTGGATGAAAAATGTTAAGTTCCCATTGGATATTATTTGGCTGGATAAAAACAAAAAGGTCGTACATTTTGTGAAAAATGCTCAACCAGATACAGGTGGTGCGTTGGATATATATACCCCACCAAAAAAAGCCTATTATGTTTTGGAAGTAAACGGTGGAATGATTGACGAGTTTGGACTGACTTTGGACAATAAAGCGACTTTTGAGATTAAAAAATAGTTTTTAAGGCTTGGAAAGTTAAGCTTAAGCTGATACCTTACATACAATGAAAATCCTAGGCATTGAAACTAGTTGCGATGAAACAAGTGCTGCTGTGGTCGAGAATGGTGCGAAAGTATTGTCACTTACAACGCTGT
>Ga0073900_10000647_pt1 | contig 21568 bp, 19 predicted proteins | sample KloWWTmetKNB5Kit_FD_66666 | JGI IMG/M metagenome (GOLD analysis project Ga0073900, IMG submission 66666) | Active sludge microbial communities from Klosterneuburg, Austria, studying microevolution and ecology of nitrifiers - Klosterneuburg... | ecosystem: Engineered > WWTP > Aerobic digester >...
AGGCGGTTGAAGGCGCCATCGCCCAGCTTGAACAGGTGGTGCAGGTAGCCCGCGCTGAAGCGCTGGCAGGTGTGGCAATCGCAGGTTTCATCCACCGGGCGCGCATTTTTGATGTGCTTGTCGTCGCTGGCGTAAAAGTATTGCCAGTCGCCGCTGAGCGGGTTGCCAATGTAAAGCCGGGCATGGCGGGCATCGCGGGTGGGCATGGCGCAATCAAAAATCTCGTATCCCATCTTGGCGCAGGCAATGATGGAGCGCGGATGCCCGATGCCGAGCGCGTGCATGGGGAACTGGCGCGGCACAATTTCTCGTGTGTAGCCCACGATGTCCTCTAGCAACTGGCCCTGCTTGTCCAGCGGCCATCCGCCAAAGCCAAAGCCATCAAAGCCAATGTCGAGCAACTCATCCGCGCATTTTTTGCGCAGGTCTTTTTCCAGCCCGCCTTGAATCACGCCGAACAATTTGGGGCGTTCGCGCGGCTCCAAACGCTTTTGGTCGCACAGTTTTTCAAATTCATCTTTGCAGCGTTTGGCCCAGGCGATGGTGCGCCGGACGGAGGTGTCCTGGGTCTCCCGCGCGTCGTCGGCGTGGGTGCAGTCATCCAGACAAATCACCACATCTGCGCCAAATGCAAGTTGCAGTTGAACGCTTTTTTCCGGCGTAAAGTTCACCCGCTCGCCGTCCTCGCGCCGGAAGATGATCCCGTCATCGGTCAGCCGCCCATATTTCTCGTTCTCGCGGATCATGGAATACGCCTGAAACCCGCCGCTGTCTGTGATGATGGGGTGGGGCCATCCGCTCATTTTGTGCAGGCCGCCCAGCGCCTTGATGGTGGTCACGCCGGGTTTTTGCATGAGGTGAAACGTGTTCATCACCACCGCGTCTATCCCGCAGTTTTGCACATCGGTCATGTCTAGCCCGCGCACAACGGCGCTGGTGGCATCGGGCAAGAAAGTGGGCAAGGCCAGCTCGCCGCGCGGGAGCGTGAGTGAGGAGAGCATTACGATTTTAGTTTCAGCTCACGCAAATATGGCCGCACCGATTTCTCCAGACGATCCATGTCTTGAATATTCGTATCTTGCAAGTCAGCCCACAAGTCTTCTTCTGAGCGGTATCCTCCATCACTTCGTGTAAATCGTATTCGAGATGCGCGTTTACCATCTAATCTCTGCCAAAGCAAAGGCTCGCCAAAAGCTTTTTCAATCTCAGATTTGTGAATTGCTAACTGGTCGAATATTCTCTTGTTTTCGTCGCCTTCATCTTTGCCGCGGTCAATATATAACTCTACGGCACAATCCTCGCGGCCAACAATGTAATTGAGATTTAGCCCGCGAATTCCTGCGCTAGTCCCAATCGCTGAATATGTGCTTGGAGAAAGATGCGCGTGTAAGCGATTAACCTTTGACGAGCGATCTATAAGTTGAGTCCACCATTGTTTGCGCAAATTGTGTCGCTCTGCAAATTCTTTTTTTGTTTTGCCTACTTCTTTGGTTTCATCAGATGGCCCAACAATAAGGGTGAAGAGAGGAGCGGCGGGAGAATCGCCAATTCGAAAGGCTTCTACTTTAACTATGTAAAAACTTGCAGAGTTGCTTTCATTAAGCCACGCTATGGCTGCAACATGTTCTGGGCGTGGTTCTGAAACAATCCATATAGCCGTCTTTGCGTCTAACCCGGTTAGATAGGTAATTATTTTGCCAAGATGGTCATGGTTACTTTTCTCAAGCTGATTCTCGATTATGACGGTACCACCACTTTCATCTTCGGCGACCAAATCAATGCTAAACGATCCAGTGGCTTGCTCGCGTTCTAGATTGATGAGGTTCATATCTAGCGCATCATTAAGCACAGAGATATTGTTTTCCAGCCATTGGGTGAAGTTATGCGCCTCATGTTTCCACACCTCACGAAGCGGAACTCGCTCCAAAAGCCCAATTGGTGTTTTATTCATATCAACCCACTCATGATTTGTTAATGGATTCTATCTCTGAATCGGGAGAATCATTTGGGTATTTGTTGCGTTTGCGCTTCTCCGCGCCCTCAACCACCAAAACATACTCGCCCTTTGGCTCGGTCTTTTCAACCAACGCAAGCAGTTCGCTCAAACTTCCTCTATCCACGCGCTCAAACATTTTGGTCAGGTCATTGGCCAGCACGGCGCGGCGGTCGCCAAACACGGTCAGCGCGTCTTGCAAAAGTTCCTTCACCCGGAACGGGCTTTCGTAATAAATCAGCGTGTGCGGCGATTCCGCATCTACCCTTAGAAAGGTTTGGCGCTGGCCGCTTTTGCGCGGCGCAAACCCGCGAAAGGTGAACGAATGCGAGGGCAGCCCAGACATGACAAGCGCCATCACAAACGCGCTGGGGCCGGGGATGACCGTGAATTGCTGACCGGCCTCGATGCAAGCGCGGACGAGCGTGAAGCCCGGGTCGCTGATGCCGGGCGTGCCTGCATCGCTGACCACCGCCACCGTTTTGCCCTGCGCCAGCAAATTCAAAATGCCCCGCGCCGAGGCGTCCTCGTTGTGCTCGTGAAATGCAATCAGCGGCTTGTCAATTTCGTATCGCCGGAGCAGCGTGGCGGAGTGGCGTGTGTCCTCGCAGGCGATCACATCCGCCGCGCGCAAAACCTCCAGCGCGCGCAGGCTCACATCCCCCAAATGGCCGATTGGCGTGGCAACGAGATACAGCATTATTTGCCCGCAAGAATAGCATGGAGCGTTTGCAACGTGACCAGATTGCGCATGTTAAAACCAGCTTGCAAGCCAGCGGGCGTAAAGTCATCTGCGCGGCCATTGGCAGGCACGGTGAGATGGGTGGTGTCTTGGGCATCCACGCCGCGGTTGGGCAGCGGTTCCAGCGCGCGGTTCAGGTTGATCACGGGCAGGTCATACTCGCGGCCCAGCGCCAGCACAAGCTGGTTTAGCAAAACCGATTTGCCCACGTTTTCCGGGCGGGTGGGGAAGGTGCTGAGCACGGGCAGAATTTTTTGCGCCGTCGTCTGCTCAATCATCTGGCGGTAAAACGCCACAAATGTTTCGGGGTCGGTGGCGGCGGCGTCGTTTGTGCCAAACATGATCAGCGCCACGCTGGGCTTGGTCACGCGGTATTCGCAGGTCAGCGGGGTCTCGCCTGCGTTGCACCATTTGGGGTCGGCCCAGGTCGCATCCAGCGGCCCGGCCACGTTAAACCCGCCAAACGAGGCGATGCCTTTTGTGGCAAACGAATCTTGCGCCCAGCTTTGCCCCGCATTTTGCGCCACCCGCGCCGGAACGCCAAAATAATTTTTGATCGTCGGCTCCAACGCGGTGTATTCGCCCAGCGCGTATTGGCCCTCTGCAAACGGGGCCATAAAATGCGCGTTCTCGGTCATGCAGTCGCCCACCTTGCTAAACACGCGCGGGTTGTTGCCCGCCGCAACCCCATCTTTGTAAAGTTGTCTGGCCTTTTGGCTGATGGCTGGCACGACGGGCGCGTCTGCGATTGAAATGCCGCGCGCCGCGCCGACAAACGCCGACTCTTTTGCGGGCGCGGTGGGCGCGAGCGTTGGTTTTGGCGCACTCCCTCCGCACGCCGCAAGCGCCATCCCCAAGAGGGCGCAAAACAATAAGTTCTTCATTACATTTGGATTTTAGTGAATAGTGATAGTTGATAGTTATAGTGAGCGCGAATTGATTTGCCCACCTATCACTATTTACTATCACCATCACTACCGGCTCTAACTAAACAAGACAGGTATGCACCGCCATCGTCCCCAAACCCAGCAGGCGGTAGCTCACCTCGCGGTAACCCGCGTCCAGCATCATTTGTTTGAGGGGTTTTGCGGCTGGGAATTGCTTGAGCGAGTTCGGCAAATATTTGTAGGCGCTGGGGTCTCCGGTGATGATCCCGCCGATGATCGGGATCATGTTGTCAAAATAAATCTTGAACAGGTCGCGGAAGATGGGCGTTTGCGGGTGGGTGATCTCCATGCACACCACGCGCCCGCCCGGTTTTACCACGCGGCGCAGTTCGCGCAGGCAGCGCGGCAGGTCTACCACGTTGCGCAACAAAAACCCGTTGATGCAGCCATCAAACGTGTGATCTGGAAACGGGATGGAAAGCGCATCGGCCACGCCAAAGTTAATGACAGGTCTGACCGCTCCCGAAGCGGTCGGACCTGTTTGCGGGGTGCGTTTCGCCCCTTTCTCTGCGCCCACGCGCAAAATGCCCTCAGAAAAGTCAAACGCCTCAATGCTGGCGTTGGGGTATTTGCGCTGCACGGCAAAGGCCAAATCGCCCGTGCCGGTGGCGAGGTCAATCACGCGCGGCGCAGGGGCGTTTTCCAGCCGCAGCTCCGCCGCCGCGATGCGCCGCCACGCTTCATCCCGCCCGCCGGTCATCACGCGGTTCATCAAGTCGTATCTGCGCGCAATGCGCGAGAACATGGTTTGAATTTGAGTTGATTTTTCGTTCATGAAATTAAACCGCCCGGAGCGCTCTGCCCAACTTGTTGGGACGCGCTCCGGGCGGTAAACGTTTTAGATTAACACCCCAACCGCCAGCGCGAGGCCAAACCAAAGCTCAAGTTGGGCGGTGCCGCCCAAGGCGCGGTTGAATTGCGGCAACTCGCGGGCAGACCACACCAGCCGCACAAGCCGGATCGCCAGCGGGAGCGTGAGCGCGGGCAGAATGCGCCACGCGCTCGCGGGCGCGGCCAGCCCAATGGCCATCAGCAAAAGGTAGGCCAGCCCAAGCTGGATGGAATACTGCCAGCGCGTGCCGGTTGCGCCCAGCCGCGTGGCCAGCGTGTGTTTGTTCGCCGCCAGATCGGTGTCAATGTCGCGCAGGTTGTTCACAATCAAAATGTTGGTCACCAAAAACGCAATGGGGATGGAGCAGAGCAGGGACAACGTTGTGATGCTGTGCGTTTGCAAAAAATGGGTGAAGTTCACCGCGATGAGGCCAAAGAACACAAACGCGAACACATCGCCCAGCCCGTGATATGCCAGCGGGAACGGCCCAGCGGTGTAGGCGATGGCGCTCAGAATGGCGAACACGCCCACCAGCAAGATGGGCCATCCGCCCACCATGACCAGGTACACCCCAATCAGCGTGGCGAGGCCAAACACCACCGCCGACCCGGCGATGACCTCTCGCGAGGAAAGCAGCCCGCTTTGCGTGACGCGGGTGGGGCCTTTGCGCTGTTTATCCGCGCCGCGCAAAAAGTCGGCCACATCGTTCACAAAGTTTGTGCCAATTTGCATGAGCAGGGCGGCGGCCAGCGTTGCCAGAAAAACCGGCAGGCTAAAAAAGCCTTCTTTCGCGGCGATGGCTGTGCCCAGCACAACCGGTGTGAGGGTGGCGGGCAGCGTGCGCGGGCGGGCGGCCATCCACCACGCCTGTGTTTTGGATATTGGTTGATTGGTCAAGACAGGTTGATTTTAATCGGTTGTAAGGTCTGACGCGCGAGGCGCATCAACCAGCAGCCAACAGCCAATAACACTTGCGGTATCATCACAGCACAGCGGTAAAAAAAATAAAAACCTAGAAGAATCTTGAACGATTTACTTGTCATACTCCCAACGATCATTCTTGCCCTGGGCGGCACAATTTTGTTGCTGGTGGACTTGGCCATCCCGCGCGAAAGCAAAGCCGTAACCGGCTGGGTTGCCATCGCCATTTTGGCGCTAAGCGGCCTGGTTGTGCCCATGCAGTGGGGCGTAAACGCGCTGGGCTTTGGCGGCATGGTGAAAGCCGATGCGTATTCGCTCTTTCTGGATGTGCTCTTCGCCGTGATTGGCGTCATCACGGTTCTCATCAGCCAGCGATACAACGCCGCCACCGGCATTATGCGCGGCGAGTTTTACCCGCTCATGCTGTTCTCGCTCAGCGGGATGAGCCTGCTGGGCCACGCCAACGACCTGCTCATCGTTTTTCTTGGGATTGAGCTGCTTTCCATCCCGCTGTATGTGCTGTGCGGTTTTGCGCGCCCCAAACAAGAGAGCGAAGAATCTGCGATGAAATATTTCCTGCTCGGCGCGTTTGCATCGGGCTTTTTGGTGTATGGCGTGGCGCTGATGTATGGCGCAACCGGCTCCACCAACCTCTCAGTCATCAGCAAAGCCGCCGCGCTGAACACGCATTCCGGTTTGTTGCTGGCAGGCGCGGCGCTGGTTTTGGTGGGCTTGGGCTTTAAGGCGGCCATGGCCCCGTTTCACATGTGGACGCCCGATGTCTACCAGGGCGCGCCAACGGTTGTGACCGCGTTCATGTCTACCGCCACAAAGGCAGCGGCCTTTGCCGCCATGATCCGCGTGTTAATGCTGGGGTTGTTGCCCATCGCGGCGGCCATCCAACCGGCCATTGTGGTGTTGGCCGCGCTGACCATGATTGTGGGCAACGTGACCGCGCTGGCGCAAAAAGACCTAAAGCGCATGCTGGCCTATTCCAGCATCGCTCACGCCGGATACATTTTGTTGGGCGTTGCCAGCGGCGCAACCGCCGCGCCCAGCGTGCTGTTTTACCTTGCCAGCTACGCCGCCACTTCATTGGCCGCGTTTGGCGTAATGACCTCCGTTGGCGCAGATCAGCCGCAAGAAGACCAAAGCATCGCGGCCTACACCGGCTTGTTTAACCGCCGCCCCATGCTGGCGGTGGTGATGGCGCTGGCGATGTTCTCGTTTATGGGCATTCCGCCCACCGCCGGGTTTGCGGGCAAATACTTCTTGTTCCAAAGCGCGGTGAACAGCGGCCTCGTCTGGCTGGCTGTGCTGGGCGTAATTACCAGCGTGGTCTCGGTGGCCTACTACCTGCGCGTCGTCATCACCATGTTCTCAAAACAAACCGATGAAGCCGTGGCCGGGCAAAGCAACGCGCCGCGCTCGGTGTGGTCTGGCGTGGCAACGCTCGCGGCGGCCATCGCCATTTTGTGGATTGGCCTGATGCCGGCTTCGCTGCTGGCGATGGCCTCACTCGCGCCATAAGCGGCCATGTCGCTCACGCTGGAAGACATTGCCCAATTGGCGGGCGTATCACGCGCCACCGTTTCCCGCGTGGTGAACAATTACCCGTTTGTGCGCCCGGAAGTGCGCGAACGGGTGCAGCGAATTGTTCGCGAACACAACTACTCGCCGTTTCCGGCGGCAAAGGTTGCGCCCCAGCACACCCGCAATATTGGCCTGTTTTTTTCTGCGGCGGCCCGCGCCTTTTTGGGTGATGAATTTGCGACGGCCTTGACGCGCGGCATCGCGCGGGAATGCGAAACCCGCGGTTACTTTGCCTCGGCCATCATCGCCGATGGCGCAGAAGATGCCAGGGCGTTGTATCGGCGGGTTCTTGCCAGCCATGCGTGTGATGGGTTTATTGGCGTGGTGTGTTCTGCGTTTGACCCGCTTTTGCCCCAGTTGATCCAGAACGCCGCGCCCGCCGTGCTCATTGGTCAACACCCGCGTTTTACCGAGCTGTCCAGCGTGCCGCTGAAGGAGTTTGAGGCCGCGCGCGATGTTGTCGCGCAGTTGCTCAAACGCGGGCGGGTGGGGTTCGTCTCCGGCCCGCTGAGCCTCATCCCCGCCCAAAATGGGCTGGCCGGTTACAAGGCTGCCCAAAAAGCGGCCAATGTGGCGTATGATGCCGGTCTAGTGATGGAAGCGCCGCTCGGCGGGGAAGCCATCCGGCGGATACAAAACTGGCAAGTGGAGGGCGTGGTTGCGGCCACGCCAAATTTAGCGGAGGTGGCGAAGCGCGCCTTTCGCGAAAGCCATCTTGCCAAAATGCCAGAGGTTGTTGCGCTTGATTTGCCGCCAATGGCCGAGATTTGCCATGAGGCGGTTGAGAAATTGATGGGGTTTGTTTATGAGCACGTCTGATCGCGCCAAATGGTTTCAAGATGCCCGCTTTGGGATGTTTGTGCATTGGAGGTTGTATTCGTTGCTGGGTCGCGGCGAATGGGTGATGCACACCGAGAACATCCCCGCGCACGAGTACGAACAGTTGGCAAAACGATTTAACCCCACCCGCTTTAACGCCGATGAGTGGGTGATGGCCGCGATTGATGCGGGGATGCGTTACATGGTCGTCACCAGCCGCCATCATGATGGGTTTAGCATGTTTGACACGCGGCTGAGCAATTACAAGGTCACGCTCACCCCGTTTGCCCGCGACCCCCTGCGCGAGCTGGCCGATGCCTGCGCCCGCCGCCGCGAGATCAAGCTGGGGTTTTATGTGTCCACGCTCGATTGGCATCACCCGGCGTACCGCAACCGCAAAGAGAGCGGCCAGGCGTGGAGCGATTACGTGGCGTTTTTGCACGGCCAGGTGCGCGAGCTGTGCGCGGAGTATGGCGAGGTGGGCTGCATTTGGCTGGATGGCGACTGGCCGCGCGAGGCCGATCTGCATCCGGCGCACTTTAGACCGGCGGGCAAGCTGGAATACGAGCGTCTTTACGCCATGATTCATTCGCTTCAGCCCAGCGCGGTGATTCTGAACAATCGCCACGCCAAACCGCTGCCCGGCGAAGACGCGCAGGGGTTTGAGCGCGACCTGCCCGGCCAAAATTACTTTGGGCAAAACACCACCGAGGTCAGCGAATTGCCGTTTGAGACATGCCAGACCATCAACGATTCGTGGGGTTACACCGCGACGGATGACAATCACAAATCTCCCGCGCGGCTGGCCCATTTGCTGGCGCGGGCGGCGGGCGCGGGGGCAAATCTTTTGCTAAACGCTGGCCCGGCGGCAGATGGCGCCCTGCTGCCCGCGCACACGCGGCGGTTGCAAGCGTTGGGCAACTGGACGCGCGCCAACGGCGAGGCGATTTATGGGGCGCGGGCGGGGCTTTTTTCGTCCAGCGTGGAATGGGCCAGCACCCGCAAAGGCGATGTGCATTACTTGTTTTTGTTCACGTATGACAGCGACCAGACCCGGGTGGAGGTGAGCGGCCCCGCGCTGGAGTTGGCGCGCTCGCCGGGCGTTCAGGCCACCCTTTTGCGGGATGGGCAACCGGTGCGCATGAGCCTGCGCGATGGCCGTGATACGCGAACAAAACAACTCGTGCTTACCATCCCGCTGGAGCGCCGCGATCCGTATGCCACGGTTGTTAAAATCAGCAACTAGCGATTAGCAACTCATCAAAAATCATGTCAACAAAATCATCCTCCCTCAAAGCCGGCGTTATTGGGTGCGGCGCCATTGGCACGCTTGGTCACATTCCGGGGTTCCGCGCCGCGAATGTTGAGATAGCCGCCGTGTGCGACGCCAACGCAGAACGCGCGCAAAAGGTGGCCGCCGAATTTTCCATCCCCCGCTTTTACACCGATTACAACGAGCTGCTGGCGCAAAAAGATATTGACATGGTGGCGATTGGCCTGCCAAACATTTTGCACGCGCCGGTTACCATTGCCGCGCTAAACGCGGGCAAACACGTGTTGTGCGAAAAACCCATGAGCGTGAACGCGGCCAACGCCGCATGGATGATTGAGACCGCGCGGCAAAACGAGCGCGTGCTCAGCATCAATCACCAAATGCGGTTTGAGCCAACCGCGCTGGCTATGCGCGATGCCGTGCGCGAAGGCAGGCTGGGGCGGGTGTATCACACCGAGAGCCGCATGATTCGCAGCGCGGGCATCCCCGGTTTTGGCGGCTGGTTCACCAACAAAAAAGCAGCCGGGGCGGGCGCGTTGTTTGACATTGGGGTACACATGCTGGACCTGCCGCTGTTCATCCTCGGTTTTCCAAACGTGGTCTCGGTGAAGGGATTTTTGAACGGCGAACTGGGCCAGCAAAAGATTGGCCTGGGCGGGTGGGGCGCAGACCGCGGAACGCAGGGCGTGTTTGATGTGGACGATACGGCCATGGCGATGCTCACTTTGGAAGATGGCGCGAGCCTGATTGTGAAAGTAACCTGGGCCGCGTTTACGCGCGGTTACGAGGAGCGCGTGACGTTGTATGGCACGCAGGGTGGGGCGGATCGCTCGGTGGAAATTTATGGCAAAGACGACCCGCTGCGTTTCTTCCATGCCGAAGAGGGCAAGATCGTGGAGACCACGCCCGATTTGTCATCGTATCCAAAAGGCGGATGGGATGCCAGCGTGGTCGCGTTTGTGGATGCCGTGAAAGGTGAGGGCGAGTTGGTGGTGAAGCCGGAGCAATCGTTGCAGGTCATGCGCATTCTGGACGCAATTGCCCAAAGCGCCCAGACAGGCCGGGAAGTGGTGTTGTGATTTTAAGGGCCTAAAGGTCACCAGGATCTTTAGGCCCTTTTTATTTTGGCTCCAGCACCTTTAGCGTAAGCTCCGCTTTTTCCAAAAGCTCGGCGCACCGCGCAGAAAGTTTTTGCCCGCGCTGGTGAAGCTCCATCGCCTGCTCCAGCGGCAACTCGCCATCCTCCAACTTCGAGACGATCTCGTTTAGCTCGGCAAATGCCTGCTCAAACGTGAGCGTCTCAATCTCATCGGCACCGGCTAGGGCAGGTGATGTTTTTTTGCTCATGTTTTGAAGTCAGAATGCAGAAGTCAGAATTTTTTTCTATATTCTGACTTCTGCATTTGTATTAGGCCAACGCCAACGCGCCAGCGATGCGCGCAATGCCTTCTTGAATTTTGTCCACGCCCAACGCGTAAGACATGCGGGCGTAACCCGGCGAGCCAAACGCCTCGCCGTGCGTGATGCCCACTTTCACCGTGTCCAGCAAATACATCGCAATTTCCTGGCTGGAATTAAGCGTGACCCCGCTCTTGAGCTTTTTGCCAAACAGCCCGCGCAAGTCTGGGAAGACATAGAACGCGCCCTGCGGCATGGCGCACTTGATGCCGTCAATCTCGTTCAACGCGCCCACGATCCAATCGCGGCGATCTTTAAACGCGGCCACCATCTTCTTGATCTCCGGGGTCATATCGGTGGTGTAAGCCTTTAGCGCGGCGTGCTGAGAAATGCTGGATGGCTGCGAGGTGCTGTGGCTCATCACCTTGAGCATGCCCTTGACGTATTCCTCCCGGGCAGCCGCATACCCAATCCGCCAGCCGGTCATGCTGACCGACTTGGACAACCCGTTGACCACAATCGTGCGATCCAGCAGATCGGGCGCAACATTCAGCCAGCGGTGATACTCTGCGCCATACGTGATGTTGTCATACAACTCATCGGTGATGATGAGCGCATTGTTGCCGCGCAGCCAGTCGGCGATCATCTCCAACTCTGCGCGGGTGTATACCGACCCGGTGGGGTTGGAGGGCGAGCACAACACAAACATGCGTGTGTTCTTTGTGGTGGCTTTGTCCAGCATCTCGCGCGTCACCTTGAACTCGGTTTCAATTCCGGTCTGGATGATCACGGGCGTGGCATCGGCCAGCTTCGCCATTTCGGGGTAGCTCACCCAATACGGCGCGGGAATGATAACTTCATCGCCCGCATCGCAGGTCGCCATCATGGTGAGATACAGCGTTTCTTTGCCGCCGTTGCCCACAATCACTTGAGAGGGCTTGTAATCAAACCCGGTGTCGGCCTTCATTCGCGCGGCGATGGCTTTCTTGAGGGCGATGGTGCCGCCTGCGGGCGTGTATTTGGTCAGGTTGGTTCTAATCGCTTCGATGCCCGCTTCTTTGATGACATCGGGCGTGGGGAAATCGGGTTCGCCCGCGCCAAACGAAATAACATTTTCGCCAGCGGCGCGTAGCTCGGCCACTCTTCCTTCCACGGCTTGCGTGGCGGAGGGCGCAACTTTTTGCGTCCGGCTGCTTAATCGGATGGGAACTGCATTGCTCATGGTTTTTTAAGTATACGCAAACCATTTTGCAACATTCAGCATTCAGCGTTCAGAATTTCGCATTTCCTTGTGCTTTACAATTTTGCCCGTGAATCCTGCCATGATTGGTTTCATCAGTTTGTTTGTGCTGGTGATCCTCAACGCTTTTTTTGTGCTGGCCGAGTACAGCCTGGCGGTCTCGCGCCGCACCCGCATTGCCGAGATGGCCGAGAAGGGCGACGCGCGCGCGCGCGTTGTGCTGGATGTGATGCGCGACGCCGACCGCTTTTTTGCCGCGTCTCAAGTCGGCATCACACTCACCTCAATTGCCATTGGCGCGGTGAGCGAGCCGGGCATTTCCTCGTTGTTTGAAGAGTTGCTGGGAAAAGCAAACCTGCCTGGCGAGGCGCACATCATTTTGGGCACGATGATCGGTTTGCTGGTCGCGTCTTTCTTTCAAATTGTGTTTGCCGAGCTTGTGCCCCGCACGCTGACCCTGCGCAAAGCCGAGAGCGTGGCGGTGGCGGTTGTGCCGCTCATGAACATTCTGGCGCAGATTATTCGCCCATTTGCCATGCTTTTGCGCGCATCGGCGCGGTTTGTGCTGCGGCTGATTGGCGTGCAACTGGATGCCAGTTACGAGCGTGTGCACAGCGTGGGCGAGCTGCGTATGCTGGTGGAGGAGAGCGAGAAAGGCGGCGCGCTGGACTCTGAGCAGAGCGAGATGCTGGACAACGTGTTCACTTTTGGCGGCACCACCGTGCGCGAGGTGATGATCCCCCGCACCGAGATGGTGGCGATTGAGGATGTGATACCGCTGAATGGCGTGGTGCATACCTTCACCCGCCACTCGTATGACCGGCTGCCCGTGTTTCATGAATCGCTAGACAGCATCGTTGGCATTTTGCATCTCAAAGATGTGCTTCCCGCGCTTTCAAGCGGCCAGCGCAACATCACCGCCCGCCAGTTGATGCGCAACCAAATGGTGGTGGTGCCAGACACGCACCGCTGCGATGAGCTTTTGCAGCAGCTCCGCGCCCGCCGTGAGGCCATCGCCATTGTGCTGGATGAATACGGCGGCACCGCTGGGCTGGTGACGCTGAACGATTTGCTCTCGGAACTGGTTGGTGAGATTGGCGATTCATCCAGCCCAACCACGCCAGATATTCAAAAAACAGCGGATGGCAGCGCCATCATCAATGGCCTGACCACGCTGGGCGATGTGAGCGAGATGTTCAACTTGATTTTGATTGACCCGAATTACGACACGATTGGCGGATACGTGATGGGCAAACTTGGCCGTATTCCGCGCGTGGGCGATGAAGTTGAACTGGACGCGGGCGGCTCAAAGTTCAAGAGCGCCCGCCTGCGCGTGGAAGAGATGGATAACCGCCGCGTGGCGAAGTTGCGGCTGATTACGCAGTGATGTGCGGCATTTAATGTTGATTTGGATAGCTGAATAAATTTTCCGTTCGCTCTGAGCGAATGGCGGAGCGAGCAGTCGCGCTCAGGATGAACGGATTTTTTACCCAAAACATGCGATATTTAACGCGTAAAAACATTACTCAATCTCAAACAGCACGCGGCCTTTTTCCACCACCGCGCCCGCCTCGCACAACACAAACTTAACCACGCCATCGCCCGGCGCGGTAATGCGAACTTCCATCTTCATCGCCTCCATCACCGCCAGCGTTTGCCCGCGCGTCACGGCATCTCCCGCGCTGGCGTTCACCTGGCGCACAAGGCCGGGCATGGGCGCGGTCACCGGGCCGGTGGTGTGATGGGCAACCGGGGCAGCGCGGTTCTTGGCGGCCCGCGCGGGCTGGCGCGGCGCGGCCACCGCCCATGATCCATCCGCCACGCCCAGCCGAAAGCGGTTTTTTTGCCGCCACGGGTTTTGGCAGATGGCTTCCGCGTCGGGCGCGCTCGCCGCCTCATCCGCCAAACCGCCAGGCTGCCAGTTTGCAAAATACTCGGCGATAAAACCGGTGGTGGTTTGGCCTTTGGCAAAAGCATCGTGCGCCAAAACATCGCGCAAAAATTCAATGTTGGTGGTCACGCCTTCCATTTTGTATTCCGCCAATGCGCGGCGCATTTGGCTGATGGCTTGCGGGCGGGTGGGGGCGTGGATGATGAGCTTTGCCAGCAGCGAGTCGTAAAACATCGTCACCTCATCGCCCACCGCGTAGCCGGAATCCACGCGCACGCCCGGCGCGGGGGCGGGTTCGCTCATGCGCGTGATGCGCCCCAGCGCAGGCAAAAACCCATTTGCGGCGTCCTCTGCCGTGATGCGGCATTCAATGGCGTGACCGCGCTGGGTGAGGGGCCAACCGCGCGAAGCGGACTCCACTTTTTGGGGAAATATCTGGTTCAACGTCTCGCCCGCGGCGATGCGAATTTGCGCTTGCACCAAATCAACGCCGGTCACCATCTCGGTCACTGGATGCTCTACTTGCAGGCGGGTGTTCATCTCCAAAAAGTAAAACGCGCCGTCTGGCGCAACGATGAACTCGACCGTGCCCGCGTTCACATACCCTGCCGCGCGGGCCGCGGCCACGGCTGCCGCCGTCATCTTCTGGCGCAGGTCTGGCGTAAGAAATGGCGAGGGTGATTCCTCAATCACTTTTTGGTGGCGGCGCTGAATGCTGCACTCGCGTTCAAACAAATGCAGCACATCGCCGTGCGCATCGGCCAAAATTTGTATTTCAATGTGGCGCGGGTTGAGGACGTATTGCTCAACATACACGCGGTCATCACCAAATGCGGTTTGCGCCTCGTGCTTTGCGCTGGCAATGGCCTCGGCCAGCTCATTCGCGTTGTTCGCCACGCGCATCCCGCGCCCGCCGCCGCCTGCCGCTGCTTTTACGAGCAACGGATATTCCAAAGACGATAAACGATGGACGCCATCGTCCAGGTTAATGCCGGGCACAACCGGAACGCCCGCGTTTTGCATCATTTCTCGCGCGGCGGTTTTGCTGCCCATTGCGCGGATGGCGTTGGCGGGCGGGCCGATGAACACCAGCCCGGCCTCGGCCACCGCCTGCGCAAAATGCGCGTTCTCCGAGAGAAAGCCATAACCGGGGTGGATGGCCTGGCAGCCGGTTTGTTTTGCCGCGCCAATTACGCGCTGAATGTTCAAATAACTTTCGCGCGGGGCGCTCGCGCCCACATGCGCGGCCTCATCTGCCATGCGCGTGTGCAGCGCCCGCGCGTCCGCATCCGAGTAGGCGGCCACGCTGCGAATGCCCATTTCGCGGCACGCGCGTATCACCCGGCAGGCGATCTCCCCTCGGTTGGCGATGAAAATCTTGTTAAACACAATTACGAATTACGAATTGCGAATTACGAATTGCCACACAAAAAAATTCGTAATTCGTAATTTGTAATTATTTTGCATGATCAGGGTAAAGCACAACTTTTTCGGCCTCGCCGTTTTTGAGCAGCGCAAAGGCGGTCTCAAACTCATCCAGCGGGAAGTGATGGGTGATGAGCGGCTTGAGCATCACGGCCTGGCTGTCTAGCAGTTCCTGGGCTTTGCTCCAGGTTTGGTACACGTGCCGCCCGTAAATGCCGTGAATGGTGATGCCGCGAATAACCACGTGATGCGACCAATCAATTTGCACGTCTTTGCCGGGCAGACCCAGCGCCACGTAATCTCCGCCGCTGCGCAGGCTGCCAAAGGCGGTGTTGATCGCCCCCGGATGCCCGCTCATCTCAATCACCACATCCACGCCCAGGCCATCGGTGGCGTCTTTTATCACGTTCTCGATGTTTGGCGTCTTTGCATCCAGCACAATGTCCTCGCTGGGGCGGCGGGCATCGGAGTGCAAAGCCAGAACGCGGCTGGCGTAAGCGCGGCGGCGTTCGTGCACCTCTGTCCCAATCACGCGCCGGGCGCCCGCGGCTTTGGCGATGGCGGCTGCCATCACCCCCTGCGGCCCAAGCCCAGTGACCAGCACGCTTTTGCCCACCACGTCCACGCAGGTGGCCGTGTCTAGCGCGTTGCCAAATGGCTCCAGCAGCGCGGCTTCTTCCACGCTGATGCCTTTTGGTTTGAGGATGGCGTTATCTTCGGGGATGGCGATGAAATCGGTGAAGCCGCCATCGCGGTCTATGCCAATGGTGATGGTGTTGGCGCACAGGTTGTTCTTGCCGTTGCGGCAATACCAGCATGTGCCGCACATGATGTGGCTCTCAATCGCGACCACATCGCCCACCTTGACGCGCTTTGCGAGCGCGCCAACTTCTTCCACCACGCCGCATAATTCGTGTCCAGAGATGTTGCCGTCCGGCACGCGATCTGCAAAAACGGGATCGCAATCGTAAATGTGCAGGTCGCTCCCGCAAATCGAGGTCGCCAGCAGCCGCACCAGCACATCGCGCGGGCCAATTTTGGGGATGGGGACGTCGCGCATTACAAGCCCAACCTTGTCGCGCGGTTTGGTAATTGCCCGCATTGAGTTTTTCGTCACGGAAATACTCTCCTTTTGTATTACACTTATTCTAGTTGAGATAAGAAATAAAAAACAGAGAAATAAGAAAACTTGCGGCGGAATAATTTCTTATTTCTTATCTCTTATCTCACCAAATTTTTGATATTTGAAAATTTCATCATGCCCGACAAATTTAGCTTTATCCACGATGAGATGCAGCGTTTGACCGACGCTAATTTGCTCGTTTCCCCGCGCGTGATGGGTTCGCCCGCCGATGCCTGGATGGATGTTGACGGCCAGCGTGTGCTGAACTTTTGCGCCAACAATTATTTGGGGTTGGCAAACCACCCCAAGTTGAAGGAAGCCGCGAAGGCCGCGATTGACCGCTGGGGCGCGGGGCCAGCCGCGGTGCGGCCCATCGCCGGGACGCAGCAATTGCATCTTGAGCTTGAAGCGCGGCTGGCCGCGTTTAAGCACGTGGAAAGCGCCTTGTTTGTGGGCAGTGGGTTTGTGGCGAATCAGGCGGTGTTGCCGCCGCTGGTGGGCAAAGAAGATTGCATCTTTTCGGACCGCCTGAACCACGCCAGCATTATTGATGGGGCGCGGTTGAGCGCGGCGAAGATCATCGTGTATGAGCATTGCGATGTGGCCGACCTTGAGCAAAAAATTCAGCAAAACCTGCCGCAATTTCGGCGCGGGTTGGTTGTGACCGATGGCGTGTTCAGCATGGATGGCGATATTGCCCCTCTGGATGCCATCACCCGCGTGGCCGAAAAATATGGCGTGATGACGATGGTGGACGACGCGCATGGCGAAGGTGTGCTGGGCAAAGGCGGGCGCGGGATTGTGGATCATTTTGGTTTGCACGGCGTGTTTGATGTTGAGATTGGCACGCTGAGCAAGGCGTTTGGCGTGATCGGCGGGGTGATTGCGGGAAAGAAAACGGTGGTGGATTATCTGCGCCAAAAGGCGCGCCCCATGCTGTTTTCCAGCGCCACCACGCCCGCAGATACGGCGGCGTGTTTGGCGGCGGTGGATATTTTGGAGAGCGGCGATGAATTGGTGACGCGGCTTTGGGAGAACACCCGCCTGTTCAGCGCGGCCATGCGTGAGCTGGGGTTTGATATCGGCGCGTCGCAAACACCCATCGTGCCGGTGATGCTGGGCGATGCCGGTTTGGCCAAAAAATTTAGCCGCGCTCTGTTTGAGGCGGGCGTGTTCGCCGTCGCCATCGGCTTCCCAACTGTGCCGCAGGGCAAGGCCCGCATCCGGGTGATGAACACCGCCGCCCATACGCCTGCTGACCTTGAGTTTGGCCTGGCTGCGTTTGAGAAGGTGGGCAAAGAGATGGGCATCATCAAGTAATATTTTTTGCGCGCAAATTATTGTTAGAATAAGACCCATTCGGGGTTTTATTCTCAAAGCATGCGCAAGCGCAAAAAATTATGGCTTGGCTTGTATGTGTTCGTCATTGTGATCGTGGGGTTTTTTACGGCCTCTTTAGAGCCGTTTAATAGCGATACATACGCCAATATCTTTGCCGCACTGAATATCCGGCAGGGCGGGGCATTTTTCATGCCGGTTCACACCAACATCATCAAAGCGCCGGTGTATCTGCTGGGCTACGCGTTGTTTGGCTATTCCCCAGCCACGGTTGTTTTTATTGACGCCGTGAGCAGCATTGGTTTTATTCTTTTAACAAGTTTTTGCGCGTATTGGTGGCTAAAAAACAGAGGGGACGTTTTAGATGTCTCTGCGCCGTTTGTTTACATGGCTTTGTTGTCGCCTTTCTTTTTGTATTTAACAGTTAACCCGGGGCTTAGAAATCTTGATGTTGGGGTTTCTTTTGTCTGGATGCTTCTGGTTTTAGATACAAAAATTTCCCCCAAATGGCGGCTGCTTGCCATTCCTCTTGGGGCGTTGCTTTTGGTTAACGACCCGTGGTTTGTTGTGGCGTTTGCGCTTCCCGCACTGGTGACCCCGTGGCTTGTGTTGATTTTGAATCACCTGACCGCGCGACCTGCGGATCAATCCATCACGAAAAGCTGGTTTGGCTCATACCGTCAGGGGATTGGGGTCGCTCCTCTTGCCATCTTGAGCGTGGCCGGCGGGTATCTTCTTCGGTTTGGGATGGAGCGAACAGGCTTGGTGCGCTTTGTTGGCGTTGAATCCGATTATCAATTTCTTCTTGCGCATAAACTGGAAAATCTTTTGCACATCACGCAGGCGGTGCTAAAGTTTTTTAATGCTGATACCGCCTGGGTTGTTCCGCCGGAGCACATGGGCAACGTTGTCCTTGTGTTTCTTGGAATGGCGGGCGTTTTTATGGGCGTTTTAAGCAAGGATGAGAGAACGCGCATCCTGTCTTGCTTTGTTGTGACCGCCTCGGCCATCAGCGGGGCCGTGTATGCTTTTACAAATGCCTCGGCGGTTGTTTTGGCAGAGCGGTATCTCATCTTTTTGCCATTGGCTGTCATCATCGGAATTGCAAATTTTCTGGCCGCGTTGCGAGGCAAATTCTCGATTTTGCGAGTAGCCGTTTTGGCGATTTTGGCGCTGAGTTTTGCCGCCAATTTTTCTTCTATTCTCAACTGGTTGCCGCATATTCGCAACCCGGGTCGGCTTGAATTGCAGGCCGCCATTATTAACGGCGCGCAAAAAGATAATCTGAAATACGGGTTTGGCGCGTATTTTGACAGCCTGAACAGCACGTTTGTTTCTGCGGGCGATGTCACTATTCGGCAAGTGACTTGCAATAACGGGCGGTTGCAGATTATGCGCTGGTGGTCTCAATCCAAGTGGTATGCGCCAGAAGCCGCGGCTGGCCCCACCTTTGTTGTGCTCAGCGCCTCGCCAGGCGAAGACTTGTCTGAGCATTGCCCCGCGCAAAAACTTGCGCAACAATTTGGCCCGTATCGGGCGCAGCCGGTGATGCTGCATGAAAAATTGGTTGCCACCTATTACATTTGGGATTACAACATTGCGAACAGGATTGACAAATAGCCCGCTACAATTTTGAAGAATGAAAATTGTTTGCTTTGCTCCGTTTGCGTTTGCGCCAAAAGCCACCGTGAGCATGCGCCTTTTGCCGATGGCATCTGCATTGGCGCGGCGCGGGCACGAAGTCAGCGTGCTCATCCCGCCGTACGATGCGCCAGCGGATAGCGGAAAAACGTATGACTGGGATGGCGTGCGCGTGGAGAACTTGACCGCGCGAGAACCCATCACCCCAGCCAGCTATTTGTCTTTGGCGCGGCAAATGGCCGCCCGCGCAAAAGACATCAACCCAAATGTGTTTTACGTGTTCAAGCCGGTTGGCCCCGGCGCGCTGGCCATGTGGCAGATGTGGCTGGGCGGCGAGCGACGCTTTGTGCTGGACAACGACGACTGGGAGGGGTGGGGCGGCTGGCTGGATGTGAACCCTTACCCGGCGTTGCAAAAACAAGTGATGGCGCGGCAAGAGGCGTGGTGTTTGCGCCACGCCCGCGCGGTCACCTGCGCCAGCCACGCGCTTGCCCAGCGCACGCAAGAATTTCGTCAAACGGGCAGGGGCGAGGCCCAGATTTCCATTTTTCCAAACGGCCCCATTCGCTCTTTGGCCGATGAGGTGACGCGGGCGCAAGATGTGCGCGAGCAAACGCGGGCGCGGCTGGGCTGGGCCACCTCTCGCGTGGTTGTTTACGCGGGCACAGTTCCCCTCAACCACGATTTAGACGTGGCGTTGCAAGCGGTTCCTGGTTTGGCGGATGGGGCGCGCGAGGGCGTAAAACTTGTCTTTCAGGTGGTGGGCGATGGCGTTCCGGCGCTTAAGTCGGCGGTGGCCGCGTTGCCCGCCGTGAGCGCCATCACCGAATGGCGCGGTTTTGCCCCGCACGAGGAACTTGTGCAAACGCTGGTCGCCGCCGATATTGCGATTTACCCGTATCGGGATACCAATATCAACCGCGCCAAATGCAGCGGCAAAGTGATTGATTACATGGGCTGCGGGCTGCCGGTTGTGCTGAGCGATGTGGGCATGAACCGCGTGTATATCCAGCAAGGCGAGAGCGGCTTGCTCACCCCGCCCGGCGATGCCCCTGCCTTCCGTGATGCGCTGGCGCATCTGCTGGCCCACCCGCAAGACGCGCAACGCATGGGCGCGAACGCCCGCGCCCGCCTGTGGCAAAAATTTGACTGGGACGCGCGGGCAGAAGAGTTGGAATTGCAACTGGGCTTGCGAAAAATGTATGTCAAATAATTGAAGGAATGTCTGTCATTCCCGCGCACGCGGGAATCTATAACTAACCCGCAAAACGAGTTGCGAGGAGCCGCGCTTCCAACGTGTTTTTGGTTTGGCTCGGTATGGATTCCCGCGTGCGCGGGAATGACGATCTGGATTTGTGCGTAAGCCCAGTTGCAAATGACACTCTGCACGTTTGACGGGCTCTTATTTTTTGGGCGCGGGCTTTTTGAATTCAAGGCCGTTTTTTGCCATTGCTTCTTTCAACGCTTTCAGCGCGTTGGGGCCAATGCCATGCAGATTGGCAATCTCCGCCTCGGTAAACTTGCCTAGGTCGCTCAAGCGCGTGATGCCCACGCTTGCCAACGCCCGTTGGGCGGGCGCAGACAGCTTGGGCAGGTCAGACTGAGATGGGTTCGTTTTCATGGTTTGAGTATGCACAAGGCCTGGCGAATTTCGCCGAGGTGATACGCGGTGTGCGCCAAAACGCCCAGCGCCCCGCCAATTTCGTCCTCGCCCCAAGCGGGTGATTCTTGAATCAGCGCCCGAATGCGCACATAGCTGGCGCGCAGCTCGGCGCGAATGGCGTCCCACTCGGCGGCGTTGACCGCGCCAACCGTGCGCCAAATTTCGCCCCAATCTGCGCGCGGAAAATTTGGGTTGCGCACAGACATCTCAATCACGTAAAAATAAAACGCCGCGTGTTTTACCTGCGCGGCCAGCGTGGCGCATTTGCTCCCAACCGGGATGGACGCTTCTTTCGCCGAGATGGTCGCCAGCGTCTCAAACAGCGAAGTGCCTTTGTCCAAATAATAACCGCGCACGTTGTCCATCGTTTCATCCAGCAAATCCAGCAAGGCCTGGGTAAAGTGTTTTTGTTCAATCATGTTTTAACTCTAATTCAAGATCAAGAAAGTGCGCAAAGCGTTGCGCGGCCTCATCAATCAGCGTCATCGCGGCTTTGGTTTGTTTTGCAAACAGCTTGGTTTGCACGCTCACGCGGTTCTTTTTGACCGCGCGTTTCCACGTGCCAACCACAACCCCATCCACCAAAACCACCGGCCAGAACATGCCATTTTGAGACACCGCTTTGGCAAAATGTTCATCGGTCAAACTGGCCGAACGATCCTGATAGCTGATGATAAATTCGTCAAACGCGGGCAGCAAATGGGCCGCGCCCGCCGGGGCCGCCTCTGC
>Ga0073900_10000649_pt1 | contig 21519 bp, 20 predicted proteins | sample KloWWTmetKNB5Kit_FD_66666 | JGI IMG/M metagenome (GOLD analysis project Ga0073900, IMG submission 66666) | Active sludge microbial communities from Klosterneuburg, Austria, studying microevolution and ecology of nitrifiers - Klosterneuburg... | ecosystem: Engineered > WWTP > Aerobic digester >...
AATACAGCAACTGAAGGTGCTAAAGTATTTCATGAGCAAATTCAGGTTCTGACCAAAAACTTATCTTCTCTTAATACGATCTATGAACTGGAGTTGCAGGAAAGTAATAACCATTTGAAAGCATTGAACGCTTTCTATGGTAAACTGTCTGAAACTTCAAATTCAATGCTGAACAGTGCTGAGGATGCAAAAAGAGTACAGGAACAGATAGGAAACCTGGCAACTAACCTGGGCCGCCTGAATAATATTTATGGTAACATGTTAACAGCCATGCAGGGTCGCAGCTAAAACAAACTAATAATCAGAACGAATCCGTATCCGTGATTCTAACAAGTCACTATTTCTAAATTAAAAACCACGAATCTTCATGTCTTTACCTAAAGAACCCCGGCAGAAGATGATCAATATCATGTACCTGGTGTTAACTGCCCTTTTGGCGATTAACATTTCGGCTGAGATCCTCAATGCCTTTAAAACCATAAATGAAAGCCTGGAGAAAACCAATAATGCAGTAAAAATATCCTCAGACCGGATTTTTGCTTCATTGACAGATAAAATGTCTGATCCCACTACTAAAGTAAAGGCAGAGATCTGGCAACCCAGGGCAAAGCAGGTAATGGATTATTCTGCTACTGCTTATAATTTTATTGAGAACCTGAAAAAAGAGCTTATAGCAGCCTCTTCCAAAGGCGGCACATTTAAAGAGGATGAGCAAAATGCTACTACCAGACTTCTTGTAAAAGAGGGTAAAGGAAAAGAGCTTTTTAAAATTCTTGAAGCGTATAAAAAAAATGTGTTGGGTATAAATGATACTATCCAAAAGGAATTTGCTAATTCTTTGCAGGTTGATCTTACACCTCCCAAATCACAGAATTCCAAGAAAAAAACATGGGAAGAAGCTTACTTCTACATGGCACCTGCTGTAGGAGCATTAAGTATTCTCAGTAAGTTTCAGAATGATATTAAAACATCAGAAAACAAAGTAGTTACCTTCTGTCATGAGCAGGTGGGTAAGGTGGAACTCCGGTTTGATAGTTTTGAAGCAATTGTTGGACAGAATTCAAAGTATTTTATGCCCGGTCAGGAGATAGAGATTACTGCAGGCTTAGGTGCTTTCAGTAAAACCAAACTTCCCGTTGTAACTGTAAATGGATCAGGAGTTACTCTAAATGAAAAAGGGCAGGCCATCTATAAAGCTGCAGCCGGAGGAGTTGGCCAACATACAATACAGGTTAAAGTTGCATTTACTGATCAGGATGGTAATCCACAGGAAAGAACTATTCCTGTAGAGTATACTGTGGGCTCAGCCAATGCTTCTATTGCACTTGATAAAATGAATGTACTTTATATTGGGGTAGATAACCCTGTGACTATTGCTGCAAGCGGTGGTGGTGATGATAAAGTGCAGGCAACAATCAGCAATGGATCCCTAACCAGGGTTGGACCCGGAAAATATATTGCACGGGTAAATACAGTTAATGATAATACATTAATAACTGTTACTGTGGAAGGTAAAGTCGCTGGTGCTTCTCAATTCAGGGTTCGTACCATACCTGAAGCGCAAGCCTATGTAGGTGGAAAGCCCAGTGGTGAGAATATCACAGCTGGTGCCTTCAAAGCTCAGGGTGGTGTAGGTGCTGGTATTAAAAACTTCCCTTTTGAACTGGAATATGATGTAGTTAGTTTCACCTTTACTTGTGATACAGATGATGATATAGTAATTCTGCCTAACCAGGGAGCTAATTTTTCCCAGGCCGTAAGAAATGCTATGAATCAGCATGTTCAGGCTGGCAGAACAGTAACCATTGATGAAATAAGGGTAAAAGGACCGGACGGACGTACTACAAAGGCACCTTCACTCGTTTATTATATTAAATAGTGTGATATGAAAATGAATTTTTTAAAGTTTGGAATATGTTTGGCTGTTGCAGCCCTTTTAACGGTCGATGCCAATGCGCAAAGAACACCGAAGAAAAGGAAAGACAATACACCGCCAACAACAACAAACCCGACGGAAGGAAATGAGCAACAGCAGAATAACAATAATCAGCCCCCCGCTGGTTATGACCCCAATGCTAATCTTCCGGTTACATACGATACTACCAGTAATGATCTGACTCCCAAAAAGTCATTGAGACAAGATAATGCCTTTGATAAGAGTAATCTAACTCAGCGTACACCATTACCCTATGAACACCTACGCTGGGATGATGCCCTTTATGCCGAAAAGGTATGGAGAGAGCTGGACCTGCGGGAAAAAATGAATAAGATCTTCATGTATGAAGCAGTAGATGATAACGGAAGCCAGATTTTTGTAAATATGCTTATGAAGGCAGTGCAATCTGGTGAAGTAACTGCATTTACTGATGACAGGTTTACCGAACCTAAGTCAATTGCTGATGTTCAACAGCTGACTTCAGGACGGTTGGATACCAACTATGTTTTTGATACAAAGCAAATTGATAAAGTAGTTGGACTAAATGTGTCAAGGGCCAGTTTTGATGCAAAAAGTATTACAAAAATCCGCCTGAAGGAAGAATGGGTTTTTGACAGGGAATCAAGCAGAATGTTTGTACGTATTCTTGGTATTGGCTTATTAAAAACAGAGTATTTTCCTAATACTACCAAAGAAAGAGGTACATCCAACCTGTTTTGGGTTTATTACCCGGACCTTAGGCCTATGATGGCAAAGGCAGAAGTATATAATCCAAAGAACATGGGTCAAAGCAGAATGACATGGGAAGAATTATTTGAAAGCCGGATGTTCAGCAGTTATATTGTGAAATCAACACTTGATAACCCAAGCAATAAGATGATCAGGAATTATATCAACGATCCGATCTTAAGACTACTTGAAGGAGATAATATCAAAGAAAAGATATTCAATTTTGAACAGGATCTCTGGTCTTACTAATATTTTATTGTTTGTTTAAACATTAATTAAAAAGCCCCATTAAGGGGCTTTTTTGTTTCCTAACTAATTCAATTATAATGTAAAAAAAGTTTTGAAAATCGTAAAAGTCCTATAGGATAATTGGATAAAAGTTGTACTTTCGTCTTGGTTTTTCATAGGATATTGGATTTTAAAAACGGGGCTGAATTTCTATTCCGGCCCCATTTTTTTTGCCCTGTATCGAACTATAAAAAAGTCACTAATAAAGGCCTCAGCTGCGTTATAAGGTAGCTTTGCTGAGGTAGTCAATTATTTTCCTTGCTTTTGATAATCCTACAGCTTCAGCAAGTTTCTCCTCAGTAATTTCTTTTATCTTTTTTACGGATTTGAATTCTTTCAATAGTCTGTCAGCCGTGTCTTTACCAATACCGGGGATATTTTCCAGTTCATTTTTAAAAGTGCCTTTGCTTCTTTTTTGGCGGTGAAAAGTAATACCAAAACGATGTACTTCATCTCTGATCCTTCTGATGAACTTAAGGCTGCCGCTGTTATACGGAAGTTTCAGTGACGCAATATCTCCGGCGAAGAATATTTCTTCTTCATTTTTCGCCAGCCCTACCAATGTAGACTTTCCATTTAACTTCAGTTCGGTTATTGCTTCCATAGCAGCGTTTAACTGCCCTTTGCCGCCGTCGATGATCACCAGCTGAGGGAAAGGCTGGTCTTCTTCCAGAAGCCTCTTATACCGCCTGAAAACGGCTTCTTTCATGGTGGCAAAATCATTGATCCCTTCGACAGTTTTCACATTAAACCGCCTGTAATCCTTTTTACTGGGTTCACCATTCCTGAAGCATACCATAGCTGAAACAGGGTAGCTGCCCTGAAAGTTGGAATTATCGAAACATTCAATATGTATGGGTAATTCCCGGAGTTGAAGGTCCTTCTGTAATTGAACAAGTAGTGTAAACTTATCAGCTTTTTTAATATCAAGTTTTAATCTGTCATTTTTATTCAACTCCTCAATAAAATGACTGACATTTTTCTCTGATAATTCTAACAGTTTCTTTTTGTCTCCACTTTTGGGCACAGTTACCGTTATTTCATTCTGCGGATAATCAATATTGAAAGGAACTACAATCTCTGCAGCATCGCTGTTGAATGTGGTTCTTAGCCAGGCCACTGAGAAACTGAGTATTTCTTCAAGACTTTCATCCAGGTGGGTTTCTATCCTGCTGGTTTGTGTTTGTATAATCGATCCGTTTCTTACCATCAGGTAGTTTACAAAAGCCGTATCCTTCTCTTTAAGTAAAGAAAAGATATCCAAATTTCCGGCTTTTGCATTCGCTACCACTGACCGTGATTGATAGTTTTCAAGGAAATCTATTTTCTTTCTTGCCAGTTCTGCTTTTTCATAGGCAAGTGCGGCAGCCTGGGCTTTCATTTCTTCTTTAAAATGACGAATTACCGGTGTTAAGTTGCCCTTCAGAAGATTTTTGAGCTGATCAAGGTCTTCTTTATAATCTTTAGTTGATTGCAAGCCCTCACAGGGGCCTTTACAGTTGCCAAGATGATATTCCAGGCAAACTTTAAACTTGCCTTTCTGAATATTATTGTCAGTAAGGTTCAGGGAGCAATTTCTCAGCTGAATCGTTTGCTTTATAAATTCAAGTAACTCTCTTACTTTTTTTACTGAAGTAAAGGGACCAAGGTACTCTGATCCATCATTTACTTTATTCCGTGTAAGAAATACTCTTGGAAAAGGTTCATTCTTAATGACAATAAAAGGATAAGTTTTGTCATCCTTCAGGTTTATATTGAACCGCGGCTGGAACTGTTTAATGAGTGAATTTTCGAGCAAGAAAGCGTCTTGTTCTGAGCCGACAATTGTAAACTCGATCCGTGCAATTCGCTTAACAAGTTCATGAGTTTTATAACTGGTAAATGTTTTGGTGAAATAGGAACTTATCCTTTTCCGAAGATGTTTAGCCTTGCCAACATAAAGTAATTCGTTATGGCTGTCAAAGTATTTGTAAATCCCCGGTTGTGCGGGAATAGTATTAGCTATATGTTGAAATTGAGCACCTGTCATTGGTCATCATTCTCATTCCAGGTTACTTTGGTAGTTGTAATAATTTCCGGTTCTCCGGGTTTTTGGGTTGTTGTCACCACCTGAAAGCTTTTATCCATTTGCCAGAGCATTTCCTTTTGTAAATAGCCTTCCCGGTTATTGATGACCCTGCTTATTAAAATTGTATTTACTTTATCACCTGTGGCTATGTTAGGGGTTACAAAGAGTTCCTGTTTCTGAATTTCTTCTTTTTCAGGGTTTAAAGGGAGGTAACTGATAATAACCCGATTGAGTAATTCATCAAAACGGGTTTCCTCCTTATACCGGTTGGCAATTTTTTTTACAGATAAATCGGGAATTTCGAGAAAATCCTTAGCTACGGTGCGAAATTCTTCCCTCCTGATATAAAATGTATCTATATGCAAACTGTCAGAAAATACAAATTTTGTAATAGCGTAAAGGGATGTATCAACATGGGCAACCTGTTGTTCAATCAACGATAGCACAGAGATAAAGTTTTTTTCTTCGACTTGTTCCTTATTGTCTTTGCAGGCGATGCTTATAATGGTTGGAGCAAGAATTAATAACAGAACTCTTTTCATAGCCTAAAATTAATGTAAACACAGTTATAGGGAACAACTGAAAATAAAAATCCCGTCTGCGGAGGTGAGACGGGATTTTTTTGCAAAGCAGCAGTTAGTGTAAGTTCTACTTGTTGAGCTGTATGCCCATTTTTAAACCAAAATCAAAAAGATGCTCCTCTACGGGATATTTTTTCTTGAAACTCGACATTGTCTGATAACGTACCTGCGGACCAACTCTCCAATTCGTATTGCCGATTGAGAAACCTGCAAAAGTTTCAAAACCGGTATTAATATTCCATTTACGGGTCAGCGATGGTACTTCTGCATAGTTTTTATAGTCTGTTGAAATAACATATGCAGTATTGCTCAAAACATAAGTTGGTTGAACAGTGCCGCTGATACCCCAATAGGTTTTTTTATTGCCAGTCAGCTTAAGTTCGACACCAACAGGTGCAGAAACGGAGAAATAATAATTCCTGAGCCAGTTTGCTGTTCTGCTTCCTCCCGCACTTCTGTAGTTTGTTATAGCGGAGACAGTATTTGTGCCGCCACTGGCCGTGCTGAGTGCAATAGTAGCCACTTCACTGGGATAATTGTAAGCTCTAATGTCATATTTACTGACATTAAACTGCAATCCTCCTATGAGGGTAATTTTTTTGGAGAGAGCATAACCTGCTGTAAAGCCTAACTGAAATCCTAAATCGGGTTTATGGGTTACAATGCTATTCAGATCAGGAGAATAGACAACTGAAGTAGCTGTGAGGTTTGAACGGGCAGCATTTATAAATTGTTTGTTTTCTTTTAACTCACGATAGCTGATCGTTGGGGTAACGTATAACTGCCATGACAGCTTTTTACGTTTTCTGACATTTTTGAAGGAGTTTATTACACTTTCAATAGTTAAAGGATATATGTCTTTTTCAAGACTTTCATTCTTATTTTTCTCTGTTAATGTTTTTTCTGCTGAAACATTAGATGGGATACTTATGTCTACATTGATACTGTTTTTAAATATCGCATCATTCTTTGGATTATTTGTTTTTACAACTTCTTCTTTATTGAATGAAGCAGTTGGTCTGGATATTGGGGCAGGGGAAAAAGCAATAGCTTGGGTTTGACTAACAGGTGTCCCGGGAACTGTTACCACTGCATTCGATCTCTGTAATCCTGCCACATCAATTGTGTTTTTTTCTACTACCTGGTTTGCCAGAAAGAGATTTTTTTGGTGATTATCAGGAGATGCTATTAATACTTCGCTATTTGTAGTTTTAACTTTTAAAGGGGTAATGACAACGGGTTGTTCTTTTTGCACAGCTTTAGCAGTTACAGGCTTATTAATAGTTACCTGATTTTTTCTGCCTGAAGGGCCGGTTAACATGACCCAGGTGACTGCTCCTGTTGTAAGTAATAATAATGCCAGGGCAATGCCATACCACCTCCTGCGTGTATGCAAAGTTCCGTGAATGCCTTTCCATACATTTTCAGATGGAAACATCCGGTACTGGTCAGCATTTTGCTTCAGGAACCGCTCAAAATCTCTATTATTAAAATTACTCTCCATAACCAGTCAGCAATTAAGGGTACTGTTATATTTATCTCTGGCTAACGGCAGCAAGCCAATCTGTTTCTTGTTTTGGTTTTTGTAATATCCTCTTACGAATTAAAATATCTTCCAGCATTGCTTTTGCCCTTGTATACTGGCTCCTGCTGGTACTCTCTTCTATGTCCAGCATATTGGCAATTTCCCTGTGACTGTAACCTTCTACAGCATAAAGATTTAATACAGTTCTGTAGCCAATCGGCAAAAGTCTTATACATTCCACCACTTGTTTGGCCTGTATGATAGCAGGCACACTTTCCTCTCTTATCTGTAACCCTGTGGCATGAATTATATCAACACTTTCATTGAACTTTTTATTCTTTTTGAGAATATTGATGCAGGTATGAACAATAATCCGTCGTATCCATCCTTCAAATGCTCCTCGGTTCTCGAAGGTGTGAATCTGTAGAAAAACCTTGATAAACCCTTCCTGCAACATATCCTCGGCATCTTCACGATTGTGAGCAAAACGATAACAAACAGCCAGCATTTTAGGACTGTACCGATTGTACAACTCCCTTTGGGCTGTGGCATCATTTCTCAAACAACCTTGTAAAATGGCTTCCTCGGTCATAACTACCCTTTGGTTGCCTGTAAATTAGACATTTTTTCTGTACGATTGCTGCACCAAAATGTAAAATTTTAGACAGGTTAATAGAATTTTAATCATTTATAGGGTGATTCTACGTATTTATTTATATGTCAGTTTTTTGTTTACGGCTTTTTCTCAACCTTTTGGGTCCATACCAAAGCCATAAACCAGATAAAATAAGGAGTAAAAGACTAAGCCCCATACTGACAGTGTAGCTGACTTTTACCTGATCGCCACCGGTCCCCAATAACTTATCCAGTATTGATCCGTCATGCAGATTTTCAATAAAATCACTTCTCCTTTTTTCTATTGAAAGTAGTCTTCCGGTGCTGCCATCCAGCTGTAAGCCGTTAAAGTGGTCCTTAAAAATGAACTTTGCAATCCCTTTTTCTGGTCTGATATCAATCCTGTCAATTTCTGAGTTTAGACTTACAGATACAGAATCCTGCAGGTATTTGATTGCAATTTTCTGCAGACTATCGATTGGTAGCCAGGTGGAAAGATCTGCGGAAATTCCTTTTTGAGTCGGAGCTAATAATCCGGTTTGTTTTTTGATTCCCAGTAAAAGACCTGTTATAGCAATAAGGGAAAAGAATATAAATAAAAAAATAGCAATCTTCCGGTGTAACCAGCGGAACCTGCGAATCCATTTAGCTTGTTGTTTGGTACTGCTCATAATTAAAAAAATTAGGGGCTTGCTTTTTATACAAACCCTTCTTTGGTTAAAGTGAAACTCTCAGGGAAATAATAAAATTAGAACCAGCAGCCACTATACCGGACGAATAAGGGCGATAACGTTGGTTGGTTATGTTTTCCCAACCAGTTGTAACCAGTAGATTCTTTGATAACTGGTAAGTGGCTTTCAGATTTACTGTATGCCATCCTGGCGAATAAGGTTTACCATCTGCATCTTTTGCGTAAATATCTGTTTTAACCTGCTCAGAAGGTGCCAGCTTTACATTTTCTATTTCACTATTATACTGTGCAGATGCTTCCACAAATATTTTTTTTAATCTGTAGCGTATTGATGTACTGCCATAAAACGGTGGAGCATGCCGAAGCGGCACCTGCTCATCATTTATATCGTCTGTTTCTTTTCCACTAATCCAGTTCGCATGAGTTTGCAACGATACCGATTTTGTAAAATAAAATTCTGCACTTGCCTGAAAACCTGAAACGGTTGCTTTTGCCACATTTTGCAATGCTTCTACCTGACTTAAAATCCCGTTAAACAAAATACTATCTGAGCCATTAAATGTGGTTGGACGTCGAACAATAGCATTTTTTAAAATAGTATAAAACCCATTTAACTCAATGCGAAATTTATTAGGAATAGTTTTAATAATGCCCATTTCAAAATTCCATGCATATTCAGGTGTTAGATCAGGATTTGGAACGCTAATGTTCCCCGGTACACTTTCAAAGAGTTTTCCAATATCATCTACATTGGGCATTCTGTAGCCAGTGGATATATTTCCATTCAATTGCCAGCCCTCTGCCGGACGGAATACAAGTCCAGCATTACCAGTCAGAGCCCCGTCTCTCAGTTTTGCATTCTTATACGGAAACTTGATAAATGTAGTATCGAAAGTGGCATCTAATGTATTATAACTGTATCGCAAACCTGTCGTCAAAGTTACCTTTGTATGCAGATTTATTTTATAACTGCCATAGATGCCAGTAGTACTCCAGGTGCTGCCATCAGGATAACGGCTTACCATTGGTGTTACAACATTAGTACTGATATTGGTTCTTTCTCCAAACGAACCGACTTTGTTGTGCACATATTCAAGTCCATAAAATAACTGTCCTTTTCCTGTATTTTTAGTTGCATCCCAGTTGGCACTGATGGCATCAACCGATTCAACCTGCCTGTTACGATTGATATTTGCTTTTGAGCGGTCAATACGACTTTCTTTATAATCCTGGTAGGCCACTGTTAACCGGGCATCTTCATAGATGCTTGTTTTTTTAGAATGTAAAATCTGCAGGGTGTGCATATTCCATAGCATAGGACCATAATACCATTCTGCAAAACGCAGCGCTCCGTTCCTGTATTGAATCAAACGATCATACCTTGGGGCAACGCCTGTTTTTGCATGAGTAAAACTGTATAGTAAATCCCAATGCTCATTTGGCCTGAACCGTATTTTTTGTAAAAAATTCAATTGATCATAACCGCTGAACCGTTGAATGCGGGGGTCGCCGTTTTTTACAATACTGTCTTTGTTATTAATCCTTTCGACGTACTCTGGTCGCAGATAGCTGTCCTGTCCACCATTCTTTCCCATTTTTAAATCGTCAAACTTGCTGTAAGAAAGAGATGACAACAATGACCATTTTTTCCAACCCAGATTAATATCTGCATGAAGAGTATTTTCTTTATTAGCTGTTGAATACCTGCCCAGTACACTACCTTTCACCACTATCTTTTTATCTTTTGAAAACCGGGCATCCAGGGTATGAAAATCCATCACACCACCAATGGCGTCGCTGCCATAAATGAGAGAGCCAGGGCCAAATATTACTTCGGCTGTTTCAGTACTCAATGCATCAATACTTATTACATTTTGAAGGTTGCCGCTCCGGTAAATAGCATTATTCATTCGAACACCATCAATTACAAGCAGCACCCTGTTAGTTGCAAACCCACGAATCATCGGACTGCCACCACCCAACTGACTTTTTTGAATGAACACTGTACCAGTCTGTCCTAATAAATCAGCCGCCGTCTGGGGATTATTTTTTAAGATGTCATATCTATTGACTTTTACAATTTTGTTGGGCAATTCATTAAGTTTTTGTTCCCATTTGTTTACAGACACGATGACTTCTCCCAGTGTTTTTTCAGTTGTTGTATCTTCCTGTGTATAGCCATTCACAGCCATGCAAAATGAGCATAACAGAATAAGCACATACTTATTACTCATAAATTGTATTTTTTTTATGACTTGGTTTGGTCTGAATATTTGAATATCAAACCTTCGGTGGCGGGGTGAGTATTTCCCTGAACTGGTATATTGGATTGGGGTGTACTATCTGATTGTAAGAATTATATTGAAAATTGAGGTCAACAATATCTGTATCCTGGTTACAAAAAACCGGTAAGCATTTGAAAAGTTGTGCAAGTAGTTTGGTTTGATCATTATTTTCTCCGGCTGCAGTTCTTTCTTTTTCAACCAGCATGGTTTCTTCTTCATCATATAATCCGGTAAAAGTGTAAATGCCAGTATCCAGCTTTTTGGTATGAATATCAAACATGCTGTTATTTACCCATATTTCATGTTTATCCATCCAGATAACTTCTGCTTCGGACAAAACTATTGTTTGAAGCTGCTGTTGACCAATTTTTTCCTTCATCCTGTGACGGATATCATGTTTCTTGAGAGTGATTAAGAGGATAAACAGCAAAGGAACAAGCCCAAGCAGGGTTAAAAAAATGCCGCTTATTTGTTTAGCTTTGGTTCTCACAAGAGATCAGTAATACTAAAGATAGAACTATTTCTTCCTGATGAGGCTGTCTATAGGGAATTTTGCCTTCATCGTATCCATAACAGACTCTGCCCAACCGGTGATCTTTATTTTTTCTTCCTTAGTGAGTTTTGCGTCTTTATGTGTCCAGGTGTAGGAATTTAATGGCATTTCTCCTTCTTTTACCATTTCAATTGTCTCTTCCATTTTGTGATATTGATAACGAAGACTGCGGTTTGTATATTCGTCAAAATTCAACTCTTTTTTCCCATCTTTTATGTGTTTTTCCAGCCACCAGTGAATAGGTTGAAAGTTCGCATACCAGGGGTAGTTACTATTGTTGCTGTGACAGTCATTACAGGCTTTATCTAATATTGGTTTTACATCAACAGGTACAGTAAAAGAATTTCCAATATAATTGGGCTGTGGTCCCTCTGCTTTATTTTTTTTTGGATGTATAAATTGTATTATTACCAGGGCTGCTAATAATACCAGCATAATTTTTTTAAACATACTTCTCCTTTTAGGGTTAAAATTAATCAATCAGGACATTCCCTGTCATGTCTTTTGGTATAGGCAGTTGCATTAGAGTAAGAATCGTTGGTGCAATGTCTCCAAGTTTTCCTGGTTTTATTGGCCCCTTCCAATCTTTGTCAATTATAAAGAACGGGACCGGATTCAGTGTATGGGCAGTGTTGGGTGAACCATCTTCATTGATCATAAAGTCGGAATTGCCATGGTCAGCAGTAAGAAAAATAGAATACCCGTTTGTAAGCCCGGTAGTTACCACTCTTTCAACACATTTGTCAACCGTTTCAACGGCTTTAATAGCCGCTTCCCAGATACCTGTATGGCCGACCATGTCTGCATTGGCAAAATTCAAACAGATAAAATCAGCTGTTTTTTGTTCTATTTCTGAAACAATGGCATCTGTTACTTCCAGGGCACTCATTTCGGGTTGCAGGTCGTAAGTGGCAACTTTTGGGGACGGAACCATTATTCTTTTCTCCCCTTCAAAAGGATTTTCACGGCCACCACTGAAAAAGAAGCTTACATGCGGATATTTTTCTGTTTCTGCGATACGAATTTGTTTCAACCCGTTTTTCTCCAGTATCTCACCCAACGTATTATTGAGGTTATCGGTCTCGAATATTACCTGTACATTATTGTATGTTTTATCATATTCTGTCATAGTGGTATAATGCAACGAAAGCTTATTCATACCAAACTCGGGCATATCCAATTGTGTAAGTACTTGTGTTACTTCCCGGCACCGGTCGGTTCTGAAATTGAAGCATATGGCTACATCCCCATTTTTAATTGTAGCCAGTGGTTGCTGTGCCTCATTCACGATCACTGTTGGTTTGATAAATTCGTCTGTTATATTCTGGGCATACGAATTTTCTACTGCAGCAATGGCGTCTGTTGCTTTAGGGCCTTCCCCATTTATCAAAGTATCATAGGCCAGCTTAACCCTTTCCCATCTTTTATCACGGTCCATTGCATAGTAGCGTCCGCTTACAGAAGCAATTTTACCCACACTATAGTTTAAATGCTGTTGCAATTCAATCATGAAAGCAAGTCCACTTTTCGGATCACAATCCCGGCCATCTGTAAACGCATGAATAAATACATCTTTCAGCCCTTCTACTTTACAAACATCAACGATGGCTTTTAAATGGTTTATATGCGAGTGAACGCCACCATTACTGACCAATCCCAGCAGGTGGAGAGGTTTGTTGTTTTCTTTTGCAAAACGTACAGCACTCAGTAATTTCTGGTTCTGTGCAAAAGAGCCATCCCTTACTGCTACATTAATTCTTTGTAGTTCCTGGTAAACTATCCTCCCTGCACCCAGGTTTAAATGGCCTACTTCAGAGTTACCCATTTGTCCGTCAGGCAGACCGACAGCCTCGCCACATGTAACAAGAGTAGTATTAGGGTATTTTGAGTAAAGGCTTTTGGTAAAAGGCACATTGGCATGCTGGATAGCATCGGAGGACGCAACTTTTCCTAATCCCCAGCCGTCCATAATGATAAGAATTACTTTTTTAACTGACATGTAATATTATTAAGGGGTAAAACATATTTATTTCAGGGAATAATTCCTGTCCGTACCCTGTAAAACTACACCCAAATCAGTTATTTCCCAGCCCTATTACTCAAAAGATGCTGATTTGTAGTATTTTAGTACCTGTTGATTGCTGATTTGTAACATGGCATGTTTTTAGTTTAGTACTTCTGTGAAAACCAACAATTGATTTGATATGAAACAGATATTTACAACATTACTTCTTTCTGCTGTTTTGATGCTTTCTTCCTTTAAAGCACAAGATGGTATTGATGAAGTTATCGGCGCTTTAAAGTCGGGTAATGCAACTGAGTTAGCAAAATATTTTGATGATACAGTAGAATTGACATTGCCTGATAAGAGTGACAGTTATAGCAAAGCACAGGCACAACTGATCGTGAAAGATTTTTTCACTAACAACGGGGTCAAAGGTTTCGAATTGAAACACAAAGGGACATCCACTGGCGGTTATTTTGCTATTGGAACATTGCAGACCAATTCCGGAAATTTCCGCACTAATATTTTTATGAAAACCAAGAGCGGAAAAGATGTAGTTAAGGAAATTCGGTTCCAGTCGATAGATTAAAGCGTATTCAACCATATTCTAAAATCCCCATTACATGCAAAATGTAATGGGGATTTTTTTGCAGTACCGGCATTTGGCGAAACAGTATTTTTGCAGCTATGAATTTTGATGAACAACTACATCACCTTATTGATGAGGCCCTGAAAGAAGATGTTGGTGACGGGGATCATTCTACCTTATCCTGTATCCCGGCCGGTGCAAAAGGGAAAGCAGTGCTGAAAATAAAACAGGGTGGTGTACTGGCTGGAATGCAGGTGGCCCTGAAAATATTCAGCTATAAAGAACCAGCTTCAGTTTTTACATCCTTTAAAGAAGATGGTGAAGAAATGAAGTACGGAGAAAAAGCTTTCGAAGTAGAAGCTTCTGTTCATACCATTTTGCAGTGCGAAAGACTTGTTCTCAATTGTATGCAGCGCATGAGTGGTATAGCAACATTGACAAAACAGTATACCGGTAAATTAAAAGGCTATAAAACGAGATTACTTGATACCCGCAAAACAACTCCTAATTTCCGTTTACTTGAGAAAGAGGCAGTAAGAATTGGCGGTGGCGTAAATCATCGTTTCGGTTTATATGACATGATCATGCTGAAGGATAATCATATTGACTATTGCGGGGGTATAGAAAATGCGATTGAACAGGCATTTGATTATGTTCAAACAAAAAAGCCTGATCTGAAAATTGAAGTGGAAACAAGGAACTTGGATGATGTGAGAAAGGTTATTGCAATTGGAAAGGGGAAAGTATTCCGCATCATGCTGGACAATTTTACGCCTGAACAAATTGAAGAAGCGCTTGGGTTAATTAAGGGAGATTTCGAGACTGAAGCCAGTGGTGGTATAAATCTTGATAATATTGAAGACTATGCAAAAATAGGGGTTGATTATGTAAGTGTGGGAGCATTGATACACCAGGCAAAAAGCCTTGATCTGAGTTTAAAAGCCGTTATTGTATAGATATGTCAAAAAAGAATAAACCTGATGCAATGGGATTTGTGTATAGTACCAATCCAAACTTTTCCTTTGAAGAAGAAAGAAAAGCAACTGAAACTCTTCCACCTGCTCAACAAAAGCTGAAAGTGAGGCTGGATACAAAGCAACGGGCTGGCAAGGCGGTTACATTGATAGAAGGTTTTGCAGGGAAAGAAGAAGACGCTCAAGAGTTGGGCAAGAAGCTGAAAAGTTTCTGTGGTACAGGGGGCTCCGTTAAGGATGGAGAGATTATTGTACAGGGTGACCAACGGGAAAAAGTGATGCAGTGGTTGTTGAAGAATGGGTATAAAAATGTCAAAAAAACCTGATGCAACAGCCCTGGTCTTATATTATTGCCGGTATTTGCTTTTGTATGGCAGGCATATTCTTGTTTCAGCGTAATGCATTTGAGGAGCATAAGAAAATACACATGCCATTACTGTTGATCGTTGCAGGTATTATTTTAGTTTCTATAGGTACAGCCAAGCGGTTACATCTTATAGAATGATTATTTTTCAATTAGAGGCTATATAACCTGCCAGATCCGACATTCATTCTCCAACAAAAATCGGGTATAGACATTCAATCAATGTTCACTTGATATTAAATTTATTGATTCCTAAGTTTGTAGCCTGGCATATTTAATCAATTTCCCCATCAAATGTATTGTCTTGAGTGTATTTAATTACCGGCGGTTAAAAACATAACCTGGCAATTGGTCTCCATTTTTAAGGCTTATAACTTAATAAAAGCAATATTCTTTTTGAAATCTTTTCCAGTAATTTCTACCGTATTATACCCGGAAGGAATTCCAGCCAGGGTTATTTGTGTACGAAACAGGTCAGTTGATTTATTGAACTGAATTTGCTTTACTTGTCTGCCGTCATTTTGAAATATAGTTACAATGAAATTACCGGTTGCAGGGGTGTTAATTTCAATAGTAATAAACTCACTGGCAGGATTTGGGTAAAGATTGACAGTGCTCTCATTATCCTCAATTGTAATTTTTTTGGTATCATAATAGGTTCTTCGGCCATTTAGATCAGTTTGAGAGAGCCGGTAAAAAAACGTACCCGATGTAAGGCCGATGTCTTCATAATTATAACTACTGCCTGTAAATATATTGGTCCCCTGAACCTGGGCTATACTAGTAAAATCTTGTCCATTAGTTGACCTTTCAACAGTAAAATAGTTATTATTCTGTTCTTGAGAAGTACGCCAGTTAATAAAAACACTGGTGGAAGTAGATTTTACTATAGAATATTCTAAAAGTTCTACAGGTAGAATGATATTGGTTCGTTGATGTGTTAAGAGCCATTCATATACATTTAAAGTCCCATTTTCTCTCCAACTGGGATTATAAGTTGTTGTCCAGGCATCATGCCCATTTACATTAAATATTGTTTTTTTAGGTGCAATGCTAGAGGTGACTGGGGCATTTTGATAATGGGTAATATAGTCATTTGTATAAGACACTGGTACTGTCTGATCTCCGTTGTTATGCGTAGCCCATACAGGTAAATTAGCAGCTGCCATAGTGAATGCTCTGCTGCTTTCAGGCCATGAAGCGCCACAAACGGGTAACAAAGCTGCCAGTCTATTTGCATAAACTGAATTATCACCTGCGTATTCCCAGGTGGCTCCTCCACCCATACTTAGGCCCGTCAAATATATTCTATTTATATTAACTCTGTAATTCTGAGAAACGTAGTTAATTATATTGTTGATGTCATTCGGAGTTGGCCAGTCGATAAATTGTGGAGATATTACAATAAAACTGAATGTTTGACCATTAACTGTAAAAGAAGAGGGAAAATTACCCTGGTTAATAATCTTTGGAGGACCATTGAATAAAACCCTTGGTAATTGTGCCGCACTGCCATTTCCTAATTCACCTAGGCCATGTAGAAAAATCAATAATGGATAAGTTGCCTGGTTTCCAGGAGTAGAATACCCTGTTGGTAAATACTCATAGTATCCATTACTATTTGCAATCATCGAAATATACCTGGCAGTTTGCACTTGTGCATTTACTGATGCTGATATCAGAAATAGAATCAGAAATAAGTTTTTAAAATTCCTTAACCTAAGGGAATGCATATATTAAATTTTGAAGTGAAATAAATTATCAGTGGAAAATTATTGGTCAGTTGATCTGTATTGCTCTTTTTATTGTTTGCGGGTATGATAAAAGGCGTCATTATTAGATTAAAGATGAGCTGTATTGAAGGTATAATTCTTACACATTCATAAAAAGAACTTATATGATTCACACATTTAAAAGTAAATGGATGTAAGCCCGAATAGCCCTTTTACTTACTAACCGTTTTTAGAATATAATTGAACCTGCTAAACTATTATAGAACATAAAAATTTAGCGAATCAGCTCATTTTAGTACTTTTTAAAATGAGCTAAAACCGTGCCATACGTTAAGTTGTAGTTAAACTTAAAAATAGTAATGTCTGTGAGCAGGTGTAAATGAAAAATTATTGCCCCTGTGCTAAACTGTAAGCCTTTTTATCACCCCACATATTCAATAATTCGAATGAACAAATCTTAAAATTCCCACTCATGCTTACATAAAGTCCGATTACATCCTGCTGATTGAGGGGCTCATCATTAATGCTTTCGAAACGGACATTATACTGGTTGACCAAGTTGGTATAAACTGAACCGGTTGGCCAAACCTGTGTACCCCGGTTGCTTATGCTTATAAGGTTGAATTTAACCCCACCATGTCGTTTACACTTCTCTGCAATAATGGTTGGTTGCTCTTCACTTTCGATAAATAAATCCACCCCAACTATTCTTTCAGCTTCTCCTTCTTTGGAAATCATCATCGGGTTTGTTTCTAATTTCAATGGAGTGGGGGTGCCCGGCTTGTTGGCAATGATTTCCCTGGCACCTACTTCAGGCTTTTTGCCAAAATTGCTGATAATCGCATCGGCAAACTGAGTAGTATTTACAGCTGGTTTTGTTTTATCACCAAAATCACCGGTATGAACTCCGTTTTCCAACGTATACAATAATGCATTTTCAATAATAGCTGCATTTTCCGTAAGTCCCACATGTCTAAGCATTGCCAGCCCGCTTAATAATAAAGCGGTAGGGTTGGCAATATTTTTTCCTGCAATGTCAGGTGCTGTCCCATGTACTGCTTCAAAGATGGAAATATGATCCCCGATATTTGCTGATGGGGCAAAGCCAAGCCCACCAACAAGACCTGCACATAGATCAGATACTATATCACCCTGTAAATTGGTTAAAACAAGTACATCAAAATTATCAGGTCTTGTTACCAGTTTCATACATAGGTCATCTACAATTATATCATCTGCTTTCAGTTCCGGATATTCTTTTGCTACTTCCTGAAAACATTCAAGGAACAACCCATCTGTTATTTTCATGATATTGGCTTTGTGAACACAGGTAATACGCTTTGCCATTTTTTGTCTTGCCATTTCAAATGCATAACGGATCACCTGCATACTCCCCGGACGAGTGATGAAGCGACGGCTGAGTGCCACATCATGAGTGAGCATATGCTCAATGCCACCATAAGTGTCTTCAATATTTTCCCTTACAACTGTAATATCAATAGGAATACCAGCTTTACTAAATACAGTATCCACACCGTGAAGGGTCCTGAAATCTCTTTTATTAGCAAAAGTGTTCCAGGTTTTTCTGGCGGTAACATTGATACTTTTTACTCCTTTTCCTTTTGGAGTTTCCATCGGGCCTTTGAAAAGAAGTCCGAGTGCCTCGATAGTCTGCTTTGCTTCTGGCGTCATACCATTGTTGAATCCTTTGTCAAACACCCATTTTCCCATATCGACAAAATCATATTCAAGCGGTACATTGTTGGCTTTGAATATCTTAAGTACGGCTTCCATTATTTCGGGACCAATCCCATCGCCTTTGGCTACAGCTATCTTCATATATTATTTTATTTGAATCAGGCGCAAAATTAAGCCCTGGAAGGATATTAAAGCATTAAAAAAGTGTACAATTCACTTCTGATTCTTTTTGATTATTTTTACTTTATGACCAGTATGATTTCTGAAGGTGTTCAGGTGAGTGTAGAAACTTTCTACCAGGCTGATTACAGTAACCCACTGCAATCAGAATTTATGTTTGCCTATCGCATCACTCTTGAAAATCATAACTCATTCCCGGTAAAATTACACCGGCGACATTGGTATATTTTTGACAGCAATGGCAGTCATCGTGAAGTAGAAGGGGAGGGAGTAGTAGGTGTTCAGCCTGTACTACAGCCTGGAGAAAATTATCAGTATGTAAGCGGATGTAACCTCCGTACCGAAATGGGTAAGATGTATGGCACTTACCAGATGGAAAATCTGCACAGCAAGAAAATGTTTGATGTAAGTATCCCCTCTTTTGAGATGATTGTGCCGATGAAAAATAATTAGTTGCCGATTTTCTTTGTTCTCTCTTTCATCAATGCAATAGCTTCTTCCGCCGACTGAAACATATTGCCATTAATGTTGACCAGGTTGTCAGCCAGTTTATCATAACGTTTTGTCAACAACCAGGTAAAAATGTGGAGATAGTGAATGCCGTCAAAAACGATGGCTTTGTTTTCAGCAAATTCATCTTTTCTTTTTAAAAATTCTTCCGGCATTTCAGTGTAATGCATGCCGGGCCGGAGGTGATGAATGATATGGTAACCATCATTCCAGCAGGTTTTGTTGTAAACAGTGTTGATACAGTTTATTGAACTTTTATACAAGTTATCTGGTTCATTTGGATCAACAAATGAATGCTGTGTCCAGTTCCCGAGCATCATTACTAACCTTGCAAAAAGCAAGGGAATAATAAATACTACTAATGTAGCTTTCAGATTTACAAAGCAAAGGGCAATGCAGAACGCCATATAAACATATTCACCAATTGTAAGACGCTGGTATAATTTCTTTCTTTTTCTTACAAACAGATACCGTATTGTGTCAATTACACCCCGGAAAATGAATTTAAAAAAGTAGGCCAGAAAGTCTTTCAGACTATCCCGTTGGTACGGCATGGTGCTGCTGGTGTCGTCGGGCAAATTATTCTCGATATGATGCATGCCCATGTGGTGACTGAAATACCCTTCTGGTGCGTGGCCAAAAAGTGGGCAAAGTATCCAGGTGATATAGGTATGAAATGGTTGCTGGTAAGGGGCTTTCAGTGTTTTCCTGTGACAAAGACAATGAAACATTAACCCGAAACGACCTTTAAAATATAGCTGGGAAACATAGAAATAAGGAATGGCAACTGCCCACCACCACCAGCCTGTTAAGACAGGTGTAAATAAAAGTATGGCAACCGGCACTACCAGTATATGGATTTTTGTCAGCAGGTATATGAATGGCAGATCCCTTTTATCATTCATTATACGCAGCCAGAATTTATCATAAAGACTGTATTGTTGTTTTGGAACATAAACCGGATCGGTGAGTGTGGGACTAAGAAACTTCATCTTGCCGTAAATGTATGCAATTTATTCCCCTGAACGCCACTACCGTAAAGGATATTTCACTAAAAGATAGTTGAGAATGAAACAGTTTCAGGATCCTGTTTATTTTGGTTTATACTTGGCCTCATCTAATATTTTTTTTGCCTCAGTTCGCATTATTTCTTCCGGTTTCATCTCCGGGTTTTTTGATACATATTTTTTGATGATCTGCCAGCCGATCCACTGACCAATATTGCCGGGTGAAAGTTCCTGGGAGAAACCTTGTGTAAAAGGGGCCTCACCAATATAGGCCTGAATAACAGCAGGACTTAGTGAGTTCAGGTCTTCATTCTTTACCAGGTAGCTCCAGATAAGCCCCTCGTTTTCACTGCACCAATTCAGTTGTCTTCCTGTATATCCTGTTTTTATGGAATCAGGAGTTGAAGGCAGGAATTTGTCCAGCAAGTACCACAACTTACCTTTTTCAATCATCTGTTCTATCAGGGGTTTGCCGCCGCTTTGGTCGGGAAAAAGTTCTTCTGCAACTGCTTTCATACAGTTAGCAGTAATAAACTCAGGAGCGAAACGCCTTGAAATATAAGAAGGGAAAAGCTCCTGCCCCATAGGGGATTGGTACACAGAAAAATTTTGACCGGCATATTGCTGTAGTCCAATTGCAATACCAGCATTGGTAGTGGCAACTCCCGGTGCATCAAAAGGGCCGAGAAATAAAATAGCTTTCCCGGTTTTGTATTGCGGGTAATAGTATTTTACAAACTGGAATGCTTTTTTCAATTCTTTTTGCAGCCAATCGGTCTTTTGATATTGGGGTTGAAGTGAATCATATATGGGCAGGTAACCACGGAGAAATTCCTTTGTTACGAGCAAAGTGCTCTGGCTGGTATCCGCACCGCTGACACCCAGTATGTTTTGCATAAAATCAGTATAAAAATCAGGATGTTTTTCCTGAACTTTTTGCAGGCTGTTACTGATGTCATTAGTATCAATACTAAAAAAACTGATATCAAATCTTTCGATAGGAATATTAACATCAATACCTGATACATCAGGGATGTCTTTTTTGCTTTTACATCCAAAAAGAGAAACAGCAATCAATAAAAGCAGAGTGATTTTTTTCATAGCTCTTGAAAACGTAACTGGTTTAAAAATGTTGTGACACGAATGTACGCTACAAAAACATTAGCTTAAATTTGTTTAATGAGAGTA
>Ga0073900_10000652_pt1 | contig 21495 bp, 20 predicted proteins | sample KloWWTmetKNB5Kit_FD_66666 | JGI IMG/M metagenome (GOLD analysis project Ga0073900, IMG submission 66666) | Active sludge microbial communities from Klosterneuburg, Austria, studying microevolution and ecology of nitrifiers - Klosterneuburg... | ecosystem: Engineered > WWTP > Aerobic digester >...
CAGGTTTAGACCCATTGGCAAGTGAAATATTAAGAGAAAAAATTATAATGGAAAGACAAAAAGGTAAACTGATTTTGATTACTTCACATTTATTGAATGAATTGGATGACTTACTTACTGATGTGATTTATATGCAAGACGGAAAGATTGTATTTTTCAAGACTACAGATGAATTAATGGACATGTCCGGCCATGGTCGTATTTCCAAGGCTATTGGTCATTACATAAAATCGGCAGCTGTATGAATAAAATAACAAATTTTATTATCACCGATATCATTAAAAATAAGATAATTATCATCTATACAGTGATACTTGCCTTATTTTCGTGGAGTGTATTGAGTCTGGAAGATAATATGGCCAAGGCAATGTTGTCGCTGTTAAATATTATCCTACTGGCTGTGCCACTCATGGCGGTTATCTTTTCTACAATCTATATGTACAATAGCAGCGAATTTATAGAGCTACTGGTCAGCCAACCAATCAAAAGAAAAACAATATGGCTTAGTCATTTTTCGGGCTTGTCCATATCGTTAAGTATTGCATTTATTCTAGGCATTGGTTTGCCGATTGTGGTCTATAGCCCTGATGCAGCTGGATTTTCTATATTGTTAATGGGACTATTTATCACACCTATTTTCATAGCAATTGCCATGTTGTGTTCTATCCTTGCACGAGATAAAGCTAGAGGTATTGGTATTGCCATCATGGTTTGGTTGTTTTTGTCGCTTATTTATGATGGGATCGTTCTATATCTGATGTTCCAATTTGCAGATTATCCAATAGAAAAACCAATGGTCATCATGTCTGCACTAAATCCGATAGATCTGGCGAGAATTATGGTTTTGCTCAAAGTGGATGTCTCTGCACTAATGGGATATACTGGTGCGATATTCAAACAAATATTTGGTAGTCAAATCGGGTGGATAATATCAATGGGATTACTATTGATTTGGATTGTGACACCAATGTGGATTTCTTTGCTAAAATTTAAAAATAAGGATTTATAATATGATACGTGAAATACAGGAAAAACTGAAAACATCATTAAAACCCGTGGCTAGATTGTATTATAAGTCCGGAGATGTAAAACAAATATTTATAGGATTTAACCGAGGCATGACCTTGGATCAGCATAAAACACATCTGCCTGCTAGGTTATTGGTATTGAGTGGTGATGTCACTTATATCCAAGCTGGGACGCAGACCCGATTAAAACAGTATGATTTTATAGACATACCCATCAATATCATTCATGAAGTGTATGCAAATACGGATAGCTTGTGCATGTTGACACAAGGATAAATCAAAATAATAAAATATAAAAATAATGTCAAAAAAGGATATCACAACTCGGTCAGACTTGGAAAAAGTTGTTGATGTTTTCTATGAGAAAATAAAAGTGGATGAGATGCTACAACATATGTTTATAAATGTTAAGTGGCAAAAGCATCTTCCTGTGATGTACGACTTTTGGGAAAATGTATTGTTTCATACAGGAAATTATAATGGAAATCCTATGGAAAAACATCAAGTGGCACACCAACTCAAGGCTATGGAAAAAAGTCATTTTGATCAATGGGTTTTGCTGTTTAATGAGACAATAAATGAATTATACACTGGGGAAAATGCCGAAAAGCTAAAAGATCGCGCTAAGAATATTGCCGTGATTATGCAAATGAAAATCTTGGGTATAGACAAAGATGAATTTGAAGGGAAGTAAGGAAATACAAATAATAAAGGTAAAATAAAAACAAAATAGGGGCGATATTGCCCGAATAACCAACAAAACATTATAATATGTTATCAAAAAGTCAGGCAAGAACATTTTTTCTTGGAGGGACAATATTGTCCTTTGCGGTCTTTCTTGGGCTTTCATGGCACACACTTAGCTCAGAAGTACCTAAGCAAACGAATGAAGCAGGATTAACTCCAGAAGTGATCAGAGGCAAACATCTATGGGAAAGCAATAACTGTATGGGATGCCACACCATTTTTGGTGAAGGCGCTTATTACGCACCGGAATTAACCAAGGTATATGAGCGACGAGGTGATGCTTATATTAAAGCAGCATTGATGTCACCAGTACCATGGTCGCCGCGTGGCAGAAAGATGGTAGCCTATGCCTTGCCTGAATCGGATGCAAATGATCTGGTTGCATTTTTTAAATGGGTAAATGAGGTAGATTTAAATGGTTTTCCACCAAAACCAAAGTATAAGGTATCACAAAACAAATAAGACATGAGTTTTGATTTCTTTCAATAGGCTTCAAGACGCACATAGTTTAACCAACTAAATTTAAAAAAATGAAATACAAATCACAAAAAGTAGCATATTGGTTTTTTGCTTTATCCATGCTGCTCCTTTCATTACAGATTATATATGGATTTATCATGGGATTTGCCCATATGGGATATGATAATCTTCATGACTTTATCCCATTCAATACTGCAAGAGCCGTTCACACAAATCTTTTGGTTGTCTGGTTGCTTTCAGGCTTCATGGGGGCAGCGTATTATATTATACCCGAAGAAGCCGAAAATGAGCTGGTAAGTGTAAAATGGGCTTATATTCAATTGATTTCACTGGCCGTAGTCGGTGTTGTTGCCATTGTGGGCTACCACTTTAACTATTGGGAAGGAAGGAAATTCCTTGAGATACCTCGACCTTTAGACTGGTTGGTAGTCGCAAATGTATTGTTATTTTTAGGTCTTATTTTATTCACCTTGTACAAAGGTAAAAAGCGAACTACTACCTCTTTGGTTTTGACAATGGGACTTGTTTTTGCTGCACTTTTATATCTACCAGGCATGATTTGGTTTGACAATCAGACTATGGATTCCTTTTTTAGATGGTGGGTAGTTCACCTTTGGGTGGAAGGAGTTTGGGAACTCATTATGGGTGGAATCTTGGCCTTTTTGCTTATAAAAATTACCGGTGTTGATAGAGAAGTAATCGAAAAATGGCTGTATGTTATCGTCGGCCTCACGTTTATTTCTGGTATTTTGGGTACTGGCCACCATTATTATTATATCGGTGCACCCAAATACTGGCTCATTATTGGTGGTATTTTTTCAGCTTTAGAACCATTAGCATTTTTAGGTATGGCATTATTTGCCGTAGCGATGTATCGCAAAGGTGAGAAAAAGCATCCTAATAAGATTGCTTTAATGTGGACTTTAGGAACAGCTATTGTTTCGTTTGTAGGTGCAGGACTTCTGGGTTTGGCACATACATTACCACAGGTCAACTTATGGACACATGGCACATTAGTCACGGCAATGCATGGACACTTGGCATTTTGGGGAGCTTATGGTATGATAGTTTTTGCAGCTATAAGTTATATGATGCCAAATATGACTGGTAGAAAACTCTATGATTCTGGTAATGGGCTTACTGCCTTTTGGCTTTCTAATATTGGAATGATAGGTATGACCACGGCATTTGCAGCTGCCGGAGTAGCACAAGTTTACATGGAACGTATTATGGGCCTTGAATTTGGTGATGTTCAAAACGAAATTCAGGTTCACTTTCTGATTTTAGTGTTGTGTGCGACTTTATTTACAACAGGTGTTGGTATTTTTATTTATGAATTTATAAGATACGGACAGCCTACTGATGAGGCACTTGAGCAGCATCCTTAATTTACTTAAACCGAATAAAAATGTAAGGCCACCGATATTGAATATTTTGACCAAAAGTTAAAAAAAACGATTACGGCGGCCTTACTTGTTAAATATAGTTTATGGACAATCCAGTAAGTGAGTACAAAAAAATTCCATATTACAGACCTACAGGAAAGGAGTTGGAGATATTTGACAAGGTATGGCAAAATCGATTACCTCTATTGCTGAAAGGACCAACCGGTTCTGGAAAGTCGAGGTTTGTAGAACATATTTCGAGTATCAAAAATATCCGAATGATCACGGTAAGTTGTCATGAGGAGACATCGGCTACAGACCTAATAGGTCGATTTATTATCAAAGGTGCAGAAACGGTGTGGATAGATGGTCCACTTACAGAAGCAGTCAAAACTGGAGCAATCCTATACTTAGATGAGGTAGCTGAAGCACGTCCCGATGTGATTGTAGCTATCCATTCTCTCACAGACCATCGTAGGCAATTGTATATAGATAAACTAGGCGTTACACTCCAGGCACACCAAGATTTTTTGCTTGTAGCATCATTTAATCCTGGATATCAAAGAGGCTTTAAAGAGCTGAAGCCATCGACAAGGCAAAGATTTGTGGCTATTTCATTTGGGTATCCTGAACCTAAAGTAGAGGCAGAAATTTTATGCAACGAAACAGGAATAAATATAGATATTGCACAAAAACTAGTCAATATCGGGAATAAAATCAGAAATCTAAAAGAACTTGGGCTTACTGAGACGGCATCAACACGTTTACTTATTGACGCTGCAAAACTGATAGTAAGTGATTTGCCTAAAAGACTTTCGGTAAGACATGCCGTCGTCGAGCCGCTTACCGATGATCCTGACATAGCGCAGGCATTATCTGATACTTGTGATCTCTTGATCTGATGATTAGATTCCTTCAAATATGTGGTAAGATGCCACACTTATTGATTTCTGGACGTGCTAAATTTTTTGCGAATGGATCTTGACGAAATCATATTTACCAGATTTACAAAATATTTCAAAAAGCGGAGTATAGCTAATGATCCACTAGCAGCCCGAAGAGTAATGCTGGATGATATCAAGCCTAAGCTTACCATAATGTCTAGGGCATTGACGGGAAAAAACATAGAAATTTTTGCAGCCGAACAAGAAGGCGGATATAGAGATAATAACTTTTTTCTTCCTCATAGCATGGACTTTTTTGGCGATGCGACAGAAAATTTGAAATTTTATTTTTTTCGAATTGTATATTTGGTTATCCAACAAAATAAAAATCTGAATTGGCAACATGACCAAAAAGAAAATACACTTCAGGAAGCCAGGTTAAAAGCAGCATCTTCAGCACCAGAAATACTCGATTCGATGTTATCTGCGTATCCAAATGTAATTGGAATATACAAACAACTGTATGATCAACTGGCTGAAAACTGTAAAAATACTAAAGCTGATCCTGATACATTTTGGCTGTATGGCAAATGGATGAAGAATCAGTATGAAGACAATTTTAATCAAAAAATAAAAAATATATCGGAAGCCAAACCTTTAGAAAAGAATAAGGTGAATCCTGCAACATTGTTAAAGGCAAAGGCTATTGAAGAAATTAAAAGCATTCAAGTAGATAAAAAACAACAAGAAGACTATGTGCTTACCCACAATTTTGAAAAAGTAGAGACCGCAGAAGAATTTAATGGTACTTGGCGAGATTTTGATGGCGATGATCAGTTAGAAGACCATCACGAAGCAATCGAGGAGTTGAGCATGAAACTAACGGTCAGAGTAGATGATCCGGTTCATTCGGTATATCAGGCAGAATTTATTGAGAATTCGAGTGTAGCAGAGAGTGTAGATAAGCCAGATGAAAGGTATAATATCTTATATCCTGAGTGGGATTACACCAGAAAGTCGTACAAGCAAGACTTTTGTGCAGTATATCCGACCCTAAGCAAAGACATGAACGCGAACTATTATGAGCAGACAATTCGGAACTATAAATCTGTTCTTTTGGCCATGCGCAAGTTGCTTACAAATTATAGTAATAAGCGAAAACATATCAGAAGTCAGCCCGATGGTCCGGAGTTTGATATCGATGCCATCACTGATCTATATGTTGATGTACATTCTGGCAAAACACCTTCTGAAAGGATTTATCTTTCTTCGCAGAAAAAAGATAAAGATCTCTCCATTCTGTTATTGCTAGATACAAGTCTCTCCAGCGATGGATATGCGGATGGAAACCGGGTCATAGATGTAGAGAAGCAGGTCAGCTTGCTTTTTGGTGAAATCTTGAATGAATTTAGAGTTGACTTTGCAGTTTCAGATTTTCATTCGTCCACTAGAAATTTTTTAAGTTTTCGTATGTTGAAAGACTTTGATGAATCCTGGCAAAGTGGCAAGTTTAAGATTGGGGCTGCTGAACCATCAGGATATACACGTATTGGTGGCGCACTTCGGCATGCTACCCATCTGCTTAAGAATAGACATACAACCAATAAATGGGTCATTCTATTATCTGATGGTAAACCAAATGATTATGACAAATATGAAGGCCGATATGGCATACAAGATGTTCGGCAAGCGCTAAGAGAAGCTCTGGAATATGGTATAAATTCTTATGCATTGGCCATAGAAGCACAAGCTCGATATTATTTACCACAGATGTTTGGACAAAATCATTATCAAATTCTTTCTTCACCAGTGGAATTATTGTCATCTATGGTCAGGCTATTTGAAAAAATCCATCATAAATAAATATTTCTACCCATGGAAAAGGATCAAAATTCAAATTTTTTTTACCCACCAGGTGGCATCTTGATATGGATTATAATTTTTCTTGAAGTATCTGTATTTTTTATTGCATTATTAGTAATGAAATATTATGCCGAAGGAGACTTACAGACATATAGGGATTCAGCCAAGTCATTAAGTTTGCTGTCAGGCACAGCCAATACCATCATTTTATTGATAAGCGGATATTTTATGGCTAGAGCGCTTCATTGGTATAGACAACAGGATCTACAAAAGTATAGAAGAAGCTTGCTTATCACAATGTCTAGTGGTGGAGTTTTTATTGTGATCAAGATGATAGAATATTTTGATAAACTATCGCACGGTCTGACGATCAGCACAAATCCTTTTTTTACCTTTTATTGGTTGATTACGGCTTTTCATTTATTACATGTATTGATCGGAATGGCGATTTTGCTTTATTTATATACAAAAATTGATGAAGCTTATTCAGAAGATTATCCATTAAATCTGGAAGCAGGAGCAGCATTCTGGCACATGTGTGATTTGATTTGGGTGATGATTTTTCCTACACTCTATCTTATGTAATTATTATGAATAGAAATCTGATTGTTTTAATCGTATTACTGCTTTTGACAGCTATCAGTGTCATATTGCCAATCTATTTTGCCGAATCCAAATTTTCAATTTTGCTTGGCGCCGTCAAGTTTTTGCTTATAGCTTATTTTTTTATGGAAATGGGTGAAGCTAACCTAATTTGGCGAATCGGTATCCTTAGTTTTATTCTAGGATTTTGTTTACTCATTTGATTGTTTTCCGAATTAAATGAGGAGATGTAGCGATAATTAGCAAAAAATATCAATTATTTGCAAATTTCACCAAATTATTTAAAAATATTCAATAAAATATTATTACAAAACTTAAATAGTGGATATATTTGTCCATTATATTATTTTAAAACATTTCGATATGAATTCAAATTTTTTTCTGCGATTTTTTGGGTTGATGGTGGTCACTGTCATGCTGTTAATTACTGCTTGTAAAAAGGATACAAATGTGGAAGATGCTTTACTAAATACTGGGTTTAACCAGATTTGACACATAAAAAATTAGCAATTTATACATTAATATAGTTGTTTTGTCACTAAAGTACTATTCCTAATTTAAAGTAATTTTGATAGATTCAAACCCTAGTAATTCTTTACTAGGAATTTTTGCTTCCTTTATTGTAAAGGTATGCCAAGTTATTATGTATAAATCAAGAATGGTTTTGAAAGGGTTTGGATGCTTCAATTTATATACATGATAATAAGAAAATAAATTTTTAACAATATATAAATACAATCAAAATGAGCAATATAAACAAAAGTTCAAAAAGTATGAGCTACATTATGAATCCTAAAAACTGGTGGGCTCCGTTAACTTTTATTTTGGTAATCAGCTTGCTAGGAGTTGGGATGATCGGAGTTCAGACGTATATCGATGCGCCACCGATGTCAGCTTTTGTGGATGAAAAAGATAATATGATTTTTGATCAAAAGACAATAGTAAAAGGTCAAGAGGTTTTTCATAAATATGCTTTGATGGAGTACGGTAGTTATTTTGGTGATGGTGCCCAGCGTGGTCCGGACTTTACTGCTGATGCATTGCACCAAATCTCACAAAGTATGGTCAAGTTTTATTTGGATGAACTCAAGCAGTTAAAAAGTGAAGGCACTAACCAGTATGATGTCAGTCAAATTGAAGAAAGAGTAAAAGCTGAATTGAAAATAAATCGATATGACAAAACATCCGACCTTGTAAGGCTATCACCAGCCCAAGTTTATGCACACGAACAATTGCAAAATCATTATTTGGATGTTTTTATCAATCACAAAGAAAGTAAAGGCTCACTGCCTGCAGATTATATTAAATCTCCTCAAGAAGTAAAGGATTTAAGTTCGTTTTTCTATTGGGGCGCATGGGTTTGTGTTACTGAACGACCCGGTGCAACATACAGTTATACCCATAATTGGCCTTTCGATCCCAAAGCAGGCAATACACCTACTTCTCCGGTCATCCTTTGGAGTGTATTAGGTTTGTTGGCTTTTGTGTTGATGTGTGGTATCGTTCTGTATTTTATTGGTCAATACAATCAGCTGCCTAATAAGTTTTTTAAACCAGCTACCAAGGATTTATTTTCTGCCGAGAGAGTACGTGATTTTTCGCCTACTTCCACACAGAAAGCAACATTTAAATTCTTTTTTGTGGCTATCCTTTTGTTTTGTATTCAGGTTTTGAGTGGCTTGATTACAATAAATGACTTTATCAATTGGCTTGGATATTTGGGCATAGAGATCAATGATAGTTTGCCAGTTACTATTCCTAGGAGTTGGCACCTGATGCTTGCCTTATATTGGATATCTACTTGTTGGATAGCGTCATCGATTTTTATTTTACCGATTTTAGCAAAAAAAGAAATCCCAGGTCAAAAGCGATTAATAAATATCCTTTTTGTGTTGTTATTTATTTTAGTAGGTGGATCACTGTCAGGAATGGTTTTGGGGCCTTTAGGTTTGATGGGTGATTGGTGGTATTGGTTGGGGCATCAAGGTTGGGAGTTTGTTGATTTCGGCAAGGGATTTCAGGTTTTATTAATGGTCGTCTTTGTCCTTTGGATGATAATTGTGTACCGAGGTATTAAACCTGCACTGATAAAAAAAGAACCTTGGAATCTACCTAACTGGATTTTATACTCAGTCATAGGCATTCCTTTATTGTTTCTATCAGGGTTTGTTGCAAAACCAGAAACCAACTTTGTAATAGCGGATTTTTGGCGCTGGATGGTAATACATATGTGGGTAGAGGCATTTTTTGAAGTGTTCATCACAGTAATCGTAAGTTACCTAATGGTCTTGATGGGTCTGGTAAGCAGACAGGCAGCGATCAGAGTAGTTTATTTTGCCACTATCCTGTTTTTAGGAACTGGTTTATTGGGTATTTCGCATAATTTTTATTGGAATGCAAAACCTGTAGCTACCATGGCGCTAGGTAGTGTGTTTTCAACACTACAGTTTGTTCCACTGATCCTTCTTACTGTGGAAGCATGGCGATTCAAAAACATGCCAAAAATAGCGGTCGGTGATGTAGAGCACAAGAACCTTGGTAATTTTGGATTTCCTGAAGTATTTTTATTTTTAATTGCGGTCAATTTCTGGAATTTCTTTGGTGCCGGCGTTTTAGGTATTATTATCAATTTGCCTATTATGAATTATTTTGAACATGGGACTTATCTCACTATAAATCATGCACATGCAGCATTGATGGGTGTTTATGGCAACATATCTCTGGCTGCCCTTATCTTTGCTTCCAAGCTTATGATCAAAGAACAATATTGGAATAAAAAGATTGTCAACTTCTCATTTTGGTCCATCAATATAGGTCTGATGCTGATGGTTTTACTGGATTTATTTCCAGCAGGCTCTATTCAATTCAAAGCCGTAGTAGAACAAGGGCTCTGGTACGGAAGATCCCATGATTTTGTAGATTATGGTATTTTTAATAAGCTTACGTGGATGAGAGGCATTGGTGCCAGTGTATTTTTCTTTGGCGGCGTACTACCATTGACTTGGTTTATTGTAGCCAGCGTGAGATCCTTGAAAAAGTCGGTTAATGATGTTTCTCAAATGGACCGATCTGATTCGATGGTTGTTACTCAAGAAGAAGTCGTAGAAGTTTAAACTCGAACTTACCAATGTGATTAGTTTTATTCATAGATTTTAGATGCAGAATACAGGAAATTACTATACATATTTTCGCGAATTTAACAGCATTTTTTGTAGCTTAAAATCTATTGAATAAGTGACCAAATGCCATTGTACATGTTACGATGGCATTTTTTATATCCTCAAAAAAGTATCCCCATCGCTGAATCCTTTTAATAAATCACTAATACTGGTATTAGAAAAAATATGAAGCAATTTTTCCTTAACAGGCTTATATTGGTGATGAAATGGGCAAGGCTGTACATCCGAACATTCATTGAGCCCCAGACTACATCTGTCAAGAAAATCGCCGTCAAAAGCTTTTACAATTTTGATCAATTTAATCTCATCCATTTGAGTCTTGTCCATTTCAAATCCTCCACCTGGCCCTTTTATTGATTTTATTATCTCACATTTTACTAATTTTTGTAATATTTTGGATGTAAATGCTTCCGGTGATTCTATTTTCTTGACTACATCCACCAAACTCACGCGATTGCCGATTTGAGTTTGTGATGCAATATAGATGGATGCACGGATACCATACTCACAAGCTTTAGAAAACATACGCTACTATTTCTGTTATTTCGACGGTAAAAGTAACCAAAGATTGACATAAGTCAAAATTATATAAATTATCAGCTGATAAGTAATATATTTTACAGACATTAATACTGAATATATAACAATATTCAATATTTAATATGAAATACCCAATTTTATATAAAAATTAAATTCTGTAGATAATAAAATGAATCATCGTTCGATTATCTGTATTTTGTCATTGGACAATGTGCTCAATTCGATGTCATAAGCCGAAATTCCCGGATTTCCTATGGTTTGAACAGCACATCTGAAATGTTGCAAATAGTAAGCACCAGTATATCCAATTGAAGAAAGAATGTTGACCATATTTCTTATGTCATATGCGCGCAATAATGCTGAGTGGACTGTAGTTCGTACTTCATAATGAATATCAGATTTTAACATGATACGCATACAAGCAATAAATTCATCATAATAATCTGCATCCGTGATAGCCGAAACCTTATGTTTTGTCGCCTTAAAGTCTAATGCAACATAATCAATCAAGCGTTCTTTGATTAAATCTTGTAGGATATCTGGTCTGCTGCCATTTGTATCTATTTTTACTAAGAATCCCATAGATTTTATAGCAGCAATGATGTCTTTTACACCGTCATATAACAGGCATTCGCCACCACTAAGTACGATGGCATCGATAAATCCCTTGCGCGACGCCAAAAATGCTTTTATATCATCAAATGTATATTTGCCTTTTCCGGTTACAATCTCTGGATTATAACAATAAGTACAACGCATATTACACCCTGCAAACCATAAAATGATTGCTGTTTTATCAGGATAATCTAGAAGCGTAAATGGCGTTAAATTATAGATTAATTTCTTTTGCAAACTTTTCTTGAAAATATGCTCTTTGTTGGTGTTCACCTTTTTTACCTTTATTGAAACTTTCTACGGGCCGATGATATCCCATCACACGCGTGTAAACAAGACATTTTGTTCTTTTTTCTATGTTTGATTCCAAAACTGTTTTAAATTGAACTGTATTCATTGGTTTGTTTTGCTAATTGTGTTAATAATAAATGATCACATTTTGGACAGTATTCATGTTCTCCACTCAGATACCCATGTATGGGACAAATACTAAAAATTGGTGTGACTGTAATGTATGGTAATCGAAAATTTGTGATGACTTTTTTGATAAAATTTCTGCATGATTCAGGAGTTTGGAGTTTTTCGTTCATGTATAAATGCAGTACAGTACCTCCAGTATATTTGCATTGAAGGTTATCTTGGAGCAAAAGAGCTTCGAATGGATCTTCAGTGTAATCAACTGGCAATTGTGAACTGTTGGTATAATATATATTTTCTCCTTGACCAGCTTGTAAGATATCAGGAAACCGTTTGATATCCTCTTTGGCAAAACGATAAGTAGTACCTTCAGCCGGTGACGCTTCCAGGTTATATAGATTACCGGTTTCTTCTTGATATATTTTCAATTTTTGTCGAATCACATCAAGGATTTCTTCTGCAAAAGAGAGACCTTGATTGCAACTAATATCATATTTATTTTGTGTAAAATTTAATAGCATTTCATTCATACCATTCACACCTATCGTTGAGAAGTGATTTTTAAATCCAGGCAAATACCGTTGTGTATAAGGAAAAAGCCCATTATCAAACATCTCTTGTATGAATACTCTTTTCTTTTCAAGAGAAGATTTAGCAAGGTCTAATAGTCTGTGCAGGTGCTCATAAAATTTTACTTTGTTACCAGCATACAAGTAGCCCAATCTGGCCATATTGATTGTAACTACACCAATGCTACCAGTCATTTCTGCACTTCCGAAAAGCCCGTTTCCACGTTTTAACAACTCTCGCAAATCAAGTTGCAACCTGCAACACATGCTGCGTACGGCATTAGGTTTATAAGCTTGTGGGTTTTCAATGGTTCGACCATCTTCATCTTTTATATACTGACTTCCTACAAAATTTTGAAAATATGATGATCCTATCTTAGCTGTATTTTCGAAAAGAAGATCAGTATTCTCACCATACCAATCAAAATCTTCCGTGATATTTACGGTCGGAATCGGAAACGTAAATGGTTGACCACAAGCATCGCCTTCAGTCATCACTTGATAAAATGCTTTGTTGATAGTATTCATCTCTAGTTGGAAGTGCTTGAAGCATAGTTCTGTTGGGCTTGAAATACCTCGAGCTTGTATTCTTTTCAGCAATGCTTCATCCGTCATGTTTTCGAACAAATGTCTATCATTCCTCGATGGAAACTGGTCTTTCAAATCTTCTGGTACCGTCCAATCCAAGGTAATATTTGTAAATGGTGATTGGCCCCATCTGGCAGGTACATTAAGATTATACACAAAACTCCTGATGGATTTTAATACCTCATTGTACGAAAGATCATCTTTGAACAGGTATGGCGCTAAGTAAGTGTCAAAAGAACTAAATGCTTGAGCACCAGCCCATTCGCTTTGCAAAATACCTAAAAAATTTGCCATTTGTCCCAGTGCTTCTCTAAAGTGGTTGGGTGGCCTGCTTTCGACTCTACCTCGTACTCCATTGAAGCCTTCATTGAGCAATACTCTAAGGCTCCATCCAGCACAATAGCCAGTCAGACAGTCCAGATCGTGGATATGAATATCGGCATTTCTATGGGCATATCCTTCTTCGGCCGAATATATCTTATCCAACCAAAAATTTGCAATGATTTTGCCTGAAATATTATTGACCAATCCTGCATTAGAATACGAAGTGTTTGCATTGGCATGAATTCTCCAATCCGTTTTATGAATATATTCTTCTACAGCTTGTGTGCTGTCAATATAGGTTGTATTATTTTTTATACCTGGCGCATGTTCTCTTTGCAGTTTTCTAGTGTGCCTATACAGCATAAAACTCTTCATTACTGTAAAGTACTGGTAGTCAAATAAGGTCTTCTCGATTATATCTTGAATTTCTTCAACAGAAATGGAAGTAGAATTGCCTATGGCAAAAATGACCTTTTTATAAATATTTTGATCATACTCAAGTGAAACACTGTTAAAGGCTTTTATGATTGCATCTTCTATTTTATACGGCGCAAATAACTTGTAAACACCGTTTCTTTTTATAACAAACTGCTCCATTAGTTTTTTATTTTGTTTAAGATTACAATAAATATGCTGTGAATTTTGATGGTTAATATGTTTAAGAAGAAATGTGTATTTATAATCATCTTGAATGAAATTATGAATCAAACTAACAATATAATTTGATTATCCAACTAAAATCCAAGCCCGATATGTACACCACCCAACTGTGTATATCCGGTATCTTTTTCAGGGCCAAATCTACCTGGCGCAACAATCTCTACAAAAAAAGCTGTGCCACTACGAAGTTTGAATGCCTTGTTAACGAGTGGTGTAAATCCAAACTGACCTTCACCAATTTCAAAAGCAGCCCTAAGTCCTAATGTCCACCCATTTTTCATAGGTAGCAAGATACCTGGATGGTACAATAAGTGTATTTTGTAGGGAAGATTGGAATATAGGTAGGGATTTATGAATGGTACGAGTTCTAAATCAAATTTTATTTTACCTGAAGTATTGAACGTGATGCCAAATGGAAACCCAACAGAATATGCACTTGTTCTGTCAAAAAAGGTGGTTTCACCTTGATTGTGCGAAAACAAAATCTGAACGACGCCGACATGGTATCCAGCAATTTTATTATAATTTACTATTTCGGATTTTATGGTGTCTTGAGATTTTATGGCCACAAAAGAAAAAATTAATAAGGCTGAGAGTCCAAGTCGGAGTTCCATATTATATGAGTTAAAATTGTTTTAATAAATAAATTTCAGTTGCAAATATATAACACAAATAAATAATGGACAAAAATATCCACTATAATTTTAAAACAATTTACAACTCTTTGATACATCTACAGTACATATTGTCTAGTTATAAATTCGACTAAGAATATTGATTACAAATAACACAATTTCGAAATTGACATTCATAGAATAGAATTATGATATTTGGCTCCAAAGATTCGTATTCTCCCAGATAGCAAATGCATTTGGTGTTTCGTCCAATCTAATACTGTACAGTTGCACATCTTTCGTGAATTTGTCTATCAGTAAATCGACAAAATGTAAGATCAGGTTTTCGCACGTAGGTTGAAATGGCAAAATGACTATCTTCTCAAAATTTTCTAAAAATGCGTTATGATCTGTATAAGCTGCATCGCCATTAAGTACCAAGGCATGGTCGAATATTTCCAATATATGTTTAGTTACGATAGATTTTAAGTCGCCAAAATCCATAACCATTCCATCTATTGGATTACCAGGATCATTCAATGGTGTACCTTCCAGCATCACTTCGAGATGGTAGGTATGACCATGGATGTTTTTACATTGGCCCTGATAACCATATAGGGCGTGGGCCATATCAAAAGTAAACTTCCTACAAATTCTTATTTTTCGTTGTGTCAGCATGAAATTGAGCTTAACAATAATGGTTACAATTTTTCAAATTTTGCTTGGAAGAATCGGAGATATTTGGGCTCATAGACCATCTTCAGCCCTTTGATTTTATGTCGGCGATCATATACATTTGCGACAGACTCGGCGATCACATCCATATGTGCTTGGGTATATACACGTCTAGGTATAGTAAAGCGAACCAATTCAAGATTTGGATAATAATTGCTTCCATCCGGCTTCCTGCCTGCTGAGACAATACCGCGCTCCATAGTCCGTACACCTGAGTCAATATACACTTCTGCGGCCAATGATTGTGCTGGAAACTGATCTTGAGTCAGATGAGGTAAAAATGCCTTTGCATCCACGAAGATACCATGACCACCTATTGGTCGTACAATCGGAATATTATAATTCATCATTTGTTGTCCAAGATATTCGACTTGGCCTATGCGTGCACTTTGGTGATTGTCATCAAGGCTCTCTTTTATGCCTACAGCAATGGCTTCCATATCTCTTCCAGCCAATCCGCCATATGTGTGCAATCCTTCATATACCACGACGAGATTTCTGGCTTCTTCATATACATCCCATTCGTTGGTAGCCATAAAACCACCTATGTTTACCAAAGCATCTTTTTTGGCCGACATCGTAGCGCCGTCTGTATACGAACATATTTCTTTGACAATATCCTTGATGGGCACTTTTTTATATCCTTCTTCTCGCTGTTGGATGAAGTAGGCATTTTCGGCAACTCGTGTCATATCATGAATAATGCGAATTTGGTGGATATCACAGTATTCTCTCAATGCCTTAAGGTTCGCAATACTTATTGGTTGACCACCAGCCATATTGACATTGGTAGCGATACTAATATATGGGATTTTTTTCGCACCATGTTTTTTGACGATTTCATCCAATTTATTAAGATCGACATTACCTTTAAATGGATGCAAACTCAATGGATCATGTGCCTCATCTATGATAATCTCAGCGAAAGTACCACCTGATAATTCCTGATGCAATCTTGTCGTAGTAAAATACATATTGCCAGGAATGATATCGCCTGGTTTTATCAATATTCTCGATAGGATATTTTCAGCGCCACGACCTTGATGTGTAGGGATGACATATTTGTATCCATAATACTTTTGAATGGCATTTTCCATAAGATAATAACTCTTGCTACCAGCATAGGCCTCGTCACCAGTCATGAAAGCGCTCCACTGTCGATCGCTCATTGCATTGGTACCACTATCCGTAAGTAGGTCTATATATACATCTTCTGCTTTGAGCAAAAATGTATTAAAACCTGCATCCTTGATGGCTTTTTTTCGCTCATTGAGTGATGTCATTTTAAGTAGCTCGACCATTTTTATTTTATATGGTTCAGCCCATGACCTTTTAGATTTCTTGTTCATTTTCTTGGGTTAAAATTATTGTAAAGGTATCGTTATTGGGTTCAGAACAAAGTGCAATACCGATGACTTTTATCAATGGTCGATATGACCTTAACTTGTTGTTATTTATTATCCTAATAAGGGAGAAAATTCGCGCCTGAAGTAAAAAATGGTTTTATATATATTAATTTTTAAAAAAACGCCTTAAACTTCACAGAAATCTAAGGCGCATTTTAAATAAAAATCTTTATAAACTTTCTAAAAACATAAATGCGTGCGTTCTTAAATTATTTTGGTAGCAATACATCACCAATTACATGGATGACACCATTTGATGCCGGAACGGTAGCGATGATTTCAGAGCCATTTACAAATGTTTTGCCATCTTTTATGGTGATGTTTACTTTTTTACCATTCACTTGTTCGTAGGATTGACCATCCTGAAAATACTCAGGTTTTAATGCACCTACATATGTGTGGTATTCTAGAACATTGACCAAATCTGCCTTTTTTTCAGGTTTTAGAAGTCCTTCGACTGTACCTGCTGGTAATTTATCAAATGCCGCATTGGTCGGCGCAAAAACGGTAAATGGTCCAGCATTACTTAATGCATCTACAAGACCTCCAGCCTTGACAGCCGCTACAAGAGTGGTATGATCTTTACTGCCGATAGCCACTTGGACTATATTCGGATTGGACGTGTCATCTTTGACATTTGACTGACCTACGCCATCAGCAGCAGCAGTGACATCAGTAGCTTGACTTGAAGTTGTTGTTTCAGATGTGGTTGGTTTGCATGCAAAAAACATGAAACCCAGCATGAAAATTAAAGTTTGAATTATTCGTGTCATGATTTAAAATTTAATGCAAAAGTACCTGCATTGCAAATCCAAAATTTATGAGTGCAATCATAATTACTCATATTTTCATCGAGTTTTTCATAGTAATAATTAACCAAACCAGACTAATAAACATCAGCAGACTTACGAAGAGCAATAATTCATTCAAATAGGGAATAAGTACGTACCCAAATGATGCAATTCCTTGAATCATCAGAATAAATTCATTGCCAAAAACTCCAATTATAAATAAAACCAAAGCTGTCAGGGCTGATTTTGTTTTTGAAATATAGCCTGACTGTAGCAAAAATCCTAATAGAAATAGTGTAGTGAAACCCAAGAGTACAAGATGTAAATAAGCAATAACTATCGATCTAAATCCAAAAGCCATTTTGCTAATTTCTGGAAATATACTTCCTGCCTGTAAACTAAGCTTTATGATAAGTGCCAATAATGACAAGCCCAATAAAAGCCTAATATGGTATGACCATTTTTCTTTGATTTCCGGCCACATTTTCTTCAATAATTTTAATAAAATGGATATACCCATTAATTGCAAAATAACGGCGATTACAGGAAAAATATAAATATACCAAGGCAAATGCGCCCATAAAATGGAGAGGAAATAAGCAGGAATACATGCTGCAAAAAAGAACTTAAATAAATTCGGATTGTAGGAGAATGAATAAAAGTATTTGAGCTTTGACAACAATAAGCCGATGATTGCAAAGAAAAACCAACCACTATATTGGAAATGTAAGTAGAAATACACAGATCCTAGATATGCATGTTGATTTATGTTATTGGTGGCCATCATATATGCCAAATAAAACGTCCCTATTGAAGATAAGACATTGAATATCAATGCTGCTTTAAACCAGTTTTTTGATGGGTGCGAATCTGGCATACTCCTTAAAGAATCAAAATACTGGAAAGCAAAAATGAAGTTTACGATTATAGAGGCACTAGAGAAACCTATAGAAATGCCGCCATATCCTTGGATGATAAAGGAAATCAACATGCCATAGGCACACAATAGATTTGCCCAAATCAATTTGTCATACATCTTTTTGTATATATTTTGCTGATTTAAAAATGCGACCAATAATGTAAATAAAATGTGGGTGACCCAACCAGCAAATGCAAAATGTGAATGCCCATGGAGTAAATATTTTTGGTCTAAATATGGGAAATCAAAACCAATTTTGTATCGCATCAATGTACCAATCATTGCGACTATGGTTAAGTTGAATATTCCAATTTTTACGAATAAACTTAATTTATTTTTGTTCATTAATAATACAATTTATGGTGTCTGATCTCAACCTTCATCTCTTCTTCCATTTTAATCAGTGTACGGATTACGGTCTCTACTCTTAAGCCTAGAAAATCAGCTATTTGTTGTCTAGTATAGGGAATGAGAATTCTTTCTTGTTTGACAGATTTTTGTTTTTTGAATCGTTTAAGCAAACCCAAAATTCTCTCTTCAGGGTATGGACTGACGATATTTTTATTAGTGGCCGTTTTTTCGAAGATTCTGCCCGCAAAATTGATAATAAATCTCATCTGTAATTCTTGGTATTCTTCCAAAAGTTTTAATAGCGTGTCTTTTGATAATTTAAATATAATACAGTCACTTTCAGCTTGAGCACAAGCAGGATAGGCTTCATTTAAAAATAGAGGTGGATCACCAAAACTATCACCTGGGCCAAACATGCCTTGAATAAAAGTACGTCCTTCATCGTTGTACGAACACATTTTTACTTTGCCTTCAAGAATCTGGTAATAAAACCTAGCTTGGTCACCTTCATAAAAGATGTATTCGTGTTTTTTGTATTTTTTTGTAACTGCTCCCCATGTGATGAGCAAGTCCTTGTCAATATTCACAATGTCAAAATTTGAAATTTTTAAATTCTGATTTATTGATGCTAAGTCATCGTAATCGTCTGAATTTTTATGCTATTGAAAATAATAAAAATCTAAAATAAACAGATGTAAAAAGTCTGCAAAGTTCAAAGGATAAAAAATGTAATTTTATGATCTAAATCATAGAAATACGGGCTTTCTTTGGCAACTCACCAAGTTTTACAGATAAACTATTGTAATTTAACAGTATATTCATCATTAAGGTGAATTACTATTTATTGATGCCTAATAAATTAGTATTTATGCCATGGATGCGAAAGGAAAACTTCTAATATGAGTGCAACTAATCTTTTTCACAAAAATCCTTACCTTTGCACTCATTTTTAAATTGACGATCTCAGTTTTACTTTATAAAAATTCTGAATCGTCCAAAGGGTAGTGAATATGGCCAAATACAATGATGATCTGAAACAACTCAATCTTCCAGAAATAGACAGAATTATACGTCAATTCTGGGAAGAAAACGATATTTTCAACAAAAGTGTCAATCAAAAATCTATAGACAACAGCTTTGTATTTTACGAAGGTCCACCATCAGCCAATGGCAAACCAGGCATCCACCACGTCATGGGTCGTGCAGTAAAAGATCTTTTTTGTAGATACCAAACCATGAAAGGCAAACGTGTAGAGCGAAAAGGTGGATGGGATACGCACGGACTTCCGATTGAACTCAGCGTCGAGAAAGAACTTGGCATCACCAAGGAAGACATCGGTACCAAAATATCTGTTGATGAGTACAATGCCAAATGTCGTGAAACGGTCATGCAGTACAAGGATCAATGGGATGACATCACACGTCGTATGGGATATTGGGTCGATCTCGACAATCCATACATCACCTTCAATAATGACTACATTGAGTCTGTTTGGTGGCTTTTGGGTCAGTTGTACCAAAAAAATCTATTGTACAAAGGATATACTATCCAACCTTATTCGCCAGCAGCCGGTACTGGATTAAGTTCGCATGAGTTGAACCAACCAGGCTGTTATCGCGATGTGACAGATACGACGGTAGTAGCACAGTTTAAGACTTTACAAGAATCACTTCCAGCTTTTTTGCAAGGACTCGGAGAGATACATATTCTTGCTTGGACGACGACACCTTGGACCTTGCCGTCTAATACCGCACTGACCGTAGGGCCAAAAATCACCTATACATTGGTCAAAACGTACAATCAATATACCTTCGAACCAGTCAATGTTATCCTTGCGAAAGCATTGATAGAAAAACAATTTGCAGGTAAGTTTTTTGCAGTAGAATCTGAAGAGCAATTGGCTTCTTTTCAAGCATCAGACAAAAAGATTCCATACTTTATCATAAAAGATTTCGTAGGTACTGATCTTGAAGGTATCCGTTATGAGCAGTTGCTTCCATATGCACTTCCATACCAAAATCCTGAAAATGCGTTCAGGATAATTACTGGAAATTTTGTCACGACAGAAGATGGTACAGGTGTAGTACATACAGCGCCTACATTTGGTGCAGATGATGCCAAAGTAGCTAAGGAAGCAAATCCCGAAGTACCACCTTTATTGGTCTTGGATGAGAATGGCAATGCTGTACCTTTGGTAGATTTACGTGGAAAATTCAGGGCAGATCTCGCGGAAATAGGAAGTAAATACGTCAAAAACGAATATTATGCAGATGGTGAAGCGCCAGAAAGGTCAGTAGATGTAGAAATCGCCATCAAGCTGAAGGAAGAGAACAAAGCCTTCAAAGTAGAGAAATATGTCCACAATTATCCACATTGTTGGCGTACGGACAAGCCTGTTTTGTACTATCCGCTCGATAGTTGGTTTATCCGTTCTACTGCTATGAAGGACAAGATGATCGAACTCAATAAAACCATCAATTGGAAACCTGCACATACGGGCGAAAAGAGATTTGGCAATTGGTTAGAAAATCTCAATGATTGGAATCTTTCCAGATCTAGATATTGGGGTATTCCATTGCCGATCTGGCGCACAGATGATGCTACAGAAGAAAAGTGTATAATTTCGATAGAAGATTTGAGTAATGAAATAGCTTTGGCCAATGAAAAATTAGGTCTTAATCAGTCCGTGCCGAAAGATATTCACAGACCTTATATAGATGAAGTGATTTTGGTTTCTCCAAGTGGGAAAGCTATGAAACGCGAATTGGATTTGATAGATGTGTGGTTTGACTCGGG
>Ga0073900_10000654_pt1 | contig 21416 bp, 18 predicted proteins | sample KloWWTmetKNB5Kit_FD_66666 | JGI IMG/M metagenome (GOLD analysis project Ga0073900, IMG submission 66666) | Active sludge microbial communities from Klosterneuburg, Austria, studying microevolution and ecology of nitrifiers - Klosterneuburg... | ecosystem: Engineered > WWTP > Aerobic digester >...
ATCCTTTTACTATCTTTCAGGGCTTTATCTATGATATATTCAAGTTGTCCATTGACACTACGAAACTCATCTGAAGCCCACTTCTCTAGTGCTTCATAGGTTTTGGCATTTAGCCTGAGGACAAATGACTTTTTTTCGCTCATATTATTGATGTAAAGTACCTGTATTGACCACTGGAGATGCTGCTTTATCCGAACATAAAACTACCAAAAGATTGCTTACCATCGCTGCCTTTTTTTCTTCATCTAGGTGGACGATATCTTTTTTGTTAAGTGCTTCTAGTGCCATCTCTACCATACCGACTGCACCTTCTACGATCTTGCTCCTAGCTGCCACAACAGCCGAAGCCTGCTGGCGCTGTAACATGGCACTTGCGATTTCTTGTGCGTACGCTAGATGGCTTATCCGCGCTTCTATCACTTCAATACCTGCGATATTTAATCGTTCAGAAATTTCATTTTCTAACATTTCATTGATTTCTGTAGAACTGGATCGAAGTGTGATTTCCGCATTTTCGTCTTCAAAATTATCATAAGAATATGCCATAGCCATTTTGCGCAAAGCAGATTCACTTTGGATGGTAACAAATTCCTGATAATTCTCGACATCAAAAGCTGCCTTAAATGTATCCTGAACTTTCCAGACGACGACAGCAGCTATCATGATAGGATTTCCTAATTTGTCATTGACTTTCAGTTGTGTAGTTTCCAGATTATTTGCACGCAAAGAAATTTTTCTCTTGAGTAAAAGTGGATTTGCCCAAAAAAATCCTGATTCCTTGATTGTTCCAGTATAGTCTCCAAACAAGGTGAGTACTCTAGCACTATTAGGCTGGATAGCCATAAATCCCAACAAAAGAAACAAACCTATGACAGCACCAAAAATCCCTACTCCGATAGGTAACCATAGCATTTTTAAATTTATAATAGAAAAAATAAGGATGGCTATACTCAAAATGAGCATAAAATAGCCCGAAAATGGTTGAATTGATTTTTCTGATTTCATGTTTTTGACTTTATTATTATGATATTATTTTGATATCATATCAAATAATAGATTTTCGTCATTAAAAGTTTCAGAAACGTTAATTATTTTCTAAAAATTCAAACAATATGGTCAAAAAAGCCGTTTGTGCTTTACAAATTGTAACTTTACACTTTAAATTTAGATAAAAATATGAGCGCAGAGTATAGATCTGATGTAGAAGCGGTGGACGCAATGGCTAAATCATTCAGAGAATTACGATCAGAGATAGGAAAAGTCATTATAGGTCAGGACGATGTAGTCAAGGCCGTAATCATATCACTTTTCAGCAACGGACACAGCTTGCTAGTAGGTGTACCTGGGCTGGCCAAAACCTTATTGGTTAGTACTATAGCTGATGTATTGGATCTGGAATTCAAAAGGATACAGTTTACTCCTGACCTCATGCCATCGGATATCACTGGATCTGAAATCCTCGACGAAAACCGACATTTTAAATTCAATAAAGGTCCTTTGTTTACCAATATCTTATTGGCCGATGAGATAAACCGTACACCGCCAAAAACTCAAGCAGCCCTGCTAGAAGCGATGCAAGAAAGATCCGTAACCGTAGCAGGAGAAAGACATGTACTTTCAAAACCATTTTTTGTATTGGCCACTCAAAATCCGATAGAACAAGAAGGTACTTATCCACTTCCAGAGGCACAGTTGGACCGTTTTATGTTTAATATTCCACTAGATTACCCGAGCTATCAGGAAGAAGTACAAGTGGTAAAAAGCACAACATCTAATGATAAGTATGTGCTTAAAAATATTTTGACAGGAGATCAGATTTTGGGATTTCAGTCTTTGGTGCGGAAGATTCCTATCGCCGATAATGTACTCGAATATGCGGTATCTCTTGCGTCAAAAACAAGACCAAATACAACATTAGCCACACAAGAAGTCAACAATTATATATCTTGGGGCGCTGGACCAAGAGCTTCTCAATATCTAGTATTGGGTGCGAAATGTCATGCTGCCATTCACGGTAAATATTCGCCAGACAAAGAAGATGTACAAGCGATAGCCTATTATGTGCTTAGACATAGAATAGTCAAAAATTATAAAGCCGAAGCTGAAGGCATCACTGAAGAACAAATCATCAAGACACTGTTTTAATCATTGAAGGCATTCAAACAAATATTCCTTTTAAACACATACAAATCGACTGTCAAATTGTAACCAACAATCAATAATTTGACGAATACAACTTATGTTTTTGAAGTCAAAAGTTATTTTTAACTTAAGGTAAGGAAATTTTAAATGACTTTTGCTTTACGAAACGTCATAACCTTGTGTATTTATTTTATCATCAAAAAATTCAAATCATGAAATACCTTAGTTTCATTCTTCTACCTTTATTTTTATTATCATGTGATCCGAAAGACTTACAAAAGGTTTTGGACACTGTAGGCAATGTCCCACTTAGTAACGCCGATATAGCTGCCGGTCTCAAACAAGCCTTAGATAAAGGCGTGGACCAAAGTGTAAAAACACTTGCGACAACAGATGGATATTATGCATCTATTTATAAGATCTTATTGCCTGAAGAAGCAACAAAAGTGATAGACAAATTGAAATTCATACCTGGATTTACAAATTTGGAAGAAGAAGCCATAAAGAGAATCAACAAAGCCGCCGAAGATGCCGCTTCAAAAGCTGGACCAATCTTCCTTAGTGCCATTAAACAAATGACATTCGATGATGTGATGGGCATACTGATGGGCGAAAAAAATGCAGCAACACAATATTTACACAATAAAACATACACACCATTATACAATGAATTCAAGCCAGTTATGGTCAGTTCACTCAATAAATTTGGTGCACTCGACCTTTGGTCAGATGCTATCAACAAGTACAATTCGCTGCCATTTGTTACCAAGATCAATCCTGATTTAGCAGACCACGTCTCATCTAAAGCTTTGGTCGGCTTGTTTTCCCTTGTCGAGAAAAAAGAGCTCGGCATTAGAACAGATATCTCCCAGCGAACTACTGACTTGTTGCAAAAAGTATTTGCTAAGCAAGATAGATAAGTTGATGAGTTGAAACTTTAATAGGAAGATTAAAGACTAAAACAAAAGCCATGATTTGATGATTCGAATCATGGCTTTTGTTTTTTGTATTTGTCATGTAATTTGACGTACCTTTAAATAACAGCTAGTATAAAAAACAATTAAATACTTCTAATATTACAAAAAATGAACATCAAAACCAAACATCACATTTTTATTTTATTTTTGATTCATCTACCTATTTTATTATGGTGTCAAACTGAAAAAGAAAATCCCAAGAATGAAATTAAATGGAATCAATACAAAAATGAAATAGCCCTTGACTGCAAATTTTTAAATAAGGACTTAAATTTGACATCAATAGGCACTAATCTTATTTATAAAAAAAGATTTGGTGAAAAGAAGTTTATTTCTGTTACAGATAAAAAATCGTGGAGATTTCAGATAGGTGGATATGCGGACTACCCTCTAAGCAGTAAGGATACATTTAATTTTTTTGGTCAATATACTAGATTTTTAGACTATGAAAAAAGGATTAGTATTTCTTTGTTGGCAGGAATAGAATGGCAAAAACAAATGGGAAGATTTCAACTCTACTACGGTTTGGATTCTGGGATAAGTTTAAATGTAGAAAAAGACCCATTTGACAGATTGTATTATACGAGCACTTCATTTTACCAAGCCGAAGGTACTGAAAGCTTGAATGCAGGAATTCCTTTTATTGGATTTATGGGACTTAAATATTTTTTCCATCCTAGATTTAGCGTATCTATAGAAAGCTCTGTGACACTTGGTATTTTTTATTCTAAATATTCAGTCATAGTTTATGACGAAACACTAACTGAAACAAATAGATATGATAATATAAAAAGCACAAATATAATTTTTGATACTAATTATTTGCGGTTTATAAATGTAGCTTTCCATTTGTAGTTTTTAAAAAAGATTTGACTAACTTTGTATTAAATTCTCATAAAATGTACAAAATTTTCTTCACGGTAATATTATTATTATTTACCAAATTAATCCATTCGCAAAATAATTTAGACACAATATATTTTGATGAAAACTGGGAAAAAATTGATAAAGAAAAAAGTGTTTATTTTAGGTTACTTAAAAAGAAGTCAAATGGATGGTATGAATGTAAAGACTATTGGAGAAGTGGAGAACTGCAAATGGAAGGTCATCTAAGCGTTCTAGATCCTGAAATAAAAGAAGGGGAATTTATATGGTATAAAAAAGATAAATCAAAAAGTCGAATTAATAATTATAAAAACAATATCATAATTGGAACAATTAAACGATTTAATGTCGGTAATATCAAAATGGTCGAAATTCCACCATCTTTGGATAGTTTAGATAACTCAAATGAATTTCATGAAGAAAATATATTATTTGCAAAGTACATTAATAACAATTTAGAATATCCAAAAATTGCAAAAGGAAATGGAATTCAAGGAAGTGTACTTTTATCATTCTTTATTGGCCCAAATGGTAAGGTATTTGGTATTGATGTTTTGAGGTCAATACATGATGTACTTAGTCAAGAAGCAATCAGGCTTATTTCCAAATATGAATGGCCAAAGCCTTTATATAAAAATAAGCCTATATCGATTTCGTACACAATACCAATCAAATTTAAATTAACAGATTAATATTTTGATTTTCCGCTGAGTCTATAACTGCAACGCTAGACATCAGGAATCCTGCCAAAGTTGAGCAGGCTTTTCAATTAAATTGCTCCATGATGTATATTACTCAAATATTTTCACTCTTTCATATATTAGATTTTTATAAGTTTCTTTATGTTCTATATTTAAAAACGACATATCAATGAGTTCTAAGGCAAGCGGGAGCCATTTTTCCAATCTTCTAAATACTGCAGTTATTTGTTTTTGATTGAGGTTTAAGGAGCTGCCAAAGCGTTCGAAATAACTCTTATTAAAGTTCATTTTTTTACCACCAATCATCAATGCAAAATCTTCTTTATCTTGGGGCAATATCATTTTAACATTAAGTAAATCATAAGCAGGAGATAAGGTCCATCTATTATCAGTAAGCAACATCGAAAAGTTTTTCAGATGCATATCATTATTTCCTATTAAATAGTTAAACACCGCAAGTTCGAAAAATCTCAATTTATCCAAGAGTGAATTGGCGGATAATTCTCCAATAGATTTTCCTAGTCTTTCCATTGTGCCCTTGTACTTGTCATCCAATTCAAGGATTTGCATAAAATCTATTAAATGATTTTTCGATCCACCTGGATTTCTATCTATCCTTTTGGTAATATAACATAATTCACCCGAAACCAAACGAATCAAATTGACTGGTACTATGGTTATTTTAAACAAAGCGGCTATCTTCATGGTCAGGTGTTCATTTTCTGGCATTTGATAATACAAGGCATTTTGCGGCTTCAAAATATAATTTCCTTCTAAGGCATTCATTATTGTCAATCGGCCTTGATGGCCATCCGCCAACTCAGACTTTACCCATCCTAGCGACAATTTAGGTTGGACGCCTGGAACAGTGATGGACATCATTGCGGCTTGTTTTGCCAAATCTTCAATTTCTGAAAGCTTGTATGTTAAAATAGGTGCATGACTTGTTCCAAAAAATGCTTTGCAGCACACAGAATGGTAGTCTTGATCATTGCCTTCTTTGATTTCTTGGTAGCAATACAAACATTTATTCATCACTATTGATATTTAATGGATGAACACTCACTGCTCCGATTGCATTTTGACAACAGGCTAATAATAGCCCCATGCGGTCATTTTTATTAAGTTTCCAACTTTTTATTGCAATATTCAGTAACCAACCTTCTGGGATCAAACCATCAAAAAAAGGAAATAATCTTTTGCTACGATAAGTATAGCGACTCACTGGCATTTGGAAAGTAATAAAATTATCAGGTGAGTCAAGGATATACTCTGTATCATACTCAAAGTAATATTCACCCTGATCATCTTCCGTCAAAATGCCAGCAATTGTATTATTGTATTTGACTACTGCTTGTCGCATATTTTTCATTTATAGGTCCTAAAACATGTCCAAACATAAGCAAAACCTGATTTACTTTAGATAAACTGAGATTTTCTTTTCCTTGTTCGATCTTCCTAATGACTGTAAGTGCCACACCTGCTTTTTCAGCAAATTCTTCCTGAGTCAGGCCTGCTCGCTTCCTCCTTACCTTTACAAATTCGGAAATAAGGTTCATTTTATATGTATTTGCATACAAAAATAACACAATATTTCAAATTATATGCAAAAACGTATAATTATTATTGAATCTTTAATTTTATATGCTTTTAGATATAATAATAGTCTAGAAATTTTTAAATAGGGTATCTTTATTAAATTTCTTCTTTCAACAAAATCACTACCAATCCACAAAAAAAAACCTTTCAGGCAACGTTTTATACCTAAATGACAGTATTAATAGGTAAGTGTATTAATTTTGTGAACATCACAAAAAAAACGAAATGCAATGACAAGATTATATTTAATAATTTGGGTTGTTTTACTGGTTGGTTGTCAAAGAGAAGATAGTGATATCATAGAGCCGATTGATGTAATAGTAGCTGAGACAGAAACGTTTTTTGATAGCCATTTTATTGGTAAAACAACAGATGTAAATGGCCATGCAATAGAAGATGTACAGATTAATATAAGTGATGATAGAGATTATACTACAGAAAAGGGTATCTTTCTATTCAATAATACTAAAACCAATAGTTCAGGCGCATTGATACATTTGCACAAAAATGACTATTATGATCAATATGTTTTTGTACCTAAAGCAGCAAATCAGTTCAGTAATCTCGATGTAGTACTTCGAAAAAAAAGCAATCCTTTGGTTTTCAATAGTGCAACGCCAAATGAATTGCCTTTAAACAATGAACTCAATCTTACAATACCTGCATCCGCTTTTACACATTCTAATGGTGATGCTTATCAAGGTCAAGTACAGTTTTATATAGATTATGACCCAATTTCTGGCAATATACCCGTGATTAATAAAAACTTTAAACAGGGCATTTTAGTCAGTGATACCAAAGTGAACTTTATTTTTGAATCTGTGGATGGAAGCCCGCTTGTGATTTCCAAACCCGGGACATTCAGTACAAAAATAAAAAATGCAACTATCGGCTCATTGGATAGAAACAAAGCAAAATGGGTAGAAATAGGGAAAGTAGAAAATGATAAAACCTTTGCAAATATTGATCATAATGGACCGTATATCATTGGCCAATTTAGTCCAGTAACAAGGATACATACCCAAGTGGTGAACGACGTGGATGCAGGTGTTTCTTTTACAACTTTATCCATCAAAAATGCACAACAACAAACAATCTCAATACAGCCTGATCAAGATGGGTATGCTGAATTTTATATTCCGTCCAATACTGATATATCACTTGCCGTCACTGATGTTTGCGGAAATGTCTTGGGCGAATCATCGATACGTATTGGTCAAGATAGCAAGCAGCAAATTCCAAATATCATACTGAAGAGCCAAGATTTACTGACTGTAAAGTCAAAAATTGATGCTTGTGGATTGCCTCTTTCAGATCAAGATTTGGTTAATGTACATTTCCAAAGTGAGACACAAAATCTAGTAGCCTACCAGTCTAAAAATGAACAAATTTATGTGATACCATCTTGTACACAAATAACCAAAGCAAGTTATTATCGAGGCAAAGAACGTAAGTTTTCCATAACTTTTAGTGGCGATATCAGTACCCAATTCTTGAATATTGATGCTATGCCGTTGTGTATAGAAAAAATTTCTGGCTATTTTAGTGTGAACGACGTTCCTGTACAATTAGAAATGGATCAGTTTTATATTTACAGAGAGCATATTGATCCCAAAAATGTTGTAATAACTGATTTAAATGGTTTTGTGATCTCAATTCCAAACGTGGATGGAAAAGGTCAATACAAACCCGATGCCATCATATTTAATCATCCTTCATTATCTGATTGTCAGCTTGATTCATGCCGCGATATGACGGTGTGGATTGATGAAATCAGTAATCCTGGCGATATTGTAAAAATCAGAATAGAAGGGATGATGAATGGCAACAAAGTCGAAGGAGAATTTGTCAATTTGCTCAAGTACTAACGATAACGATCCCAAGTGAATAATCCACTCGACGATATAATCAATGGTTGCCGGCAAGGTCAGCGTAAGTCTCAAAAACAGCTGTTTGAGTGCTTAGCAGGGAGTTTATTGACGGTTTCAAGGCAGTACACACCCAAGGCATTGGATCCGATGGATAATTTACAAGACAGTTTTATAAAAATCTTTGATAAGATACACACTTTCGACCCAACTCGAGGCAATTTTGAATCGTGGGCTCGGCGAATTGTGATCAATACAGCACTTGACAAATTGAACAAAAAAGGCATAGAAGAAGTGGTATTGGAATATGAACATTTGCCTGAAATATTAGAAAGCAAGATCAAAGACACAGAAGATATCGAACAACTGATGCATATAATTTCACAATTGCCCGATGGCTACAAACAAGTGTTTTGTCTGTACGAAATAGAAGGATACAGCCACAAGGAGATAGCCGAACAGCTTCAGATAAAAGAAGCAACTTCTAGGTCTCAGCTAAATAAAAGCAAGCAACTGTTGAGATCTTGGGTGATAAAAATGGAGCAACCTGTTTTTTTAAATATACAATCCGAATAAAATGTTAGATAACACAAATAATTGGAAAGATAAAATGCAAGGATTGAAAAACCATGCCTCGCCGATAGATCTACCTTTCGAATGGGATGCGTTGGAGCGCAGGATGGAAAAAAGAAAGCGACGCAATCTTATATTCTGGCTATGGCCAATGATGCTGGGATTGGTACTTTTATCGGGCTACCTATTTACCAAAAACAAAACAACAAATGTGGCTCCTACCCTATTGCAATCAAATGAGAAAGCTGTTGCCACAGAACATCAAAATAAAATTCCAACCTTAAATGAAAACATAAGTCAAAGCAATCAATTTTCTAATGTAATCAAGGACGAATCAACCATAAAAAAAGAATCAAAAATTCACTCATCAAAGGAAACAAATTCATTGTCATCAAAAACTGAAAAGAAAGTCGTATCATCTGAAAAGCAAGTTTTTCCAAATGAAATCCAAGACCTGCACATTACAAATCCATTTCAATTAAAAGTTATCAATACACCACAAACAATGGACGAAATAACAGCCGCGACTCCTATGAATCAGCAAACGGACGATTTCCAATTTATTGATAATCATACAAATACATTACCTAAAGCAAGCATATCCTATTTACCAATGACCTCGCTTGGCGCAATAATTCACAATGCACAACAACCAAATTTGTCACATTCGACGATAGTCCTTCAAAAAGAACCTAAACCATTTTTTGTAGATGTACGCACGATGATTGGACTATCGAATTATAATTATAAAAGCTTAACCAACGAAAACATCGCCCTTATAGATCAAAGAAAAACCAATGAACGCGCTTTGGAACATGTAGGTGGAAGATTCTCCATTGGTAAAACTTTTAATCATCAATGGTATGCGTCTATAGGCATGTCTTACGCAAGGTTACAGGAAAAATGGAACAGTAGCCGATATGATACAACAGATATTACAATCCAAAATCAAGTCCTAGAAACTTACACCAATCATTTAGGGCAAGTGGTAGAACAAACTGGAAGCAAACATGCAAAACAAATTTCCAAAGTTACTCAAACACGTTACAATTCAATAGAGCAAATATCTGCAACAATAGCTCTTGGCAAATTCTTTAAAGTCCATAAAATGCGATGGGCTGTAGAAGTCAACATGTCCATTCCTACCTATACCAAATTTAGTGGTCAAGTCTTGGATAATGAAGGGAAAATGATGGAACTTAATAAAGTCTACCAACCCTTTAACTCTTTACAATATGGTATGCATACATCCTATATATATCCGGTGTCCGGAAACCTGGCTATATATGGCGGATACGATTATAACTTTTCCCGATTGCGAAGCGATTTGGGATACTTAAGAACACATCATCTTCATTCCTTATCATTGGGTATGAAGTATTTTATCAACAACTAAAATTAATTAGAAAATGAAAAATAGTTTAACTTTTCTCTTGCTTTGGCTGTCCATCATCCTGACAGCACAACAACAACCAGGAACCATCAATGTCAATGTAGAATACGGCTGCGGAAATGCATTTGATAAACCTGTAACCATAGATTTGTACCAGATCATTGGTTCTAATGCAACAAAACTCACATCCAGTAACATTCATCCTGCTACCTTTGACAATTTGGATCCAGGATACACGTATGAAGTTAGAATCTCTTCTTCGGATGTATCTAAAACCGATGTTTCCATCAAAGATGCTTATGCGATGAGGAATATTATTTTGGGAATTTTTAATAACATAACTTACTTACCTTCTATTTTAGCTGGTGATGTCAATGGCACTAATGGGATCTCAACCTTGGATATAGTATTTCTTACTAAATATTTGGTACAGATACCCAATCCACAGGTTTCCTATGATGAATGGTTTTTTCTTGATCAAAAACACTTGAATTCTTTGGATGTTAGTCTAAAGAATAGAACAATCATACAAGGTATTCCCAATGGGTTACAAGAAATTACTTTTAATGGATATCAACATGGCGCTGTGGCATCTACCATACCTGAATTATGTGCAAGCTGCACTGAAGACAGCACGTCCACAAAGTCTATACAAATTCCCAACATCAGTGTAACTGCGGGTCAAGAAGTAAAATTTGTGGTAGGTTACCATTATGATGCCCAAGATATTGGTGCTTGCTTTTCTTTGAAATATCGAGATGGTGTAGTATTGGCAGTGTCAGCAATTGCTGGAACTGTGACCAATTTCATTGATTCTACTGCGACCATCAATATAGCCAGAGTTTTTGATTCGAATACACCGCCAATTCTTGATTTTGCGCAAATCACATTTACGCCAACTAAATCAGGGAAATTACCAGATTTTTTCAGTCTGAATGATCAATACAAAAATGAACTCGTGTACAAAGTCGGAAATTGTCTGAAAACTTACCAAAAAATGTCTATCAACGCAGCTAATCTATGCCCTGTTACTTGGCCTGCTGACACTACGATTCCAGACTGTACTTCCAATCATAACACAGGAAGCCCTATCGTAGATCCTGCTTGTGTTAACATAGTCACTGTGACGTATACTGACCAAGTCTTTGGTGATCCATGTGCCAAAATTTTAAGAATTTGGACAGCTGTAAATTGGATGACATTAGAAATATATACCCATACACAGGTGATTCTCATTGATCCAACTATTCAATTAACGTGTGTTGGTGTTTCGAGTGCTTTACTACAAGGTGGCTTTACAGAATTATGGGCTCAAGATTTTGTAAAAACTCCAGTTTCAGGGCATATTTATTCTTTTTCAGCTACTGATCCTAATGAAAAATCAAAGAGATTTTATGTAGTCGGTACTTTTGATGTAAATATTTATGACCATACTGAAAATTCTTTTTGCACCGTTAATCTTACTATCATTTCTTCTGGTTGCAATGACCCAGTAATTATCATCCCTGAGATCAGTGTAAGTGAAACTAATGGTGCGTATATTGTGAATGGATCAATGTTTAATGGCGGTAATGTAAATCATTGCTTGGGTGTCATCGGTGACTTTCAAATAAAAGCAACTTCAACTGGAAACTATGAAAACCAATTGTCATTTGATTACAATCAATATAAGGGAACACAACTATTGGTAGCCCTAAGATACAAAGTGAATGGCAATATAGTCAATCATGGGCAAGTGAAGATCAATTTCAAAGCTGAACCAGCATTACCACCTTTCGAAATAGTTTGTTATGACGATCCAGTAGTGAAAAACGAGTTGTTTGAAGTTTCGTTTTTCTCTTCTACGTTCAATAATATTTATGCATTGCAAGCGGCAATCAGGCTCAAAGATGCCATCATGGTCAGTACCAAAAAGAAAGCCTTAAAAGACATCGCCTTCAATGAAGAATTGCGCTCGCTTAGATTTGTTTGGTTACTACCTACAACTGCGCCTTTGACCTTGAGTAGTACGGATACATTGTTTACCATCACTATCAGACCTACTGAGTCTGGAAATCTAGCCAACATCTTGAGCATCGCAGATGACCTAATGCCATCCGAAGCTGTACTAAACGACTTCGAGCAAACGAAAGTAGATTTGGTTTTCAGATTCCTAAGAAGACCGACGAATACGCAGAATTTGATAGCAAATGATTTTAAACTATATCCAAATCCGACAAGTACAGGTACATTTACCATAGAGTCAAATGGAATCGCTGATGGAACAATAAGCATCTATAATGATAATGGTCAAGAAGTTGCTTTCTCAAAACAAGAATCTGTTGATGGCGTTTTTGAAGTATCGATGCCAGATGCCATTCAAAATGGCGTATATATGGTTCGATTGACTACTGAAAAAACTGTAACTACCAAAAAAGTGATATTGATGCGATAAACACATTTCTGCAAAAAGGCACTACCAAGTAATCATTTGGTGGTGCTTTTTTTTTGTGATTGGGATCGTTGAGAAGGAAAAATATATTAATCGGCTCAAAATATCAGTAAAAATGAGCCGATTAGCCATTTTAATCGGCTCATTTGCAGAAAAATGGGCAAATTCAATCTTCTTTCAAAATTTGGTATAAATCAAAATTAATCGACTTTCACAAATTTCATTGGATAAGTTTTCTCATCAATCTTGAGTAAAATAAAATATATACCTAATGGCAAGTGTTGAATATCAAATACAAGATCTCCAGTACTTAAGCCATAAGGAAGATGAATGGTTTTTCCACCCAGATCTCTGCATTGAAAACTAGCTATTGACATATTATTTCCTGAAATAGTAATTTGGCTTCTTGAAGGATTTGGAAATAATGCGTAAGGAGAATCATTCAAAATATTGTTCGTGTTAACAAGCTTACAATCATCACCCAGTATGCTGTAGAAACCTTCTTCATTTTGGAAGCATCCGATAGATCCTTCAGTTCCAGAAGACAAGAATGGTCCGAATGCGCCAAAAAGCCCCAAACTACCTCCAACTCCTTCAATAATATCATTGAAAAAATGAAATTCTTCATTTCTTTCTGTTGCAGAATTTTTGAATCTTTTTAATATTTTTCCTTCTGAGGTAACCAAGGTATCTATTTTATCCACTTTTAGCTTATATTCTTTATCCTGACCAGCGGTAAATCCGCCATTGCTACTTATATCATAGAATCTTTGTATTTTCGGTACATAATAGGTAACAATATCGTCAACCTTTGCATTAAAATCATATAATAATTTGCGCTCACCATTCTCAAAAAAATACATGTGTCCACCTACAAGTGCTACTGGGATTTCCGTTTGTTTAATAATACCATTTCCACGATTCAAACCTACAATTTTATATATTTGACTGTTGATCAGCGTATCCCTCAAGGCTTTTACAAGCCATACATCAGTATTTTGATTTGAAGTGTAGGGACGATAATACCATGTTGTATTGGATGTGATACCAGACGTATTTGTGCCCTTGCAAGTACAATCATCCAATACAATGTCATCGATTGTTGTATCATCATTATCATCGCACGCTTGCCCTCTCACATGATAGATGACCGTAATTTCTTGCTGGTAGCTGCATCCACATTTGTCTTTTCGCTCGTTTATAAAAGTATTTTTGCCGATTTGCAAATCTGACCAAATGATTGGACCTTGATCCCATCGCCAATGCGTCCCAAAAACATCCAAAAGTTTATTACCATAAGTATCACTTGCCCCAAACCAAGGTAATTCTGTTTCACAAAGTGTAAATGTATTTTTTACAATACTATAATCATCCTCGATGGTGATACGTTTACAGTATCGAGTTTCAGCATGCGTTATAGCAGAATCAATTTGAATACATACATTGTATTCTCCTGATGATAAACTTGAAATATCAATTTTGGGAGTACTTGTAGTTTGGTTTATGGTTGTAGTAGCGTTAGATATTAACCAATTATATTCCTCGATTTTGGGTAAAGAGTCTTTACTTACTACACTTAGTATTTTGCCAAAATTTTGATTACATGAAGAATCACAAGCTAAACTAAGATTGATGTCAACATCTAATGGTTCAATTTCAACAGGTGTCGGGTCACAAATAGTAAAATCTCCTGTCACATTTGTATAAAAAGAACATACTGCACCTTCATACCCATTAATCCAAAAGATATATTTTTTACAAGGTATCAGGTTACTACAATCAATAGTAATATATCCTTTATTTGCGTTTCCGTTACAAATATTATATGGTCCTCCAGGATTACAAGAATCCATAATACCATACTGTAATCCTTTGCCTGCGCAGTCAAATACTGTAATGTCTAAATTATAATTACCACTACCAGCTATAAAACCAAAAAAAGTTGTATTGCTGTAAACTCCACTGCAATGTAGTTGCCCGTTCCAAGGTCCAATAAAAGATGGATTTTGTGAACATGCAAAATCCGAAATAAATGGTAATCTAAACGTTGGATTGTTAAATGCATCTTCACATAAATTATCTACAGAATAAGGATTAGGTGTACAAGTAGGCAAGTCATCACCAAAATTACAAACTTCGTTTTGACTAGCATTATTAATTAAAAAACAACAACTATACGATCCAAAATTACTGCTTATAGGGTCGTTGGCATCTACTTTTACGGAATATTCACCATTTGTAACATTAAATGTGTAAAAGCCATCATTATCAGAATTTGCTGTAGCTACCATAGCACCATTATTACAACTGTTGTACAAATTCAGTTTTACTCCCTGAATTCCCCTATCTTCACTATCATAAACTCCATTTGAATTGCTGTCAATATAGACTTTACCTGAGATGGTTTGTGCACATATGGTACTTGAAATAGTCAGAAGCACAAAAAATTGAAGACACATTAAAAAATTTTTCATATCACTTTTTTATATAGGTTAATAATCTACCACAACATGGTAATAATCAAATAAATGTAAGATGCAGTAATAGGAAAACAGGTATAAAGTCAAATTTATCTTTCTGTAATTTGATTTGCAATATCCTTTATACCTGCACAATATAAAAATATTTACACATTGAATTTAACTTTTATCTATTTTTTTCAAAAATTTGCCAAATGAATGTAACTATGGAGAAATTTATACCACACTACACCAACATCTCAAACAACATCGGATTGTTATTGATGTGTTCGTAATTGATTTTGGCAGCAGTCAATCTGTCTATCAAAGCAGGAAAGTCATCTTGATTTTTTAGTTCTATACCTACAAGGGCAGGACCTGAGTCTCTATTGTTTTTTTTGGTATAGGCAAAGTGGGTAATATCATCTTCAGGTCCTAAGACATGGAGAAAATCTCGCAATGCTCCAGCTCTTTGCGGAAAGCGGACGATAAAATAATGTTTTCTATTTTCCCATAGTAGGGCACGCTCTCTGATCTCTTCGGTGCGGCTGATATCATTGTTACCACCACAGATGATGATACCTACATTTTTGCCTTTGATTTGATCTCTGATAAGTGCAAGGGCAGAAATACTGATAGCTCCGGCTGGCTCAGTTACGATGGCCTCATCATTGTATAGTTTCAACATCGTAGAGCAAATTTGACCTTCAGGAACCAAGACAATTTCATCTACAATCTCTTTGCAAATATCAAAAGTATGCTGTCCAACGCGTTTTACCGCTATACCATCTGCAAAGGAATCTATTTTGTCTAAGGTAACAACTTGTCCAGTATTTAGTGATGCATGAAGCGCCGGCGCACCTTCTGATTCTATGGCTATGATTTTGGTGTTTGGTGATCGTTGTTTGAAATAAGATCCAACACCACTCAACAATCCTCCACCACCAACTGCTACCAATAATATATCCAATGGTTCAGGACACTGCTCCAATATCTCCAATCCTACAGTGCCTTGCCCAGCCATGACATCATAATCATCAAACGGGTGTATAAATGGCAAACCATCCAATTCACACCGCTGGATGGCCGCATGATATGCATCGTCAAATGTATCTCCGACCAGTACAATATCTACGTATTCACCACCAAAATGTCGCACCTTAGATATCTTTTGTTTTGGTGTAGTAGATGGCATGTATATCGTGGCGTGAATCTTCAGATTGGATGCTGCAAAGGCGACTCCTTGCGCATGGTTGCCTGCACTCGCACATACGATACCGCGTGTGACGAGTGTAGGCTCCATGACAGAAATTTTATTGTATGCACCACGGATTTTGAAGGAGCGAACGACCTGCATATCTTCTCTTTTGAGCCAGACATTGCAATTATATTTTCTAGATAGCGAAGGATTGCGTTGCAAAGGTGTAGTATATACTACTTCTTTTAGTCGTAGATGCGCTTCTTGAATATCAGTTACTGCAACCATTGATGAAATTAGGAATTACAAAAGTTAAATGATGAATCATTAATTTCGTTCAGGTCTTAGACTTCTTACGGTCTTTCCTGTTTGCCACATTTCTGAGTCGCGAAGTTCTTTGAGTTCTACTTCCAACTTTTCTCTATAATCTGGTTGAGAATTGCTATCAATAGACCTTTGTGCTTCGTTGCCCGATGCGACACTGTCGTATAATTCAGAAAAGACTGGAGCTACCGCATCTCTAAATTTGTTTTTCCAATCCAAGGCGCCACGTTGTGCAGTCGTGCTACAATTGGCATACATCCAGTCCATACCGTTTTCTGCTACAAGCGGCATGAGTGATTGCGTCAGTTCTTCTACTGTCTCATTGAATGCTTCAGATGGCGAATGTCCACGTTTGCGCAATTCATTATATTGTGCTTCGAAGATACCTTGTACAGCGCCCATCAAACTACCACGTTCGCCAGTAAGGTCGCTATATACTTCTTTTTTGAAATCGGTTTCGAATAGATATCCTGACCCTACACCGATACCCAACGCTACTACCCTATCAAACGCTTTGCCAGTCGCATCTTGGAAGATCGCATAGCTGGAATTGAGTCCTTTTCCTTCTAGAAATAATCTTCTCAAACTGGTACCTGAACCTTTTGGCGCTATCAATATGACGTCAATGCCCGCAGGTGGTACGATACCCGTTCTTTCTTTGTAAGTCACACCAAATCCATGTGAAAAATACAAAGCTTTGCCCGGTGTCAAATACGGTTGCAAAGTAGGCCAAATAGCAATCTGCGCTGCATCAGACAAAAGATACTGGATGATAGTCCCTTTTTCAGCTGCTTCTTCTATACTAAAAAGCGTCTCATCTGGTATCCATCCATCATTTACTGCTTTTTGCCATGTCGGCGAATCCTGTCTTTGGCCTATGATGACATTAAAACCATTATCCTTAAGGTTCATCGCTTGACCAGGACCTTGTACACCATAACCAATGATGGCGATGACTTCATCTTTGAGTACTTCTCTGGCTTTTGCCATAGGGAATTCTTCTCTGGTGACTACATTTTCTATTGTACCACCGAAATTTAATTGTGCCATACTTGTTTAATTACTAATGATAAATTTTTGAATTACAAATTAATTGATGAATGGTATAAGGTATATTTGGTTAGGATATTTACATGCTAAAAACGCCTTCATTTTTGTCTAAGAATTCATTTTCCACAAGCGCCTCACTTGGCACTCTGTATTCAAATTCTTTCACTTTATTGTGAAAACCATCGCTTTTTTTGATGATGGCAATTCTTGCGGAACGAACAAATTCCAAAAGGCCGTATGGTTCTAAAGTTTTGATTAGGTTGTTTATTTCTTCTCTTTGACCTGTACATTCGAAAATGATAAAATCTTTTCTAATCACAACAGCTCGAGCGCCTTGTTCTCTCAAAAGACGTTCCACTTTTACTTTTTCGGTAATGACATCGGCGGCTACTTTGTAGAGTGCCATTTCTTGCCATATAATTTCGTCATCGGTATTGAAATCAACCTTGAGCACGTCGAGCAATTTCTCTATTTGTCTTGATAATTTCCTGACAACATCTTCGGTTTCATTGATGACAATGGTGAATCTATGAATACCTTCTACTTCGCTTGGCGACGTATTTAGGCTTTCGATATTTATTTTTCGACGGGTAAAAATGATGGCCAATTTATTGATCAAGCCTATTTGATTTTCCGTGTACACGGTAATAGTATATTCTTGCTTCATTACAATTCTTCTTTTGACAATATAATTTCCGAAACTCCGCGACCTTGTGGTACCATAGGGAAAACATTATTTTCTTTTCCGACCATCACTTCCAATAAAAACGGATTTTCATGACTTAAAATATCTTCTAATGTGCTTTTAAGTTCAGCTCTTTGATCTACTTTTTTCGCATCAATGTTATAGGCTGCTGCCAATTTTATATAATCTGGACTTTTGATATTGACAAACGAATATCTATTCTGATGAAAAAGCTCTTGCCATTGTCTGACCATACCAAGAAACTGATTATTGAGAATGATGATTTTTACATTGACATTAGCTTGCATAATAGTACCTAACTCCTGCAATGTCATCTGAAATCCACCATCACCAATAATTGCAATAACCTGTCTATCAGGCGCACCATATTTTGCTCCAATAGCTGCTGGCAGTGCAAATCCCATCGTTCCAAGTCCACCTGAAGTAACATTAGACCTAGTGTTATTGAGCTTGGCGTAGCGACATGCGACCATTTGATGCTGACCTACATCTGATACAATAATTGCATCTCCTTTGGTAATTTCATTGATACATTTGAGTACTTCTGCCATTGTGAGCGTCTCTGACTCGGGATTTTGCTCAGGAAAGATGACTTTTTCGGTTTCCTTTATGGTACAATCAGCAAATTTTTGGAGCCAGTTCTTATTGTCATTTTTCTCAATCAATTTAGTCAAGAGCGGCAATGTTTCTTTGCAATCGCCCCAAACAGAAACGGTACTTTTAACATTTTTATCGATTTCAGCTGGATCTATGTCAAGATGGATGATTTTTGCCTGTTTTGCATATTTGTCTAACCTGCCTGTTACCCTATCATCAAAACGCATACCTATAGCGATGAGTACATCACATTCATTGGTAAGAAGATTCGGTCCATAATTGCCATGCATACCCAACATCCCAACTGCAAGCTCATGATCTGTCGGTATCGCACCCATTCCTAAGATAGTCCAAGCAGCAGGAAAATTTCCTTTTTCGACAAAAGCTTGAAATTCCTTCTCTGCATTTCCCAAAATAACACCTTGACCAAAGATGACGAATGGCCTTTTTGCTTCATTGATAATCGCAGCTGCTTCCGCAATATAAGCAGGTCTTACTTCTGGTTTTGGTTTATAACTTCGGATATGAAAACACTTTTGATAACCTTCATAATCAAATAGTTGCAATTGTGCATTTTTGGTAATATCAATGACTACCGGCCCAGGACGTCCCGTACTAGCGATGTAAAAAGCTTTTGCCAATACATGTGGAATTTCTTCAGCATTGGTGACTTGATAACTCCATTTTGTGACAGGTGTAGTGATATTGATGACATCAGTCTCTTGAAAAGCATCTGTACCCAACAAATGTGCAAAAACCTGTCCCGTTATACATACTACAGGCGTAGAATCTATCATGGCATCAGCCAAGCCTGTTACCAAATTGGTTGCACCTGGACCACTTGTGGCAAAAACTACACCTGTTTTGCCTGATACACGGGCAAATCCTTGCGCTGCATGGATGGCACCTTGTTCGTGACGCACTAAGATGTGTTCTAATCGATCATTATAATCATAAAGTGCATCATACACTGGCATGATCGCACCACCTGGATAGCCAAAAATAGTTTTAACGCCTTCCTGAATCAATGCATCCAATAAGGCCTGTGATCCCGTTACTTGTTTAGTAGCAGTAGGTTTTATTTCAATATTCGGGCTTGAATTTGCAGTCATACTGTGATTGATTGATCGTTTAAATTGTTTATATACTGAATTGATTTTGAGAATTCCTGTTTGATGAAAGATTTAATATCATTTATTGATTTGTCACAGGATTTAACTGATTTTTGGTTTTCTATAATATAATAAAAGGTCGGTAGATGAGACATCTATAAATCCAACTTGGCGCAACATTGTAACCAACTGACCTCGATGATAGGTAGAATGATTTAGAACATGTGAAAGTATTTCATAAACCGGCTGAGTGAAGGCTTCTCCATTGATTCTTTTATAATGTTGAAGACTTGCTAGGTGCTCATTCTGCATATTTGCGATAAAATCTACCAATAATTGACTACTATTTTCCCACAATCTTAAGGTATCAAGTCTATCGCCTTTGAATGTAAATGGCAGCCAACTGGGATTTTCAATATTCATGAGTCTTTCATACCAAACTTGTTCAGCGGCCACGATATGCAAAACTGTTTCAGCAATTGAAGGAAAACTACTCACCAAAGGTTGAGTCCATTGATCATCCGTCAAGCTATTAAGCCATTCAATGACTTTAGTATTTGCCCATTGATTATATTTTGCGATATCTAAAAAGTATTGTTGGGTCATGATTTTTTGGAATGTATATTTATAAATTAGATGTCAAAATTCATCTGTCACACAGCCTTCAGAAGCATCTTTCACACTTCTAGCGTACTTATACAATGCACCATTTTTCACGGCAAGTGGTGGCTGAATCCAATTATTTTTACGGTGTGCCATTTCAGCATCAGAAATATGTAAAGTCATCATTTTACTACTTACATCCAAAGTAATGATATCATCATCTTGCACTAAGGCAATTGTACCACCATCATAAGCTTCTGGTGTAATATGGCCAACAACAAATCCATGGGTGCCACCACTAAATCTTCCATCTGTAATGAGTGCCACACTTTTGCCAAGCCCAGCTCCCATGATCGCGGAAGTAGGTTTTAGCATTTCGGGCATACCTGGAGCACCTTTAGGTCCTACATATCTAATCACTACAACGTCACCAGCTTTTACTTTTTTTTGGGCAATACCTTCAATGAGCAATTTTTCTCCATCAAAAACCCTAGCCGGACCTGTAAATAATTCTCCCTCTTTACCTGAGATTTTAGCCACACCACCTTTAGTAGCTAGATTGCCATACAATATTTGAAAATGTCCTGTTGCTTTTATTGGAGATTCTATTGGGAGAATGATATCTTGTTTGCCAAAATCAAGGTCTGAGATATGCTCTAAATTTTCTGCAATGGTTTTGCCAGTCACGGTGAGGCATTCACCATGTAATAAACCATTGGATAATAAATATTTCATTACCGCTGGGATACCTCCTATTTCGTGCAAATCTTGCATCAAATATTTACCACTGGGTTTCAG
>Ga0073900_10000655_pt1 | contig 21416 bp, 15 predicted proteins | sample KloWWTmetKNB5Kit_FD_66666 | JGI IMG/M metagenome (GOLD analysis project Ga0073900, IMG submission 66666) | Active sludge microbial communities from Klosterneuburg, Austria, studying microevolution and ecology of nitrifiers - Klosterneuburg... | ecosystem: Engineered > WWTP > Aerobic digester >...
CAGGTCTATGAATACTTCCTCGGCCAGTTCGCCAGCGCCGAAGGCAAGAAGGGCGGCCAGTTCTACACGCCGGCCAGCATCGTCAAGACCCTGGTCGCCGTCCTCGCCCCACACCACGGAAAAGTCTATGACCCTTGCTGCGGCTCCGGCGGCATGTTCGTGCAGTCCGAAAAATTCATCGAAGCGCACGGCGGCAAGATCGGCGACGTCTCCATCTACGGCCAGGAATCCAACCCGACCACCTGGCGCCTCGCCGCCATGAATCTCGCCATTCGCGGCATCGACTTCAACCTCGGGCGCGAGCCAGGCGACACCTTCACCCGCAACCAGCACCCGGACCTGCGCGCCGACTTCATCCTCGCCAACCCGCCCTTCAACATCAGCGACTGGTGGCACGGCAGTCTGGAAGGTGACCCGCGCTGGCTCCATGGCACACCGCCGCAAGGCAACGCCAACTACGCCTGGCTGCAGCACATGCTCTACCACCTGAAGCCGAGCGGCCGCGCCGGCATCGTGCTGGCCAATGGTTCGATGAGTTCCAGCCAGAACAGCGAAGGCGACATCCGCGCTGCCATGGTCGAAGCCGACGTTGTCGAAGTCATGGTCGCGCTGCCCGGCCAGCTCTTCTTCAACACCCAGATACCCGCCTGCCTGTGGTTCCTCGCCAAACAGAAAACGACCCGACAAGGCGAAGTGCTGTTCATCGACGCCCGCAAGCTGGGCAGCATGATCAGCCGGGTGCAGACCGAATTCACTGACGAAGTCATCAGCCGCATCGCCAACACCGTCGCCCTTTGGCGCGGTCAACCCGAAAAAACGGCCAAAAATGAAATCTACGCCGACATCCCCGGCTACTGCCGCAGCGTCAAACTCACCGAGATCGCCGCACACGGCCATATCCTGACACCGGGCCGCTATGTCGGCGCCGAAGAAGTCGAGGACGACGACGAAGCCTTTGCCGACAAGATGCAGATGCTGACCGAGAAGCTGGGCGAACAGATGGCCAAGGGCGCGGAACTCGATGCTTTGATCCGGCAGAAGCTGGGGGGGCTGGGGTATGGGTTCTGAGTGGTCAGAACTTGCTCTTGGAGATTGTGTATCTTTTCTATCAGGCAACACGCCTTCAACTGGCAATCCAGATTTTTGGGGGCCGGGACTTGCGTGGATTTCAGCAAAAGACATGAAGTCGTTTTGGGTCGAGTCCGCCGAAGATACGTTGACCCCTGCTGGGGTTGAGGCAGCCTCCCGAGTCGTAGAGCCGGGAACGACGCTATTGCTTACGCGTGGAATGACGTTGCACAACGACGTGCTAATTGTCAGAACACGTTATTCAGCGGCGTTCAATCAAGATGTCAAAGCCGTGGTGCCGCATTCAGGTGTGCTGGCTGAGTTCGTGCCGTATCTACTTTTGGGCAACAAGCCACGTCTTCAGGATATGGTTGATAGCGCAGGACACGGTACGGGTCGGTTGAATACGGATTCGTTAAAAGCCTTTTCAGTTTTACTTCCACCCATTGGAACGCAGAAACTATTAGCTGATTTTTTTGCAGCCCTCGACGACCGTATCACCCTCCTGCGCGAAACCAATGCCACGCTCGAAGGCATCGCGCAGGCGCTGTTCAAGTCGTGGTTTGTCGATTTCGACCCCGTCCGCGCCAAGCAGGAAGGCCGCGCCCCGGAAGGTATGGACGAAGCCACCGCCGCGCTGTTCCCGGATGGGTTTGAGGAGTCGGCATTGGGCGTGGTGCCGACTGGGTGGCTGGTTGGCTCGCTGAGCGACTTGTCGGCACTTAATCCTGAATCATGGTCTGCCAAGAGTTATCCAGAAACGGTGGCCTACGTCGATCTGGCAAACACAAAGGACAATGTGATTGCGGAGATCGCTGAGTACCGTTTTGATGAGGCGCCAAGCCGTGCGCGGCGAGTGCTGCGTGACGGCGACACCATTGTTGGGACGGTACGCCCCGGCAATCGATCTTTCGCATTCGTCAGTAATGCCAGCGCAAATTTGACCGGCAGTACCGGATTTGCGGTTCTTAGGCCAAGAAGCAAAGAGAGCACTGAGTTTGTCTATCTCACTGCCACAGCAGATTGCAGCATCGATCACCTGGCGCATGTCGCTGATGGTGGTGCATATCCGGCTGTCCGACCAGAAGTAGTTGCCGGTCTACAATGTGTTCAACCAGACGCGGGCGTACTGCGAGCTTTTCACGAAATTGCCGAGCCGATCTTTGCGAAGGTCGCAGGCAACCACCAGCAAGCCCAAACCCTCGCCACCCTCCGCGACACCCTGCTGCCCCGCCTGATCTCCGGGCAACTGCGCTTGCCGGAAGCCGAGGTGGCGGTCGTAGCGGCGTTGTAGCCTTTTCGGCTACGGTCGTAGTCGTTCGCGCTACGACTGTGTTATTCAAGCACTCTTTCATTGCGTGACAATGTATTAACGATTGCTTTAATATCCTGAGCATCGTTTAAAGAATCTTTTCATACCATGCGCCGCACTGGTACTTACGCAACTTCCACCACCCTGGGCGAAGCGGTTCAGGCATTTGTTCCGTTGCCCTTGCCGCCGGGCGAGCCGGGGTTGGCGCCCGCCTGTTTCGAGGCGGGCAATCGGGCGGCGGAGCTGGCTTTGGCGCGTTTGTCCGGGGTCTCGGGGCTGGTGCCTTCGGTGGATTGGCTGCTCTATAGCGCCGTCCGCAAGGAAGCGCTGCTGACTTCGCAGATCGAGGGCACGCAGGCGACGCTGGTCGATCTGTTCGATGAAGAGGCCGGTTTTGCCATCGCCAATACCGACGATGTCGAAGAGGTGAGCAATTACCTGCGGGCATTCCGGCTGGTGCAGGACAATCTGCGCGATCCGGCGGGCTTGCCGATCAGCGTGCGCCTGTTGTGCGATGCGCACCGTTTGCTGCTCAACGGGGTTCGCGGCAGCGGCAAGCAGCCCGGCGAGTTGCGCCGTTCGCAAAACTGGATTGGCGGCACGCGGCCCGGCAACGCGGCGTTTGTGCCGCCGCCGGCGGAGCGCGTGGCGGATTTGCTGGCCGATGTCGAGCGCTTCATTCATGACGACTCGGCCCCGTCCCTGCCGCCGCTGGTGAAGATTGCACTGGTGCATGCCCAGTTCGAAACCATCCACCCGTTTCTCGATGGCAATGGTCGGATCGGGCGTTTGCTGATTGCGGCGCTGATGGAGCATTGGCGCCTGCTGCCCGAACCTTTGATGTATCTCAGTGGCTATCTGAAGCAGCACCAGTCGGCGTATTACCAGCAGTTGTCGGCCATCCGCACGCAAGGCGACTGGGAGGGCTGGGTCAGCTTCTTCCTGGAGGGCGTCGCGGCGGCGGCCAGCGAGGCGGAAAGCAGCATCGTCGCCATTGCCAGTTTGATCGCCGCCGATCGCCGCCGATTGCTGGCCTCGCCCAAGGCTGGTCCGGCGAGTTACCGCCTGTTCGAAGCGCTGCCCATGATGCCGCGCTTTACCGTTGAATTGGCTCGCCAAGCGCTCAATACCAGCTTTCCCACCGCCAACGCAGCGGTCAAGCTACTGGAGGATCTGGGTATCGTCAGCGAACTGACCGGCCAGAAGAAGAACCGCAGCTACAGTTATCAGGCTTACATCGCGTTGATGACGCGTTGAAACGGGGCAAGCCATGACCGAAGACCAACTCGAACAGGAAGCCCTTGGCTGGTTGGCCGATGTCGGCTATTCCCATCTTTACGGCCCGGATCTGGCGCCGGATGGTATCAGTCCCGAGCGCAGCAGTTATCTGCAGGTGGTGCTGGAAGCTCGCCTGCGGGCTGCGGTCGACCGCCTGAACCCGGCAATTCCGTCGGCGGCCCGCGAGGATGCTGTGCGCCAGGTGCTCGATCTGGGCATTCCGGCTGTGTTGTCGGCCAACCGGCATTTCCACCGCTTGCTGGTGGGCGGCGTGCCGGTCGAATATCAGAAGGATGGTGAGACGCGCGGCGATTTTGTCCGGCTGATCGACTGGGCTGAGCCGACGCGCAACGAATGGCTGGCGATCAACCAGTTCTCGATCAAGGGACCGAAGCATACCCGCCGGCCGGACATCATCCTGTTCGTTAATGGCCTGCCGCTGGTGCTGCTGGAGTTGAAGAATCCGGCCGACGAGAAGGCCGACATCTGGAAGGCGTTCGACCAGATCGAGACTTACAAGGAACAGATTCCCGAAGTTTTCCAGTACAACGAGATTCTGGTGATTTCGGACGGCAGCGAGGCGCGGCTGGGTTCGCTGTCGGCCAGCGCCGAGCGCTTCATGCAGTGGCGCACCATCGACGGCGTGACGCTCGATCCGCTCGGTCAGTTCAATGAACTGGAAACCCTGGTGCGCGGCTTGCTGGCGCCGGCCATGTTGCTCGATTACCTGCGCTTCTTCGTACTCTTTGAGGACGACGGTACGCTGGTCAAGAAGGTGGCCGGCTATCACCAGGTGCATGCGGTGCGGGCGGCGATCAATCAGGTGGTGGCCGCTTCACGTCCCGGCGGCACGCACAAGGGCGGTGTGGTCTGGCACACCCAGGGCAGCGGCAAGAGCATCACCATGACCTGCTTTGCGGCGCGGGTGATGCAGGAAGCGGCGATGGAGAATCCGACCATCGTCGTCATCACCGACCGCAACGATCTGGATGGGCAGTTGTTCGGCGTGTTTTCACTGGCCCAGGATTTGTTACGCGAGCAGCCGGTGCAGGCCCATACCCGGCAGGACCTGCGCGCCAAGCTGGGCAACCGGCCTTCCGGTGGCATCGTGTTCGCGACCATTCAGAAGTTCATGCCGGGCGAAGATGAAGATAGCTTTCCGGTGCTGTCGGAGCGCCACAACATTGTGGTGATCGCCGATGAGGCGCACCGCACGCAGTACGGATTCGAGGCCAAGCTCAAGACTTTCAAGGCCCCTGCGGGGGCAGCCAACGATGCACAGGCGCTTAAAGTGGCCGAGCCTACGGCGGAGTATCAAACCCGCTTCCAGGTCGGCTACGCGCAGCATTTGCGCGACGCGCTGCCCAATGCCACGTTTGTCGCCTTCACCGGCACGCCGGTGGCCAGCGAGGACCGCGACACCCGCGCCGTGTTCGGGGATTACATCCACGTCTACGACATGCAGCAGGCCAAGGAGGATGGCGCGACGGTGGCCATCTACTTCGAGTCGCGGCTGGCCAAGCTATCGCTGAAGCAGGAAGATCTGCCGCAGATTGACGACGAAGTCGACGAACTGGCCGAGGACGAGGAAGACAGCCAGAAGGCGCAGCTCAAGAGCAAATGGGCTGCGCTTGAAAAAGTGGTTGGCGCCGAGCCGCGCATCGCCAGCGTGGCCGCCGATCTGGTTACCCACTTCGAGGAACGCAACCAGGCGCAGAGCGGCAAGGCCATGGTCGTCGCGATGAGCCGCGAAATCTGTGTCCATCTCTACAACGAGATCGTCAAGCTGCGCCCCGAGTGGCACGATGCCGATCCGGAAAAAGGCGCGATCAAGGTGGTGATGACCGGCTCGGCCAGCGACAAGGCGCTGCTGCGGCCGCACATCTACAGCGGCCAGGTCAAGAAGCGGCTGGAAAAGCGCTTCAAGGACCCGGCCGATCCGTTGCGCCTGGTGATCGTGCGCGACATGTGGCTGACCGGCTTCGATGCGCCGTGCGTGCATACGCTCTACGTCGACAAGCCGATGAAGGGCCACAACCTGATGCAGGCCATCGCGCGGGTCAATCGGGTGTTCAAGGACAAGCAGGGCGGGCTGGTGGTCGACTACATCGGCATCGCCAACGAACTGAAAAGCGCCCTCAAGGAATACACCGCCAGCAACGGGCGCGGTCGACCGACCGTCGACGCGGCCGAGGCCTATGCCGTGCTGGAGGAAAAGCTCGATGTCCTGCGCGCCATGCTGCATGGCTTCGATTACAGCGATTTCCTGACAGCCGGCCACAAGCGCCTGGCTGGCGCCGCCAATCATGTGCTGGCGCAAAAGGACGGCAAGAAGCGTTTTGCCGACATCGCGCTGGCGATGAGCAAGGCTTTTACGCTGTGCTGCACGCTTGATGACGCCAGGGCGGTACGCGAGGAAGTCGCTTTCTTCCAGGCAGTGAAGGTGATCCTGACCAAGCGCGACATTAGCCAGAAGAAGCGCACCGACGAGGAGCGCGATCTGGCCATCCGGCAGATTATCGGTTCGGCGGTGGTCTCCGAAGAGGTGGTCGACATCTTCGATGCGGTCGGACTGGACAAGCCGAACATCGGCATTCTCGACGACGATTTCCTGGCCGACGTGCGCAACCTGCCCGAACGCAACCTGGCCGTCGAACTGCTGGAACGCCTGCTCGAAGGCGAAATCAAGAGCAAGTTCGCCAGCAACGTGGTGCAGGAGCGGAAGTTTTCCGAGCTGCTGAATAACGTCATCAAGCGCTACCAGAACCGCGCCATCGAAACCGCCCAGGTCATCGAGGAGCTGATCGAGATGGCGAAGAAGTTCCGGGCGGCGGCGAGCCGTGGTGAGCAGCTTGGGCTGAGTGACGACGAAGTGCGTTTCTACGATGCGCTGGCCGATAACGAATCGGCGGTGCGCGAACTATCGGACGAAACGCTGAAAAAAATCGCCCACGAACTGACCGAGAATCTACGGCAGAACATTACGGTGGACTGGTCGCAGCGGGAAAGTGTGCGCGCCAAGCTGCGGCTGATGGTCAAGCGAATCCTCCGCAAGTACAAATATCCGCCGGATCAGCAGGATGCCGCTGTGGAGTTGGTGTTGCGGCAGATGCAGAGTCTTGGAGAGGAGTGGACTTGTTAACCGCTTGACCTGCAATTTTTAAGTTGTGGGTTCCTTGATTCTGGCTGTGAATTACTATGGCAAATAAATAATGTAAATTTTAATCGGCACTGCATCAAGAAGATGATCTCCTACGGTGCGCTTCGCACCATACCTAAATATTTGAACTTAAAAGCAATGAACACAATCTTCCTTCATCTTAGTGACAGCCATATCCAGAAAGACAATAGCCATATCCTGGCTCGTCATGGCGCAATTGCCGCAACGCTCAGGCCACTTCTTTCTTCTTCTGAGGGTATTTTCATACTTTACACAGGGGATATCGCAAATTCAGGAACAAAGGACGAGTTCGCTCTAGCTTCAACCTTTCTAGCTGCGCTGAAGGCAGATCTATCCAATGATTTCGCTGGGCCGATTGAGATCATTTCGGTGCCTGGCAATCATGATGGAACTTTTAAGACCTCAAAAACGACGCGGCTTCGGTTGATCAAAGGAATTCGTGGGGAACAGAATCCTGAAATTGATACTGACTTGATTGGCGATTGCACTGAACCGCTTGAGGATTACTACGACTTCCAACGTTCTCTTGGTACTTCCGGTTTAACGTACTGCGATGAGCTTTGGGCTGAATATAAATATTTAATTGGAAATAAGACATTGCGCTTTAGCGCGATGAATGCCAGCTGGATTTCGACGGTGCCTGAATCCAAGGCAGAACTAATATTTCCGGTAGAGCGCTATCTTGAGATTCAGGAGTCGGCCGCCAACCTCAATATCTTGTTGATGCACCATCCTTTGAATTGGTATGCACAGGCCTCATATCACCCGCTAAGGGAGATGGCGAAGGAGAATTATCAAATTGTGATGTCCGGTCATGAACATACGGCATCAACGAGTATTGTTACTGATCAGGAAAAACAGTCGTCTGTGTACTTCGAAGCCCCGGCGCTAGAAAAGGGAGAGTTATCAGCTTTCTCGATATTGTTGGTTGATTTGGATGCAGAAACTGTCGCGCAAGAGACGTTTTCCTGGAACGGCGAGCTTTATCAGCCAGCAAGCGGAAATGCGGTATGGGATCGAAGTATGCATATTCCCAAACGTCGCCCCAAGAATGGGTTCCACCTCACAGATCGTGCAAAGGCTTGGTTGGAATCGTTGGATGCAACTTTTACCCACCCGATGCAGGAGGTCATACAACTATCCGATGTCTTTGTCTCCCCAGAACTGCACGATCTTGATGCGGATAGTGATGGTCCGGAATCGATAAGTGCATCTGAACTATTGCTACCCAAAGCGGCTTACAACAAGGTGCTTATTTACGGCGATGAGCAATATGGAAAGACTAGTCTTCTCAAACATTGGGTTTCTGAATACTTAAGCGCGGCCCAAAAGCCCATTATGTTCGATGCAAAAGATGCTTCCGGTAATCCAGAGCATTTTCGAAGGGTAATTGATAGGGTGGTGAGCGAGCAGTATGGCGAAGAGGCTACGGTGAAGTTCGCTCAGGCTCCTTTTGAAGAAAAGGTCGCGCTGGTCGATAACGTTGAAGAACTTGGATCTCGTGGTGACGTGCTGGCGCGGGTCATCAAAAATCTCGAAGGGCAGTTCGGGCGCATCGTTATTGTGGCCAGTGAGCGCTATGAAGTATCCGTCATGTCTTCAAAAGAGGCAGTTGCTGCACTATCGAATTTTGCTGAATATCGCATGCAGGGTTTTGGGTACAAGCTTCGCCATGATCTTGTTCGGCGCTGGTTTCAGATTGGAAACCAGCTTTGCGAACAGGAATACGAAGCTAAGGTTCAGGCAGCAGACAAGGCCATCAATGGTGTCTTGAGCAAGGGGCTGGTCCCGATGACAGCTTTCAATACTCTAGTACTGCTGCAGACCATTGAGGTCAACGAACGTGGTTCGTTGGCTAATGCTGGCACTGCTCAATATTACGAGTATATGTTCCGCCACTCGCTGACGGTAGCCAAGGTTCGGGCAGATGAGTTTGACGAGATTCAGAGCTATCTTGTGTACCTTGCTTGGGAGTTCTTCACAAAACGCCAAAAGGCCATCAGTGTCGATGCCATACTTCAGTTCAATCACTGGTTTTCGGAAAAAGTCCATCCAACTGACCCTTTGCTCCGACTCAAGTTACTTGAAGACACCAAAATTCTTGTACGGCGCAACGGGGACTATGCGTTTGCATACTCATACTTAGAATATTTCTTCGTCGCCAAATATCTGGCCACACATTGCGAAGACCAGCCAGAACTCAAAGAGACCATCAAGCGTCTCTGCCGTCATCTCTACCTGAAAGAAAATGCCAATATCGTATTGTTTCTGACTCACCATATTCACCATAATTGGGTGGTTCAAGAGGTCGCAGATCTACTTTCGGTGATTTTGAGCGAAATTCCCGTGCTTCGTTTAGAGCAAGATGCAGAGATACTGAATACTTGGGTCAGCGAAAAGGCCAAGATTCTGGTGGATACGACAAATGTCGTGAAAAACAATCAAGATGCTCGCGAGAGTAGTGATAAAGCAGCAAAACTACCGGAAATTTTGCCTGATCACGAGGTTTCATCTATTCGTGAGCTCGATCAATTCACCCAACTCAATTTGCTTTTCAAAACGAGCGAAATTCTTGGGCAGGTACTCAAGGGGCGTTATGGATCAATCGTCAAAGAGGTCAAGACGGATTTAGTAAAGCGCCTTTTTGATGCCCCTTTACGCGGAGTGAATTTCTTTAATTCAATTATCAACACGGAACCAGAAGCCGTACTACTTGAGGTGACATCTCGCCTGCAGAAGAACTTCCCTTCGATAGCGCGGGACAAGGTTGACCGCGTCGCGAAGCGCTTTCTATTTTCTACAGTAGGGGCGGTCGCTGATGCATTTGTCAGTCGACAAGGGGAAATTATTGGTTCACCGAAGCTGGTTCAAATCATTGACCAAGTAGCGCAGGAGGATGGAGGGCTTTCGTATCAAGTGGTTTCGGTGGCATCCAAACTAAGCTATCCCGGTACGCCGCCAATTGACCAGATTAAAGAGCTGGCAGAAAAATTGGACAAGAATTACTTCGGTTACAAGCTACTGCAAGGCTTAGTTGCTCGCCATCTATACATGTTCTATTTGCCGCATAACGATAAGACTCGTTTGGCTGATGCAGTAGGCATTGATGTGCGAACTCAGCGAGATATCGAACTGAAATCTCATTCGACGAAAAAACTACCGAGCCAAAAAATGACTCCAAATCATTCCGTAGGCCTGCTCCGTAGATTACAAGATTCATTCCTAATGAATAACAAGGCTACCATTGACTCGATTGAGAAAAGGTATGTGCCAAAGAAGAAAAAGGAAAAAGAGTCTTGAGTGCAATCAAGGAGGAAACTGAGTCGGTGATTCAGCGCTACCCTAGTTTTTTGGCAAGAGCCGATGCTCTGGGGTGGTAATACCTCTTCAACATCCGAACATCCTTGTGCCCAGTGACCGCTGATAGCTCCAAGATGTTGTCGAGTTTTTCAGCAATACGGCTTGTCGCCTCGTGGCGCAGATCATGAAAGTGCAGATCCAGCAGGCGGCCATCTGGCTTGGTAAGGGCTTCGCTGCATTCATTCTCGTAGGCGTCTCGTGCTCGCTTCAGAGCACGCGTGAAAGCCTTCTTGACCGAGTCTTCTGTGATCGGGAACACGCGCCCGCTGAGATGCCTAGGTAGTGCCCTCAGTTGGGATACGGCGGCAGTCGACAAAGGAACAGAGCGTGTCGTACCGTTTTTGGTATCTGGCAGGTAAGCAGTCTGCTCGTCCAAGTCAATGTTTTCCCATGCCAGCGACAATAGTTCCCCTCGTCGCATTGCGGTTTCTATGGCCAAACAGACCAACGGCTTTATCCACGGATTGCGTGTTCCGCTGCCGAGGCAGCCATGTTCATCGCGCTTCTCGTTGTCCAGGGTGGCTAGTAGACGTTGTTCTTCATCGAGGATCAGGCGGCGCTCTCTGGCTTTTGATGGCTTGGGGCGGCGCATCGACAGAATGGGATTGTCCATGTGGATTCCCCAATCCTTTCGCGCCGTATTGATGGCGGCAGAAATGATGTCCAGGTCACGGCGAACGGTGGCCGGGGCTACTGCTTTTAGCCGCTCGTCGCGCCACTCGGCCAGGGCTGCTGGGGTCAGGGCAATCATGGCCAGTTGGCTGACCTTGGCCTTGAGGATGGCATTGATCCGAATCTTTTCGACGTCGGCCCCTTTGTGTGCGGGCACGACCTCATTCAGGTAGCGTTTGAGAATGTCGCCCAGCGTGTTCTTTTCGGCGGGGCCACGGTTGATATAGAGACCGATATCGAGTTCGTGCTCTATGGCGCGAGCCCATTTTTCGGCATCATCCCTCGGCTCGAATGTTTTGCTCTGGGCTGGGTAGCCTTGCCGGCGAACTTGAGCTCGCCATTGGAAGTCGCCGCGTTTGTTGATGGTCGCCATTTCGTCCCTATTGTGCCAAGACTGTGCCAGCAATTATAATACGGCTTCTGAGGGCTTTCTATTGCATGGTTGTCCGCTGTCTTCGGGACGCAGGGGTCGCAAGTTCGAATCCTGTCACTCCGACCAAATATCGTGAAGAAAAAGCACTTAGCCATCCTTCGGGGTGGCTTTTTGCTTTCTGTAATCAGTTATTGTCAGCCAGAAGTCTTGCGCTTTGTCCTTCTGATTACTTCCAGTTCGATTACGCGCAAGCAGTCAATCGAAGCGACTGACTGACTTCAGACTACCGTGAGCGTAGGGCGGGAGGAAGACTGGAAGGTGCTTGATTGAATGGAAAATCGCATCACGATGGGGTTGGGTTTGATTTCGGATGCATGCCCGGTCCCGCTGGTGACGTAACGCCAGGGATGGGGAGCTGCCGCCTCAGCTGATGCTATGCCGCTTGATTTGATCACCATATAAGTAATATCATCGTTCTTTCCATACGGTACCGTATGCAGTGGGTTGCATGAGTGCCTTGGTCAAGTTTATTTGGAGAGATAAAGCGTGCAAATTAAAGACAAGGTTTTTCTCGTGACCGGTGCCGGTTCAGGTCTGGGTGCCGCGACGGCTCGAGTGTTGGCGGAGGCTGGAGCCAAGGTGGTTCTGGCTGATTTGAATCGTGAGGCGGGCGAAAAGCTGTCGTTGGAACTCGGTGCGGACACTTGCTTCGTTGAGACCGATGTCGCTAACGAGGTTTCTGCGGTCAACGCCATTCAAACGGCAATTTCCAGATTTGGTGGTCTGCACGGGTTGGTTAATTGTGCGGGTGTGGCGCCAGCGGAAAAAGTGGTTGGCAAGGAAGGCCCGCATCGCCTGGAAAGCTTCGCCAAGGTGATCAACATCAACCTGGTGGGGACATTCAATATGCTTCGCCTGGCGGCGGAAGCGATGCAGAAGGGCGAACCGGATGCCGGGGGGGAGCGTGGGGTGATCATCAATACGGCCTCCGTTGCCGCTTTCGATGGCCAGTTGGGGCAGGCGGCTTATGCGGCCTCGAAGGGCGGTATTGTTGCCCTGACCTTGCCGGTGGCCCGTGAGTTGGCGCGTAGCGGTATTCGATGCATGACCATTGCGCCAGGCATTATGGAAACGCCGATGCTGCTGGGTATGCCGCCCGAGGTGCAGGATTCGCTCAACAAAATGGTGCCGTTCCCGACCCGTATGGGCAAGCCGGCAGAGTATGCGGCGCTGGTCAAGCATATTGTTGAAAATGCCTACCTCAATGGCGAGGTAATCCGTCTGGATGGCGCCATCCGGATGGGGACCAAATAAACTATACTTTGGCTCCGCCATTGACCCCAAAGGCACTTCGGTGCCTTTTTTATTTGCATGTCTGACTCCTCCTGTTATCACTGTGGCCTGCCGATTCCGGGTGATGTTGATCTGTCGGTAAACATTGCTGCCGAGACGCGTGCGATGTGTTGTTATGGTTGTCAGGCGGTGGCGCAGTCCATTGTTGATAACGGTCTCGAAGAGTATTACAGGAGCCGTGACTCGCTACCGGAGTCGCCGCGGGAGGCGATGCCGGCTATCCTCGAACAGTTGGTGCTGTTCGATCATGCTGAATTCCAGAAGAGCTTCGTCAAGGAACTCGGTGAAAACGAGCGGGAAGCCTCGTTACTGCTGGAGGGAATTACCTGCTCTGCCTGCATCTGGCTGAATGAGCAGCATGTGGGCCGATTGCCTGGGGTGACGGCGGTCGATATCAATTACACCACCCGTCGGGCGCGCGTTCGCTGGAACGAGTCCCGGGTCAAGCTCTCCGATATTCTAGGCGCCATCGCCGCCATCGGTTATCGCGCTTACCCCTATGACGCGGCGAAGAATGAGGAAATCTCCCGCAAGGAGCGGCGCGATGCGCTGTGGCGCCTGTGGGTCGCCGGTTTTGGCATGATGCAGGTGATGATGTATGCCTATCCGGTGTATATCGCCAATGGTGACATGAGCGCCGATATTGAAAGCATGATGCGCTGGGCCAGTTTGTTGCTGACGCTACCGGTCGTTTTTTATTCCTCGGCGCCGTTCTTTCGCAATGCCTGGCGGGATATCAAGCTGCGTCGCGTCGGCATGGATGTGCCGGTGGCGCTCGGGGTCGGGGCCGCCTTTGTCGCCAGTTGCTGGGCGACGTACATGCAGGCCGGTGAAGTCTATTTTGACTCGGTGACGATGTTCGTTTTCTTTCTGCTCGGCGGGCGTTATCTCGAAATGACGGCCCGTCAGAAGGCATTGAGCGTGACCGAGGCGTTGGCCAAACTGATGCCGACCTTTGCCCAAAAAATGCCTAATTTTCCAGTTGACCGCAGCACTGAGCAGCGCGTCGTCAGCGATTTGTTGCCGGGCGATTTTGTACTGGTCCGGGCCGGCGATATCGTGCCGGCGGATGGCCGGGTCGTTGAAGGCGTCAGTTGCGCCAACGAAGCGTTGCTGACCGGTGAGAGCAAGCCGGTACCCAAGTCGCCGGGTGAGTTGGTGACCGGCGGGTCGATTAATGCCGAAAGCCCGTTGGTGGTACAGGTCCAGCAGGTTGGCGATGGGACAAGGCTCTCGGCCATCATCAATCTGATGGAACGGGCGGCGGCCGAGAAGCCGCGCATCGTCGAAATGGCGGACCGTATCGCCAGTTACTTCGTGGCGGCGCTGCTGGCGGTTGCCGTATTGGTGGCGGTGGGATGGTATCTGGTCGAGCCATCGAAAGCACTTTGGGTCACGGTTTCCGTGCTGGTTGTCACCTGCCCCTGCGCCCTGTCGCTAGCTACGCCGATTGCGTTGACCGTTGCCGCCGGTGCGCTGGCCAAGGATGGATTGCTGGTAACGCGTGGTCACGCCATCGAAACGCTGGCCCGGGCGACACATTTTGTTTTCGACAAGACGGGAACGCTGACCACGGGGCATATGCACCTGATCGACGTCGGTGCGGTCGGAGGCTTGAATAGGGATGAGTGTCTGGCGATTGCCGCGGCACTTGAGCAAAACTCGGAGCACCCGGTGGCAACGGCGCTAAGACGAGCAGCAGGAGAATCGTTCCCGACTGTGGCGGATGCTGTCAGCGAGCCCGGGCAGGGTATTGAGGCGGTGGTCAATGGGCGGCGTTATCGGATCGGTCGGCCAGCCTACGTGCTGGCCTTGAGCCATGCCGAGCTACCGAATGTTGCGGTCGACTGGCTGGAAAGCGGCGATACGGTTGTGGTGCTGGCCGATACTAGCGGTTGCCTGGCGTTTTTCCGGATTGGCGATGAAATTCGTCCTGAATCGTCGGCGCTGATTGCGCAACTGCGATCTGCCGGTAAAAAGATTATCTTGCTAACCGGGGATGCGCCAGCGGTGGCCAGGCGTGTTGCCTCAGCCTTGGGTATCGAAGATGTTCGTGCCGGTGCGACGCCGCAGGGCAAGCACGATTGTGTCAAGGCTCTACAGGCTGGCGGTGCCGTTGTCGCGATGGTCGGTGATGGGGTCAATGACGCACCAGTGCTGGCGCAGGCTCAGGTTTCAATCGCCATGGGGGGCGGCGCGCAACTGGCTCGAACGCAATCCGATTTTGTCCTCCTTTCGGAAAATCTCGATCATCTGCGCTATGGCCTGCGCCGTGCGGTTAAAACTCTGCAGGTCATTCGGCAGAACCTCTGGTGGTCGTTCGCTTACAATTTTATTGCCCTGCCGCTGGCTATTGCCGGGTATGTGACGCCCTGGATGGCGGGTATCGGCATGTCGGCCAGCTCCTTGCTTGTTGTCCTCAATTCACTGCGCATTCAGCGTGTGGAGACTGACTGATGGAAAGTATCTACCTACTCATTCCGATATCCGTAATCCTGGTTTTTGCCATTGCCGTCGCGTTCTGGTGGTCGGTGCGCAGCGGACAGTTCGATGATCTCGAAGGGCCTGGATTTCGTATCCTTATGGATGAAGATATGCCGAAATCGCAAAATGATGCCGAAGAAAGTAAGAAATCAGAAAAAGTTTGACTTGTGTCAACGTCCACTTCAGGCGCGACGGGCAACATTGCGGCTGTGTGGAGTGTGAGCTCCACGAAAATTCTCTGTTGGGGTTGGGGTGCGTTACGACGCACCCTTTTTTTGTCCATGGCACGCGAATTGGCCCGAATGCTACGCCCTTTGAACTAATTTGACTTAGATAATAGGTAGGTTGATCTATGTCAAATCCCCTTCGATAAACTAGAATACTATCGCTTTCCATGTGCCGCCCGGGGTTGGAGGGGGGTATTCAGTTTTCATTTAACGAGAGGTGGGTTCATGTCGGTAGCGAAAACCACATATAACGACAAGGTTGTACGGCAATTTGCTGTAATGACCGTCATCTGGGGCATTGTTGGCATGCTGGTCGGTGTCATCATTGCGGCGCAGTTGGTCTGGCCGGAGCTGAATATGGGCTTCCTGCACTTTGGCCGTCTGCGCCCGCTGCATACCAACGCGGTTATTTTTGCGTTTGGTGGCTGCGCGCTTTTTGCAACATCTTACTGGTGTGTTCAACGCACCAGCCACGCCCGTCTCTGGGGTGGTCCGCTGGTTCCATTTACCTTCTGGGGTTGGCAAATCGTCATTCTTCTGGCAGCCATTACCTTGCCGCTGGGTATTACCCAAGGTAAGGAGTATGCCGAACTGGAATGGCCGATTGACGTTCTGATTACCTTGGTCTGGGTTTCCTACGCACTGGTTTTTTTCGGTACTGTCGCCAAGCGCACTGTTTCCCATATTTATGTCGCAAACTGGTTCTTCGGTGCGTTCATCATTGCCGTTGCCCTGTTGCACCTGGTAAATAGTGCTGCGGTGCCGGTTTCGCTGACCAAATCCTACTCGGCATATTCCGGCGTGCAGGATGCGATGATTCAGTGGTGGTACGGTCACAACGCCGTGGGCTTCTTCCTGACTGCAGGCTTCCTGGGCATGATGTACTACTTTGTGCCGAAGCAGGCTGGCCGTCCGGTTTACTCCTACCGTTTGTCAGTCGTTCACTTCTGGGCGCTGATCTTTACGTACATGTGGGCGGGCCCTCACCACCTGCACTACACCGCGCTTCCTGACTGGACTCAGTCCGTCGGTATGATCTTCTCCCTGATCCTGTTGGCTCCGTCCTGGGGTGGCATGATCAACGGCATCATGACCTTGTCCGGTGCCTGGCATAAGCTGCGCGACGATCCTATCCTGAAGTTCCTGATCACCTCGCTGTCCTTCTACGGTATGTCCACGTTCGAGGGGCCGATGATGGCCATCAAGACCGTTAATGCCTTGTCGCACTATACCGACTGGACGGTTGGACACGTGCACTCCGGCGCCTTGGGTTGGGTGGCCATGGTTTCCATCGGCTCCATCTATTACCTGCTGCCAAAGCTCTTCGGCAAGACCGAGATGTATAGCACCAAGCTGGTTACGACCCACTTCTGGATCGCTACCATCGGGACTGTGCTCTACATTGCTTCGATGTGGATTGCCGGCGTGATGCAGGGCTTGATGTGGCGCGCAGTTAATGCCGACGGTACGCTGGCTTACAGCTTCGTCGAGTCCGTCAAGGGTTCCTATCCGTTCTGGGCGATCCGTTGGCTGGGAGGCGTGCTGTTCCTGTCCGGTATGTTGATCATGGCTTACAACATGTTCAAGACCATGGCTGGCGGCAAGTTCCAGGATATGCCGGTGATCGTTCCGGCTGGCCATCACGCCTGATTAGGGAGAGATAACAATGATCAAGCATGACCAAATTGAGAAGAGCGTAGGCCTGCTCATCGTTTTGACGCTGCTGGTGGTTAGCGTAGGCGGTTTGTTGGAAATCGTTCCACTCTTTTTCCAAAAGTCGACGACGACACCGGTTGAAGGTTTGAAGCCTTACGAGGCGACTCGCCTGGCCGGGCGCGATATCTATGTTCGTGAAGGCTGCTTTCTCTGCCATTCGCAAATGATTCGTCCGTTCCGTGCCGAAACCGAGCGTTATGGTCACTACTCCGTTGCCGGTGAGTTTGTTTATGATCACCCGTTCCAGTGGGGTTCCAAGCGTACCGGTCCCGACCTGCACCGGGTTGGTGGTCGCTACTCCGACGAGTGGCAGCGCGCTCACCTGATGAATCCGCGTGACGTGGTGCCTGAATCCAACATGCCGGCTTTTGCCTTCCTGGCGAATACCAAGGCCAAGGATTCGGTCGGGGCAAACATCGAAGCCAAGATGGAAGTGATGCGCGGCTACGCCAATGTTCGCGGTATTCCGACCTATACCGATGCAGAGATCAAGGGTGCCAAGGCTGCTATTGGTGAGATGACCGAAATGGACGTTCTGATTGCCTACCTGCAAGGGATGGGGTTGGAACTGAAGAGCGCCAAGTAATAGCCATGGATATCAACGATCTGCGTTCCATCGTTACGGTTGCCGGGTTGCTCTGCTTCCTGGCGATTGTGGGGTGGGCTTATGGCAAGGGCAGCAAGAAGGGGTTCGATGAAGCTGCCAACTTGCCCTTCGCGGAACACGATGATCGGGATGCGGTGTCTGGCACATCGCATCCTCGCTGAAAAAAAGGAAAGCAAATGAGCGATTTCGTTAGCGGTTTTTGGAACATATACGTCATTGTGATCGTGCTGGTGAGTATTCTTGCCTGCGCGCTCCTTTTGTATATGCAAGGCAAGGCCACTTTCACGCCGGGCAAGACCATGGGTCATGTCTGGGATGAAACCCTTGAGGAATATAACAACCCGATGCCCAAGTGGTGGAGTTGGCTGTTTGTTCTCACCGTTGTTTTCTCCCTGGTCTATCTGGTGCTTTATCCAGGGTTGGGTGACTTCAAGGGGGTGCTGGGTTGGACCTCGGGTGGGGCGCACAAAGTTGAAGTCGAAAAGATGGACGCTGCGGTCAAGCCGTTGTTTGACAAGTACATGGCCATGGATGTCAAGGCTGTGGCTGGCGACAAGCAAGCCAATGAAATGGGCAAGCGTTTGTACCTGACCTACTGCATGCAGTGTCACGGTGCCGATGCCCGCGGTGCAAAGGGCTTCCCGAATCTGACTGATAGCGACTGGTTGTATGGTGGCGAACCAGAACAGATCAAGGAGTCGCTCAACAATGGCCGTATGGGCATGATGCCGCCGCATGCTCAACTGGGCGCTGATACCGTCAAGGATCTGGCCAACTTTGTCCGTTCCCTGTCTGGTTTGCCGAACGATTCCGTTCGTGCCGCCAAGGGCAAGGAAGCCTTTGCTTCTGCTGGTTGCCTTGGCTGCCACGGTGCCGATGGCAAGGGGATGCACGCAGTTGGCGCGCCGAACCTGACCGACAAGGTTTGGTTGTACGGTTCTTCCGAAGCAACCATCACCGAGACGATCAACAATGGCCGTCAAAACAAGATGCCGGCTTGGCAAGCGTTTTTGGGTGATGCCAAGATTCATCTGCTCACGGCTTATGTGTACAGCCTGAGTCAGGGCGCCAAGTAATTGGACAAAACGGGGCGGCAAGCTGCCCCGTTTTTTTGTTTAATCAAATATCAGCAACGACTGATTGATATCAAAATTGCGTTGGTGAAAATGTCTATTCACAAAAGCCTAGCGCCATTCTGATACCAATACGGCCATCATGGAACCTACCGAAATAACGCCAAAAATCCAGTCGACCGCAGCACCGGCACCTGTTTCGTTTTACGAGAAGCACAAGACGGTTTACATCCGCGATGTAAAAGGTTGGTGGAATACTTGGCGCTGGGCGCTGGTCTGGGTCACCCAGATACTGTTTTATGGCACGCCGTGGCTTCAGTGGAATGACCGTCAAGCCGTGCTCCTGCACGTTGCCGAACGTAAGTTCTATCTGTTTGGCCTCGTGCTCTGGCCGCAGGACGTATTTTATCTCGCCCTGCTATTGATTATCTCGGCCTATGCACTGTTCCTGTTTACTGCGATCGCTGGACGGTTGTTCTGCGGCTATGCCTGCCCGCAGACGGTGTATTCCGAAATTTTCATGTGGATTGAGAACAAGATCGAAGGTGATCGTTCGGCCCGAATGAAGTTGGATAACGGGCCGATGACTGCCCGAAAGTTTCGTCTCAAAGCCATTAAACATGCAATCTGGATTCTTGTCGCCCTTTGGTCAGGCTTGACGTTGGTCGCCTATTTCACGCCAGTAGCTGAGTTGTGGGCTGAGTTTCCCTATGATTTCTCGGGTTGGGAGCTTTTCTGGATATTTTTCTATGCTGGCTTCTTCTATATGCAGGCGGGTTTCCTGCGTGAACAAGTCTGCAAATACATGTGTCCCTACGCACGCTTCCAGGGGGTGATGTTCGATCCGGATACGCTGGTTATTACCTATGACCCCGAGCGTGGTGAGCCACGGGGTGCCCGTAAGAAGGGGGCCGATGCCGCTGCGCAGGGCGACTGTGTCGATTGTAATTTGTGCGTTGTGGTCTGCCCGACCGGCATTGATATTCGCAAGGGGCAGCAGTATGAATGTATTGGCTGTGGTGCCTGCATTGATGCCTGCGATCCAGTGATGGACAAGGTGGGCAAGCCGCGCGGTCTGATTCGTTACACCACGGAAAATGCCCTGGCCAAGCATTTCACGGCAAAAGACGTGGTCAGCCATATTCTTCGGCCGCGTATTGTTCTTTATACGACCATCCTGGTGGCGATAACTGTTGCATCGATCTGGTCCCTGGCGGCTCGCGTGCCGCTGAAGGTGGATATCATGCGCGATCCGTCCGTGCTCTCCCGCGAAGCGGACGACGGCCGGATCGAGAACGTCTACAACCTCAAAATCATGAATACCACCGAAGATGCCAAGCGATATGCCTTGTCAGTTGATGGGATGGAAGGGATTGAGCTGATAGGTGAGCGGACCGTTGAAGTTGCCAGTGCAGAAAATCATGAAGTTACCGTCGTCGTTCGGGTGCCGCCGGAGTCTGGCAAAAAAGGCGCCAATCGAATCTATTTTGATATCAAGGCCCTGAACCACGACAAAATCGCGGTTCACGAGAAGGCCTCTTTTTTGATGCCCTGACATGAGTTCCTCAATGACCTTACGTAGTGATAATCAGCCTTGGTACAAGAACCGTTGGCCATGGATTTTGATGGCCGGTCCAGCGGTTGTCGTGGTCGCCGGATTTATTACGCTCTGGCTGGCGATCAGCAGCGACGACGGCCTGGTGTCCGATGATTATTACAAGCAGGGATTGACCGTCAACCAGCGTCTGCAACGTGATCATCTTGCCGGCAATCTTGGGTTGCATGCCGACGTGATGAAGTCGGGTTTGGGGGTGCGACTGCTTCTGACGGCTGCGGGTGCTGCCAAGTTGCCCGATGTGATCAACCTTAAACTGGCTCACCCGACCCGTGCCGGTCAGGACCAGTTGGTGCCAATGACATTGGAAGGGCAGGGCTTTTACACCGGCAAACTGGTTGCAGATATTTCCGGGCGTTGGCTAGTTTCGCTTGAGGATCCGCTTGGACAATGGCGTCTGCAGGGGGATTGGCAGGCTGATTCCGTGGAACCGCTGCGCCTGACGGCAAAGGCGGATAAGTAATTTAATTTTGTTATTGGGAGGGCGTATGGCTTGGGAACTTTTGTTTGGTAGCGATATTGGTTTGATGAGTCTCGGCGTCATCGTTGGCGTGCTGGTGATCGGGGTTTTGATGGGCAAGCTTTACGCTGGCAAGGTGAATGAGGAAAGCAGCAAGCTTGGCAAGTGAGCCTCTCTATTGCTTGTTGCCTCATCGGGTAATCATTCCCCCCGTCGGAAATTTCTGTCGGGGGGTTTGTCTTTTCGGGGTGATCAAAAAGCAAAAGGGAGCATGCTGCTCCGCGCATTAGTGCTCTCTCTTGTTGTTCACTGCGTGATCCTGCTCGGGTCTCGCTTATTCGTACCACCCCTTTTGTCCGGCGTGGCCAATAGTGACGGGGGGTTAAACGTTTTGCTCACCGTTGGGCCATCCAGTGGCCCGCCGCTAGCCGCGAGTCATCCGGTTGCGGCAGCGGCCGAAAAGGCAGTAGAGCAATTACCGAAGCGTTTGGCAGCAGAAAAAAGGTCAAGCGGTTCGTCGGTTTTTCCGGGTTTTTCAAGGTCGACCGTAGCAACTGATTTGCCGGTCCGCGCCGAGTCAAAGCAACCGGTACCGCAGGCCCGGGGCACGGAAGTCACTTCGCTGCGGCCAGACAAG
>Ga0073900_10000658_pt1 | contig 21313 bp, 20 predicted proteins | sample KloWWTmetKNB5Kit_FD_66666 | JGI IMG/M metagenome (GOLD analysis project Ga0073900, IMG submission 66666) | Active sludge microbial communities from Klosterneuburg, Austria, studying microevolution and ecology of nitrifiers - Klosterneuburg... | ecosystem: Engineered > WWTP > Aerobic digester >...
AGCATGGCTTGTGCTACCTCTGGATTTCTATGTAAAAAATTGTCCAATTCTTTATTTAGAAAATCATTGATAAAAGTTCTAATTGACTGACCATCGGGTGAAACAGTAAGCGAGCCTAGCTTGGTCTTGGTTTGTGATTCAAAAACTGGCTCTTCTATCCTAACACTCAGTGCAGCTACGACTGACGTCCTTATGTCTTGAGCATCAAAGTTTTTACCATAAAAATCCCTTAAGGTCTTGACCAAAGATTCTCTAAAAGCGGCTAGGTGTGTTCCTCCTTGCGTAGTGTATTGTCCATTGACGAATGAATAATATTGCTCACCATATTGGTTCGAGTGCGACATCGCCAGTTCTATATCCTCCCCATGAAGATGGATAATGGGATAATGCAATTCCTCAGCAGCGGTCTTCTTTGTCAATAAATCCAAAAGCCCATTCTTACTTACGAAAGTCTTTCCATTGAAGTTTATTTTCAATCCCGCATTCAGATATACGTAATTCCAAAGTTGATTTTCGATGAATTCTGGACGCCAAAAAAAGTTTTTGAAAATGGTCTCGTCTGGTACGAATTCCATAAAGGTTCCATTCTTTTCAGAAACCTTCACGATTGGATTATCATTGGTCAAAATCCCTTTATTAAATTCAGCCGATTTCAATTCGCCGTCACGCACCGATTTTACCAAAAAATAATCACTCAGCGCATTTACGGCCTTGGTTCCGACTCCATTCAGACCTACAGATTTTTTGAAAGCTTTATTGTCGTACTTTCCTCCTGTATTGATTCTCGACACACAATCGATAACTTTGCCCAAGGGAATACCTCGCCCAAAATCCCGAATCATGACCTTGTTTTTGTCAATCTTTATGTCAATCTCACGGCCATTTCCCATGACAAATTCGTCGATGCTATTGTCTATAATTTCCTTCAAAAGGACGTATATACCATCTTCTGGCGTCGAGCCATCCCCAAGTTTTCCGATATACATACCCGGTCTTAATCGGATATGATCCTTCCAATCTAAGGAAATTATACTATCGTCTTCGTACCTAATTTCAGCCATGAATATTACTGTGTTTAGCTGCAAATATAATCATTTATATTAATATATAAAGCTAGTATATGGAAGAGGGCTGAGGTGAATTCAATCGTTCTACACTTTTTTTTACCTAAGTACACTGGCAATTAGCATTTTTATTGAAAATTTGAATATTTTTACCTGAAATAAAAAATAAACATGGCGAAGCCAAAAATTTTAGTCACTGGCGCTTGTGGTCAAATCGGTACAATACTAGTAAAAAACCTAAGAGAACTATATGGAGAGGACAATGTTATTGCTTCTGATATTAGGACCACTGGAACTTACGATGGGCCTTATGAGCAATTGGACGTGACGGACTCCAATAAATTATTTTATCTTATTTCAAAATACCAAATAGACCAAATCTATCACCTTGCAGCCATATTGTCGGCCAAAGGGGAGGCGAATCCAGTTTTTACTTGGAATATCAATATGAATGGATTGCTAAATATATTAGAAGCAGCCAGAAATTATGATTTAGATAAGGTATTTTACCCAAGTACCATTGCTGTTTTTGGGCAACTTACCCCACGCGTGAACACTCCTCAACACCCCAATATAACACCTGAAACTGTTTACGGAATCAGTAAAGCTGCTGGAGAAAACTGGTGCCAATATTATCATAAAAGATACAATGTAGATGTCCGTTCTGTACGATATCCTGGTATCATAAGCTGGGAAACCCTCCCTGGTGGTGGTACTACAGACTACGCCGTGGACATATATCTTAAGGCAGTCGCGGATGGAAAATATACATGCTATCTGGACAAAGATACACGTCTGCCTATGATGTATATGCCCGATGCCATCAAAGCGACGCTGGAAATCATGGACGCTCCCAAGGAAAAAATAAAGGTCAGAACCTCCTACAACATAGGTGCTATGGATTTCACACCAGCAGAGATTGCTGCTGAAATATCCAAAACCATTCCTAATTTTAAAATCGATTATCAACCCGATTTTCGACAAGCAATCGCCGCATCTTGGCCAGAAAGCGTCAACGATGATGCCGCAAGAATTGATTGGGGTTGGACTCCAAAGTACGATCTGACGATGATGACGGACGACATTTTAAAGAATTTAAGAAAATAAATAACACATTTGTTTTTTTTATAATATATTAATTACTAATTTTGAGGTGCTTTTCTAAATTTTTTGTTTAGAAATCGATTTTTTCCTTGTTTTTTATTAGTGATTATTTTATGAATAGAAAAACTACATTTGCATTTTCCCATCTCAGCCTAAAGTATTTTACTGCTGCAATTTGCCTAGTCATAGTCCTTTTGCACCAAGCAAATATCTACGCACAAAGGTACCCAATAATCCCTGCTCCAGCTTCTATTCAGAAAAAAAGTGGCTTCTTCACATGGAATAATGGGGTGAAAATCAATGCAACTAAAGGCATCATGGACAATGAAGTAGAGTTTTTAAAAGCTGCATTCCAAACCAATAAATACGCAAAACAAGAGAAATCAACCAATGTAGTAACCTTGCTATTGGTCGATACTTTTAAGTACGCAGAAGGATATAGGCTCAATATCAATCCAAACGACATTCAAATAATAGCTAGGACCAATCAAGGTTTATTTTATGGCATCCAATCGCTACTTCAACTGGCATCTGAGGGAGTTTACCTTCCCGCAAAAAAACGAAGGATTACCAAGTGGAAAATCCCATGCGTAGCCATTTTGGATACCCCAAGATTTACTTATAGAGGGATGCATCTCGACGTGGCTAGACATTTTTATTCTGTGGCTTTTGTCAAAAAATATATCGACCTGTTGGCTATGCATAAGTTTAATTATTTCCATTGGCATCTAACCGATGACCAAGGATGGAGGATTGAGATAAAGGCATTTCCCAAACTGACAAAAAAAGGAGCTTACAGAGACTCTACGCTTAAAGGACATTTCAATGATCAACCTGCTAGATACGACAATCAAAAATATGGAGGGTTTTACACTCAAAAAGAGATAAAAGACGTAGTATCCTACGCACAAAAAAGACACGTGACCATAATACCAGAAATCGAAATGCCAGGTCATGCACTTGCTGCGCTTGCGTCGTATAGAAAACTTGGCTGTGCTGCTGGCCCATTTAAGACCAGTAAGACTTGGGGCGTTTTTGACGACGTTTTTTGCACCAAAGATTCGACTTTTTACTTTTTAGAAAGCGTATTAACCGAAGTTGCAGCACTATTTCCAGGACCTTATATACATATCGGTGGGGATGAATGTCCCAAGACCCGTTGGAAAGAATGTCCTGACTGTCAAGCAAATATCACCAAGTACGGCCTTGCAAACGAAGACCAACTTCAATCTTGGTTTATGAAAAAAATTGAAACTTTTTTGGCGACTAAAGGAAAAAAAATAATTGGCTGGGATGAAATCTTGGATGGTGGAATTTCTAAAACTGCCACCGTCATGTCTTATCGTGGCACAGAAGGTGGCATAAAGGCAGCTACCAAAGGTAACGATGTCATCATGACACCAGCTTCACACTGTTATTTTGATTATTATCAAAATGAAAGCCCCGATGAACCCTTAGCAATTGGAGGATTTTTACCGCTAGAAAAAGTGTATAACTACGACCCAATACCACAGGAGCTAACCACAAGTGATACAAACCATATCCTAGGTTGTCAAGGCAATGTCTGGACGGAATATTTGAGGGATTCGAAAAAGGTTGAGTATATGGTATTTCCGAGGGCTTGTGCCCTAGCCGAGGTCGCTTGGTCACCTAAGGCCAAAGATTATAAGCAATTTTTAGATAGACTGGCCATACATATGGATAGACTCACGCAACTCAAAGTTAATGCCGCGACGCATTTCACTGGGATTCAGGGAAAAACCATGCCCAATCCAGGAGGTGGACTGCTGCTAGAGCTATCTGCATACAAAAAAGGTTATAAGATACTTTATACCCTCGATGACAAAGTTCCCGATAAAAAATCTCCTAAATATTCTAAGCCTATCCCTATAACAAAAAATACGACAATAACTGCTGGGATGGTCAAAAGCAAACGTCCAGTGGGTCAACTTTGGAAACGAAAATTTGATATCACTCAAACATCTGGGGCTGCCATCACCTTGTTGAGCGAGCCTCATGAAAACTATTCATTGGGAACCAAATCCGCTCTTGTCAATGGAATCAAAGGCAATCCCCAAAGATATGGAGACAACGAATGGCTAGGCTGGTTGGGCCAAAATGTGGACGCTACCATTGAGTTTTCAATCCCCAAAACCCTATCCAAATTCCGAACACATTTTTATCAGGCTCCAGGTCAGTGGATTTACCCGCCCAAAAGAGTAAGCATATACCAAAAAGTCGGAGACTCCTACCAGCTTGTTTCTGAAAAAGAAGTCACCGCAGGAACAGAGAATTACGTGGCATTTGACATGGAATTTACGCCCATCACTTCTGAAAACATCAAAATTATCATTCAGAGACATGGAAAAATAGCTCGACTACTCCCTGGGGAAGGCAAAGAAGCTTGGCTTTTTGTGGATGAACTTGAACTTGAATAAAAGAATAATTTCACTGAAAAAGTATTTTTTTCAATCTCTACATAGCAGGTAGATTGGCTTTTGACTCCCGTTTTTATGATTTGAGTAAGGCTGGACCTAGACTTGCCTATATCTTTGGTCTTATCTATCAATTTTTTATTCATATTAAAATTAAAAATAACTATTGGTTAAATAGTCAAAGTTTGACTAGGCTAACCTATTCCGTAAATCTCAGGGCCAACGATTGGTTAGCACACCCATAGAATTAAGATAGTATTATAATAGCATAAAATAATTTTACAAACATTTGTGATAGTATTACTATTGTTTCAAATAGTTATATTATATTTGCTGCATAAATATATCTATCGCTATGTTAATAAACAGACGAGTGCCCATTTCATATGTTTTAAATACCATCAAAGTAGAGATTTTGTATGTATTAGTCATAGGATTGTTGGTTCATTATCTTACCTCCAAGTACAAAATGATTATCCCTGACATGCCTATCACCATACCAGCATTTATTGGTACGGCCATTTCAGTTATCCTATCTTTCAAGTTGAGTCAATCTTATGACCGCTGGTGGGAGGCTCGAAAAATCTGGGGCAGTATCGTCAACGATAGCAGGAGTTTCATACTTCAACTTCAATCTTTTGTGAACAAGGATTTTAGCCATGAAATCAGAGAAATCTCGATGAGGCATATTGCTTGGTGCTATGCATTGGGACAATCTCTGAGAGGTGAAAATCCCACTGAAAACATAAAAGAATTCATATCTGAAGACGATCTTGAGTACATCAAGAAATTCACCAATAAACCTCTGGCATTGTTGCAGTTAAATACATTAAACATAACTAAACTCAAGGAGCACAATGCAATAGATCTTTTCAGCCAAATTCAAATCAACAACACCTTGGTCAACTTTTCCAACGCCATGGGGATGGCAGAGCGTATAAAGACTACGATTTTCCCTGTTACCTACCGTATTTTTTTACACTTTTTTATATATATTTTTGTCGTAACACTTTCTATTGCATTGAGAGACATTGAAAGCCACTTTGAAATTCCCTTGCTTTTGGTCATTTCTAGTATATTCTTTTTACTTGAAAAATCTGCAACTCACTTACAGGATCCATTTATGAATAGGCCAAGTGATACTGCTATGACTACCATAGCCAGAACGATTGAAATCAATGTCAAGCAATTAATTGGAGAACAGAATATACCCAGTCCGATAGAGCCCAAATCATTTTATACTTTGTAAAATCTAAAAATATCAGATGACCGAATTTCTCATTCCACTATTAACGCTCATCGCCCTCGAACTCATCTTGGGGATTGATAACATAATATTCATTTCTATCCTAGCTGACAAACTCCCCAAAGATCAGGGCAACAAACTTCGGTACTGGGGGCTTGGCTTAGCCGTCTTGATTCGTTTGATTTTATTAGGTTTCATTTCATGGATTTTAAAATTGGATAAAACCTTATTCTCAATCTTAGACATCGACATTACGGGCAAAGGTCTGATCCTAATCCTCGGCGGTTTATTTTTGATTTGGAAAAGCACCAAGGAGATATATCTAAAAACAGAAGACCCACGAAATCAAGAAGTTAGAGCCAAAAAGGGTGCTAGTTTCAATTCCCTTTTAATGGACATTGTCTTATTGGACTTGGTATTTTCAGTAGATTCGATCATCACCGCAGTAGGGATGGTAAGTGAATTGTGGATTATGTACACCGCGGTCATTGTAAGCGTCATCTTGATGCTGATAGCCTCAAAACCCATCAGTGATTTTATCCAAAAACACCCTTCGTTTAAAATATTGGCTTTGTCATTTCTGATGCTCATTGGAATGGCACTAATTGGTGAAGGATTGCACTTTGTAATACCAAAAGGGTATATCTACTTTTCTATGTTTTTTTCATTTATTGTTAATTTAATCCAAATAAAAACTAATTCTTTCAGTACCCATGAAAAATAAAATGTTGCTTTTTTTATTTTTAAAAATGGCATTTATAGCTTCATGTCAACCCTCTGACATAGGTAATTGGTTTGTATATTTTGGCAATCAAAAACTAAAAAACGGGTGGATCCTTCACCACGAGTTTCAATATAGGAACTACAATTTCGTTGGCGACCTGCAACAATTGGTTATTCGTACAGGAATCGGCTACAATCTTTCAGAGTCCAATAACAATCTCTTGGTAGGATACGCCTATTTTCATTCCAGCAATTACTTGAATGATTCTGATGATAAAAAAGCCAGTAATGAGCATCGCATCTTTCAACAATTCATCACCCGTCAAAACTTTGGAAGGATATTCATTCAACACCGATATCGCTTTGAGCAAAGGATACTCGAGACTGATTTCCGACTGAGATTTAGATATTTTCTAGGGATAAACATTCCACTAAACAAGAAAATTTTGGAGAAAAAAGCCTTATACGCTTCACTCTATAATGAAATATTTTTAAATACCAAATCACCCATTTTCGATAGAAATAGATTGTATGGAGCATTGGGTTATGTCTTTGGCAAAAATATCAGGTTGGAGGCTGGATATATGGCACAGTCACTCGAGTCCAGCAACCGCAATCAATGTCAAATAATCCTATTAAATAATTTTTAACTTAACTAAATCTTAAACATTATGCGCACACATTCAAAAGAAACTCAAAGCAGTTTAACCCCCCAGGCGGCCCTTCAAATTCTGAAAGAAGGAAATCAAAGATTCGTTAACAATCTTAAGGCAAATAGAAATTTACTTCAACAGGTAAATGAAACATCAGCTGGGCAATTTCCATTCGCGACGATCCTAAGCTGTATCGACAGCCGCACCTCTGCCGAACTCATTTTCGACCAAGGGCTAGGAGATATCTTTAGCATCCGAATAGCCGGGAATATCTTGAACGAAGACATTTTAGGCAGTATGGAATTTGCTACAAAAGTTGTCGGAACCAAGGTGTTAGTCGTACTCGGCCATACGAAATGTGGAGCCATCGTCGGTGCTTGCAATCACGTCGAAATGGGAAATTTGACCACATTGCTCAACAAAATCCAACCAGCAATATTTCTTGAGAAAACAACTACTGAAAACAGGGATGGTTCAAACCCTAATTTTGTCAATAACGTAACAGAACTTAACGTACATCTGACCATAGAACGCATCAGAAGAGAAAGCCCCATAATAGCCGAATTAGAACTCCAAGGAAATATCATCATCATAGGAGGGCTATATGATGTAGAAACAGGTATCGTATCTTTTTACAATTGATATTCAAATCGGTTGTGTCCAAAATTGAGAACTTGGGAGTAATAAATTGCTATTTCCTATAATTTTCCAAGTTCAAGCGATCACCTGATTAGTAAATTCTAGTTTTTCTACTAATTTTGTGTGGTAAAAATTCAAAGGAAACGAGGGTGGCTCTCAAAGTCACCCTTTGCTTTTTTGTATTAAAATGAAAAATCTTAAAAAGATCTAGGAGATAATACCAAAATAGCCTTGAACATAGAAATATTATATCACCAATTCAAAAATCTCGTGTTCAATTTGGCATTGCAATACACCAATAATATTGAAGATGCAGAAGAGATAACCCAAGATGTTTTCGTTAAGGTGTTCCAGCACTCCAAAGATTTCAAACAAGAAGCGGATATCAAAACATGGATTTACAGAATTACGATCAATCAGTCATTAGATTATATTAAATCCAAGCAGAGGAAGAAGAGAAGTTTTTGGTCCAATATTATAGGGTCAAAAGACTCAGAAATAAATCCCTCTTTAAGTGACTTCAACCACCCCGGATTAGAAATGGAAAATAAGGAAGCTCTCAAAGAGTTAATGCGCAAAATCTATCAATTACCCGAGCAACAAAAAACGGCAATTATCCTACTAAAAATCGAAGACTTATCTCAGAGGGAAGTCGCCCAAATCATGAATTTGAGCGAAGGAGCCATTGAATCCTTGTTTCAAAGAGCAAAATCAACTTTAAAAAAAATGTTATAAAAAGAAGGATTCCCAAAATAAAATCGTCTAAATAATTATGAAAAACGACAATCTACATTTATTAAAAAAAATCAAAAAGGTCGAAATTTCCGATTCGGTTTTTGATAAAATCACAAAAAGACTTGAAAACAGGGTTGCCAAAGTTGTACCCATGTATAAAGTAGGTATCGCGGTTGCCTTGATTCTCGGGCTTGTTTTTGGAGAAATATATTTCATCTCTAGACGAACCCAAGATACACAACAGATGGCCCAATTGAACGAATTGCTTAAAGTCAATAACAACACACTTTACCATGAATAAAAATAATTTCCTTCTCTCAATCATCTTGTTACTTGCAATTTGCAATGTCGCATTATTATTTTTTTTATTAAAAAAACCAAAGGAACGATTAGATCATGACCGTCCAAAGAATGTCATCATCGAAAAACTTCATTTTGACCAAAATCAGATCGTTGATTACCAAAAAATGATCGATCAGCACAGAATAGACGTCAAAAAGAATGATTCCAAAATACTAGAACTGAAAAATGAATTGTACCAATTGTTGCTAGAAGATCAGCCCAGCACGAAATCTGATTCGATAGCATTAGAAATTGGAAAAATACAACAAGAGATTGAGACCATCCATTTTAGGCATTTTCAAGACATCAAAAAGCTCTGCAAACCAGAACAAGTCGGAGATTTTCAGGCGTTGGCCAAGGATTTAACCAAAATATTCAATCACAAAAAGGTTATGGAAAATCAAAAGAGATGATTAGATGGCTTGTCGTTTTCTTATCGCTATTGGCTATAAAAGCAGAGGCTCAGGATTTCCATTCAATCCAATTCGTCCCTAAATTTGGCAGTCATCCTCTAGAATTAAACACCGAATATACCCTAGGAAATGACAAAATAACATTTACCAATTTAAAATTTTACATTGCAGATTTATCATTTTTCTTAAAAGACTCTTTAATCCATCGACCTGACCAAAAAGTTTTTCTGATCGATGTTTCAGATTCGAATTCATTGAAAATTTTCACGAATACAAAGAGTACTTTTGACAGAATTACCTTCAAAATAGGTATCGATAGCGTTACAAATGTTGCTGGTGCATTGGATGGGGATTTGGACCCTGTGCATGGGATGTATTGGACATGGCAAAGCGGATATATTAATTTTAAACTCGAAGGAATAGCTACAAATTGCCCAGCTAGGCTCCATAAGTTCTATTGGCATATCGGAGGTTATTTGCAGCCTTTTGCCGCACAGAGGTGCATTGAATTAATGGGAAATTTTTCAAAAATAAAAAATGTTAATATCCAAATAGATGAATTATTTAAATACATTGACATCTCACAAACATACAATGTAATGTCTCCAAGCGTGCATGCAATCGAAATTGCGGATAGATTGGCCGGTATATTTAAAATCACGGATTAATGCAAAAATTTTTAGTTATATTCATTTGTGCTTTTTTGATGCTGTCATTTGATTATATCGCATCCTATCCACTATTTGATCAGCCACCACATTTTCCCAAACCGATTTATAATTTCAATAAAAATCCTTTGGATAGCGCTGCGATAGAGCTAGGTCGAGCGTTATTTTATGATCCAATTCTCTCAAGGGACAATAGTATTTCTTGCGCATCTTGCCATTCTCCTTTCAACGCTTTTGCGCATACTGATCACGACTTAAGTCACGGAATATTTGATTCAATAGGTACTAGAAATGCTCCTGCCCTATTCAATTTAGCCTGGCAAAAATCATTTATGTGGGATGGTGCCATCAATCATCTCGACGTCCAAGCTTTAGCCCCAATCACCAGCCAAAAAGAAATGGGCAGTTCCATCAAAGAGGTCATAGCAAAATTAAATACTTCGAAAGAATATAAATCACGATTCAACCAAGTATTTAAAGATCCTAAAATCACCAGTTCGCGAATATTGAAGGCTTTATCCCAATTTCAGCTCACTTTAATATCAGCTGGTAGCAAATACGATCTCGTTGTTTCAGGAAAGGACCAATTTACCCATCAAGAAAAAAATGGTTATGAGCTATTTTTGAAAAATTGCAACAGTTGTCACCAAGAGCCATTATTTTCAAATTATACTTTTCAAGACAATGGAATACCGCTCGATTCTACACTAAATGATCTAGGGAGATTCAATATTTCTCAAGTAGAATCCGACAAAATGAAATTCAAGGTACCCAGCCTACGCAATTTATCCTACACCTACCCTTATATGCACGATGGCCGCTTTAGATCATTAAAGGAAGTCATAAATCACTATACAGAAAGACTTTACAAGACCCCGAATAAATCTCCCATTCAAGACAATCCCATAAAATTGAATTCAAATGAAAAAGTAGATCTCATAGCATTTTTATTAACTTTAAATGATCCAAACTTTGTATTTGATAAAAAACATCAATTCAAAAAAATATCCATGGGAGCGAAGGAATGAAAACAATTAATCGTCTAAGCATCCGATAAAACAATCAATTTAATATTTATGAAGAAAGAACTATTAATCCTGATTTGCATTTTCATGTGCTTTTCTGGGATAAAAGCACAAACTAACCCCGCTATAACTTCTTGGCTTCAAAATACAACTACTACAGGCTATTATTATATCGCTGGAAACTCAACCCCTATTTCGCATGGAATATTAGTCAATTGTCAACAAGTTAGATATTCTACCACGAGCGTATATGTTAATGCAACTGGGATGCCAGCCTATAAAGTTGGCCCTTACCAAGATAACAATCCGAATCAAGCTGGAAACCAAAATGCGATATTCAAATTGCCCCTCAATCCAACTGAGAATACAGGAACTAAAACAGCTACTTCAGGAGGCAATATTGGCATTTTCATCAATGGTGTGGCCATGTTTGATTATAGAGATGGCGTGGCATGGAATACTTCTACCAACGCTTGGTGTGGAGGCCCTGGCAACCCTACTTGTCCAGGGGGCGCAGGAACCACCCAGTCGTGGAATAGAGATGCCATAGTATATGAAAAGCTGGGATTCGATTGCGCCAAAGGCCATCCAGCGGGCACCAATTATCACCACCATCAAAATCCCAGTGCTTTTGACTTAGATTTAAATGTGATTTCTACAGTTTGCAACTTGTATGATTCCGATGGATTATATACTATTAATCCCTCGCAACATTCACCCCTGCTTGGCTTTGCTTACGATGGATTTCCTGTTTATGGAGCATATGGCTATGCCAATACCAACGGTACTGGAGGCATCACACGGATTAAATCGGGTTATCAATTGAGAAATATTACTGTAAGAACACACCATGCCAATGGGACGGATGTACCCGATGGACCTGCGGTGAGCAGCACTTACCCATTAGGGACTTTTAGAGAGGATTATGAGTGGGTTTCTCATCCTTCCGATCAAAGTTATCTCGACGAGCACAACGGACGATTTTGTGTGACGCCCGAATACCCAGCAGGAATCTATTGTTACTTTGCGACTGTTGATGCCAATCACAATTCAGCTTATCCTTATCTCATTGGGCCTACTTATTATGGAAATAAGTCGGGAGCAAAAGTTACCTCAGTTTCTGAAAGCACTACTACTTACGCACAACCTCTACCGATAGAATTGCTAGAATTTAAAGCCAGTGAATCCAAGGGTATAATTCGACTGAACTGGATTACATCCTCAGAAGTTAACAATGATTATTTCACGATAGAAAGGTCTGTTGATGGCAAAAATTTTACAAGTATAGGTATTCTAAAATCCAAAGGAAATAGCACCGAAGACACTTATTATCAATACGAAGACAAGGGCTTCCCGCAAGGACAATTATACTATAGACTTCTTCAAACCGATTATGATGGAAGCTCAAAATACAGTAAAATAATAGGAATACAAGGGAAAGATGCTGCGCATAAAGTGACAATTTTCCCAAGCCCAAGTTCGGAATTCATTGCTATTCAAGCGTCTGGCTTAGTAACCTCCTTGATGAGAATACAACTCTATGACCTAAATGGATCCCTTTTGCGAGAAACACAAATCTTACCAGGAAGCACCATCAGTTTTATGGACATTCAGACTTTGTATAACGGAACTTATATTGTAAAAGTATCAGACGGCAGTCACAACAGTATGCACAAAATCAACGTCGTACACTAACCAAAACAAAATTACATTTTATGAAAAAGAAATTATGGGCTATTTTATCATTGACTTTATTAATCAAGACAATCAGCATTGCTCAGTTAAACCCTGCCATCACCTCTTGGCTGCAGAACAATACTCAGACTGGATTTTATTATATCGCTGGAAACTCAACCCCTATTTCGCATGGAATATTAGTCAATTGTCAGCAAGTTAGATATTCTACTACTAGCGCATATATCAATGCAACTGGGCTTCCCGCTTATAAAGTTGGCCCTTATCAAGACAACAATCCCAATCAAGCAGGAAACCAAAATGCAATATTCAAATTGCCCCTTAATCCGACAGAAAACACGGGTACCAAAACCGCTACTCAGGGCGGAAATATTGGCATTTTCATCAATGGTGTGGCCATGTTTGACTATAGGGATGGCGTCGCTTGGAATGCTACAACTAATGCTTGGTGCGGAGGTCCTGGCAATCCACCATGTCCTGGAGGAATTGGCACCACGCAGTCATGGAATCGCGATGCCATAGTTTACGAAAGACATGGATTTGACTGCGCTAAAGGACACCCAGCTGGAACCAACTATCACCACCATCAAAACCCAAGCGCCTTTGATTTAGATTTGAATGTAATTTCAACCGTTTGCAACTTGTATGATTCGGACGGTTTATATACTATCAATCCCTCGAAACATTCACCATTGATTGGATTTGCTTATGATGGATTTCCTGTTTATGGAGCATATGGCTATGCCAATACAGATGGCACGGGTGGCATAACTAGAATAAAATCCGGCTATCAATTGAGAAATATTACATTGAGGACTCACCATGCTAACGGAACGGACGTTTCTGATGGGCCTCCTGTGAGTGCGACCTATCCACTAGGTTCCTTTCGCGAAGATTACGAATGGGTGGCTCATCCAGCCGATCCTAGTTATTTGGACGAGCATAATGGGCGATTTTGTGTGACACCTGAATATCCGAATGGAATTTATTGTTATTTTGCTACTGTGGATGCAAATCATAACTCTGCCTACCCATACTTGATTGGGCCGACCTATTATGGCAACAAAACGGGTACAAAAGTTACATCTATATCTGAAAGCACCACCATTTATAATCCTGTATTATCGACTTCATCGAAATTATTTTCAGAATTAAATATCAATTTATTTCCCAACCCAGCTTCTGACCTGATAGCAATCCAAATTGGTGATATCAACAATCAAGATATTGAATTAAAATTGATGGATATTCAAGGAAAATTGATCCAAGAAACCAAAATATTCAAGGGCCAGACCATTGGTTTTTTTGATGTTCAAAAATTATACGCGGGTACTTACGTGATACAATTCAAAGCGCTGGAATCAACCATGATGAGGAAGATTATTATTGAAAAATGAAAATAAAACAGCCAGATTGATTCTAATTAAAACTTAATCTGGCCAAATAGCAAACCTTTACCTAAATTTTCTCAACAATTACTTGGGACTGAATTAGCCTTTTAATATCAAACAAGCGTTTACCTTGTCAAAATATTTATAATAATTCCTAAATAAAACACTCTATTAAGTCCCAACTGTGATTTCTTGGTGTAGGTACAATTTTGCTTTATTGATGGCAAAAAGCTAACCATCTCACCATTCAAAAAACTTAAATTTCCAATTACGGCTGTACAAAATGCCAAACTTCTTTCTTATTAGCTTATTTTTACAAAATAAAAGTAAAATTTCAAGGCAGTACTTGTGCGTTTGGCTGCTGTCAAATATAGAACTATAAAGCCAAAATTGGCCTGAAAAATATATACGCAATACGCTAGGAAATAGTTGCCAATAAGATTAAAGATGAAGTACGTATATGAATTATTGGGAAATGAAATCTAATTATAAATCTTCAGATTATCGGAGTGTAAATTTCTCTGGTAATTGGTCAAAGCATTTTATCAATGATTATGTTGACTCATTGATTTCAAATGGCGTTGAAGAAACACAAAAGACTTTTTTTGATTATAAGAATGAACATCTACCAGATAGTTTGTATAAATTTTTCCCTCCGACAATACATAGTTTGATTAGTATACAAAGTCAATCCGTTTATCTTTCGTCCCCAAGAAATTTTAATGACCCATTTGATAGTTATGTATGTATAGAAACAGATTCGTTTGTTAAACTTTTTCTTTTGAAAGAACTCAAAAATAGAGGATTGGTAAGTAAAACTCATTCAGAAAACAATATTTCGGAACAGGAATATTGGGAAATATATCATTCCTGGTCAAAAGATGAAGAAATGCTACGAAACATATATTATCCAAACAGGACATCTTTTGCAAGTACAATATTTAAAATTGGTAAATCCAAGAATGAAGAATTTAGAAAAAATATAGACCAAATAAGACTTGATGCACAGAGAGAATGTTCACGGAAAATTGATAATATCAGAAATATGCAATTTAGAATAAGTTGCTTTTCAAATTTTCAGAGTGAATCAGAACTTCTTTCAAATACTACTATGTGGTCTCACTATTCGGCTAACCATAATGGATTTTGTATTAAATATTCTCTAGATTTTCAACAATTGGAGAATAAAAACTCAATAATATGTGGATTATTCCCGGTGACATATACTGCAAATGTTCCAAAGATTTCCCCGAGAGAATTATTAAGGTTGAGATATGAAAATGGTAAGCTTATGTTAAATAAACATGTATTAAAAACTACATACAAGTCATTGACTACTAAATCTAAATTTTGGAATTATGAGAAGGAATGGAGGCTAATTATTGGTGATAGAAATTCTGAAATCATATTGAATAATGCAATTCCTTTTCTTAAAATTGACACCATTTATTTAGGCTGTAGAATTGAACCAAATTTCAAAAAACATTTGATTCATTTCGCTGCAGATAATGATATTAAAGTTTATCAAACAAAACAGAACAACGAAAAATTTATTTTGGACGCTATTCATCAAGACTTAAACACATTAAAGCATGAAGAATTCTTTGAAAAACTAAGGTTATTAATGAGTATTGAGGATAAAGATGAACGTTTAAGAAAAACAATACTTTTATACGATAAGAATGAAATTTAATAAAAGCCAGTTGGCAACACACAATATACGTAAACAAAGGGATGTGGGTAATTTGAACATTTTACACTTACTCAAAATTGTAATGATTTGATAAGTTAGAGCTTCGAAATCCCAGCCTCCGCATATTGCCATCGTTCTATAGCAATGATTTCGTCATTTTGATAATTTAGCGCTTTGGCGAAATTTTTTCCAATAAACAGAAATAATCACCCCTAAACAGAATATCACGAAATGAAAGATTTTAATTTTTTTGATTTCATAAATTTGCATAATGGAGAGGAGGCGAAGGATAAAGTGCTAGAAAATGTAAAGTCTAGTATTTCCTTTCGCGGTTCAAATCTCTGGATATTAGCATGTGCCATTGTCATCGCGTCTGCCGGTTTGAACGTAAATTCTACCGCAGTCATCATCGGTGCGATGTTGATATCTCCTTTGATGGGTCCTATCGTAGGGGCTGGATTTGCCCTTGCGATTTATGATTTTGAGTTGCTGAAAAAATCAGGTAAAAACTTGTTTATAGCTACGATAGTTGGTCTTATCGTTTCGTTTTTATATTTTTTCATAAGTCCATTCAAGGAAGTCCAGTCAGAGCTTTTATCGAGAACTGCCCCTAATATTTATGATGTGCTGATCGCTTTTTTTGGAGGATTGGTCGGTGTGATCGCATTGACTAGAGTAGAAAAAGGCAATCCAATCCCAGGTGTAGCCATAGCTACAGCCTTGATGCCACCCCTTTGCACAGCAGGTTATGGTTTGGCCATCGGCAATATTTCGTATTTCCTTGGTGCATTTTATTTATACACCATCAATTGTTTTTTTATCTGCATTTCTACTTTACTTATCATCAAATATCTAAAATATAATCCCGTAAAAAGCCTCAATCCGAAATCACAAAAACAAATCAGATATGGAATTACCGCTTTGATTTTCTTGATGGTGCTCCCTAGTTTTTATTTGGCATATAGCCTGCTTCAAGAAAAAAGATACAATCAAAAAGCAGATGAATTCATCACACATGAATTTACCAGCAAAGGACATACCGTGCTTTTTAAGCATACAAAATACCACTCGAGTCCAAAAAAAATTGAAATTGCCTTGTTGACAAAAAAAATAGGAAAAGACGAATTGAAAGAATTGAACGATAGATTGGTGCTGTTCGGATTGACCAATACCCAGCTAGAAATACGACAAGATCCAAAAGACAAAAACGACGAATACCTGAATGAGGTGACTCTTCAAAACAAAGAATTGATGGAAAAAGATATCCTCATCAATAAGCTCAAAAAGGAACTTGACATGTTCAAAATGGAGGATCAAGAGGCCCTGAGAGAGATAAATATTTTATTCCCTGAATTAAAAAACGTATCATTTGGAAAACATCTCCTGCATCCAAACACAGATAGCTCAAAAGTCATGACGGTAGTTCTCTATCAATCAGATCACTTATCCAATCAAAATATTCTAAAAATAGAACAATGGCTCGGCGAAAAATTTCATACTAGGGATTTGGTTTTGGTCCGACAATAATTATTTGACAAATTATTTCTTTCATTAGCTTCGATACTTGCAAACACAATCCTTGGGATTGGTTATTACTGACAAAATAATTTATCGATATCAGAATTTTAAGGAATATAAAGAAAAGTCAAATTTGCTATTGTAGTTTTTACAAAAGAAAATATCATCCAACGAGATAACTTAATCCGCTGTTAACATTTTCATACAAGTCACAAATTCTCTTTTCCACGCACATTTGTTTGAACATTCCACGTATTGGCATAAAATCATTGTGAAAGGGACAAGGATGATTGTTGCTGCATTTGCTCAAACCCAGCCCACATTGGTTAAAAACCTCCTTGCCGTCTATAGTATGTATGATATTGATGACGGGTTGATTTCTCTGGTCTTCCGTAATAAAAAAACCACCATTGGGCCCTTTCGTACTGTTGATAATATTTTCTTTAACTAATTTTTGCAACAGCTTGCCGACAGTGTGTTCATTTTCATTGGTAAATTCAGATATTTCCTTTATACTCGCCTTGGTGTTGAGATGCGACCTTGATCCGAGATAAATCACCGCTTTTATAGAAGCTTTACAAGTAATGCTTAGCATAATTTTATCTATTTAAATATTGTTTCCCTAATTCTGAAATTTGCTCAAAGCTCCAAGGTGGATCGAATGTCAAATTGACTTCCGCCGTATATTTTGCAAACGAGGATTGTAAAGACAACTTGACATTTTCGACGATGGATTCACCCATAGGGCAAAACTGTGTGGTCAGTGTCATAGTACATGCTATCTTTTGTTCATCCTCCATAAAATTTATTTCATAAATCAAACCTAAATCAACAACATTGAGACCGATTTCTGGATCATTTACCAATTCCAATCCAGCCAAAGCCATTGCACATTTTATATTGTCATTGGTTATTACATTCATGAAATTGTCGCCTTATGGCATATTATTTTTAAAACATTAAAATTATAAAAAATAGATGTAAATATTAAAAACATCGATCCAATTTTTAACAAAGGCAACCACATAAAAAAAATCCCAAAAGCAAAAGTCAAAAATCCTATCAAGTAAGTGATGCTCATTACCTTAAAAATGAAGGAATCGAAAAGGTCTTTTGGATTGGGTGTCTTACCAAGAGCAGCCCTTTTGTGATAGACTTTGTTCCAAGTGATGAATGGCAAGGTTTTGAAGGTCATACCTAAAATGATGGAAGTGAGCCATCCAAAAAATATTACAAACCCATAAGTTAGCGACAATTCAGTATTTTCGCTATTTCCTATTAACATCAAAATAATTATTCCAAATAAAATAATCATAGGCAACAATATCAAAAAAACGGCCAATAGGGAGATTTTCATCTGTTCATCGATTGACTTTCGCAAGCGATTTTTATATGCTTTGTAGCAATAAAATATGAATAATACCACTGCCACCAAAGTCAGCATAGGAGGTATCAATGAAAGCAATTTATTTTTTTCAAAATAAAATAAGACCAGATAAAAAAGCAATCCAACATTAATCAGTGTATAAATGACCCAAAGCAATTTGACGTTTGTGTATTTTGAAATTAGGAACATAGGTATCAACCGTGAGGCAACGCCAAACACCAAAAGCAAAAACCACCCCACTATCCCTCCATGTGCATGCAATGGCAAATAATGCTGTGAACCACTCTCCAACAAGGGTGTATGAAAATTATATACCAAAATCAAACCCATAAGTGCCGTGTACATCAACCACAAAGTAGCGGTCATCACGAATACGGCATGTATATTTACCCGCTTGGTTCTTGCTATACTTCCACCCAAATTGACCATATAAGCCAGTATGGCCAGTACGACAAAACGCCCACCCCATTTGGCTGGTGCTTGCATATTGAAGGTAAAGAATCCATACACCAACAAGGGTATCCCAATCGCTGCCAATGCAAAACAAATATAGGCTAATCTGTCACTATATAACTTGCCTTCGATGAATACTGGGACCAACTGATGGCTAGCTCCAAGGATCAACATCGTAGCCCATCCTAGAGCCATCGTATGGGTGATTGCCAAGATTTTGGGATGAAAATAATGCATCAAAAAGGCATCACTATACACAAATAACAACAATGTTGCCACTAGAAATGATACGGATGCGTACATGTAAAATGGTAAAACTACCTTGTACGATGTCGTCTTGGTATTAGGAGAGTTAAACTGAGGATTGAACATTTTACTTTTTGAAAATTAGAAGATGGACGGCGTTTTCACTTACTTCATTGATTAAATAATCAAAATTTCTTTCTTTCAATTCCGGCAATAAAAAAACAGGGATTCTTTTGTGGTAAACAAACAATGCTTTCTGTGGGCTTAATCGATCTAACTCCTCCAGTATCGTGAGCATTGGCAAAGGCGCCTCAAGCTCTCTGACGTCAACATACTCCAAATTTTCTTTATATTTATCCAATATCTGGCTCCAATCTTCCTTGTTGTTCTTGATGATTGGCTCTGCGATTTTAACAGGTTCTGTATTATAAAAATACGTGCGAACGAGATGATCGTTGAGGGTTTCGGAATAGGTTTTAAATCCCTTCTTTTCCAAAATCTGGATGAGCGGCGTGGGTTCAAAACTATTCACCAATTTCAGTACTTGAAAATCTTTCAAGCCATTGACTGTGTTCAGAATAAGTTGGAAAGGGTCTTTGCCGCTATCCAGTATAGGGCGAACATCTAACTCGACTATATTTTCGTCTTTAAGATTGTCCATAAATTGTGGTCGGGGGGCGCTGGTTTGGGATTCTACCACTACGTTGTCATCAATTTCAAATCCAAGAGGTTTCAATTTTTCAAAAAAATCATTAACTGAGCATCCCCCGATACCACTAGCAGTAGCAATAGAAGTTCTAGAAGCTATCAATTTTCTTAGCAGTGGATTTCTCAATTTGTTGAATTTTGAAGAAATACTTATAATCGCTTCTAAGGCCTCGGGATTTTGTTTTATAATATTAGATATCTTTGTATTCGCATTTATGGTAGCCATAATTTTTTAATATTTATTTTTTTGTAATCCAGAACTTATCTTGCCAATCCGCTGTAATATCTATCGGTTTTTGGCCATATTTTGCTGCTAAAACAGACATTTCATCTTCAGAAAATTTATCTTGAAAATAATTAAACAACACCCTTTCCTCAAAACGAATATGCTTTTCCAAATATTCTGAAAATTCTAACAATAACTGTATATTATTTTTGTCTTGTCTAACTTTATCAATCAACTCACGAAGTAATTCGTGATCTTTCAATACCTTCACCAACATTGGATCCGTAATGGGTATCTTATCAAACAAATCCAACTCCTCATTCTTGAGATGAGAATCCAACTCTTGATCAAAGAAAAATAGCACAAAATCCGAGATTCTTTCAGCTTTTATGCTATTCCTCAATCCCTCTTTTATTTGCCAAACTAGCAATAAATTATAGTGATGCTCCTGTGAAAACCGCACAAGAGCCTTGCTGCGTTTGATAGGCTTAGTGGTCATACCCAATTAAATTAATTCCTTAAAAAAGTCTTTTCTATGGCAAGTGACTTTGGAAACAAAATATTATTTTCCAAGTGTATATGCAAATGCAAGTCATCTTCGAATTCATCCAAGGTCCTATATAGAAGGCTATAACTCGCACATGCGTCCTCTGGCAAAGTATAATCCTTACTCAAGGCTCTAACCTCTTCCATATATTCACCCAAAGTCTCGTGATCCCTTTCCATCATATTGACTGGCCCCTGCACCGACCCAAATGGACTTCTCTCAAAACCATCTTTTTCTTTTTGTGACATGGCCAATTTTTTAATGTAAGGGAATAAAATCTCTTCTTCTTTTTCCATATGGCCATACAATTCTTCTACGATGTCCTGAACCAATTTATTCACTCGGATCAATTCAGGGTGGTTTTGATGATGAACTCTCATGACCTTATTAGCATAAGCTTGA
>Ga0073900_10000660_pt1 | contig 21279 bp, 18 predicted proteins | sample KloWWTmetKNB5Kit_FD_66666 | JGI IMG/M metagenome (GOLD analysis project Ga0073900, IMG submission 66666) | Active sludge microbial communities from Klosterneuburg, Austria, studying microevolution and ecology of nitrifiers - Klosterneuburg... | ecosystem: Engineered > WWTP > Aerobic digester >...
TAAAAAAATTGTATTTATAAAGCCCTTTAACCCTTACCTGCCGGAATTAAAGGCCTATATGGAATATTTTTCCCGGCATGGTTACGAAGTGCAGACGGTAAAAAACACCCGTGAACTTTCGGGTATGCGTTATGATGTAGAATGGCATTTCATGGGTATAGACAGGGTTCCTTACAAAAAAGGTGTAATCAAAATACATGAGTATGGTTCACTTTCAACACCTCCACTTTCGAGATTAAAGAACATAATAAAAAAACTTATTTCCCGCAAACCACAGTTTAGGGTATTTTTAAATGAAGCTGTTAAAAACACCTTTGCCTTTAACGATAATGTTGCTTCCTGCATTAGGGATATGGGTGTTGGCAACTCTTTTTTAAACGCAATAAACCTGCCGCAGCAAAAACAATATGATTTTTGCTACCTGGGCAATATGCATCAATTAAGGCAACTTGAAGACATGCTGGTGTATTTTAAAGAACGGCTTAAAAACAAAACTATATTATTAATTGGGGAACCAACCCCGCATCTAAAAAATAAATTTGGCAATTGTACAAACATACACTTTACCGGCATGTTAAATTATGATGAGGTGCCCAAGGAGTTGGCTAAATGTAAATTCGCAATAAATTATGTACCCAACATACATCCATATAATATTCAAACCTCTACAAAAGTTTTAGATTATTGTAGTTGCAATTTAAATATCATTACTAATAGATACGAATGGATTGAAAAGTTTGAATCGGACAACCAGGCTTCTTTTCTTTTTTTAAAAGATGATTTTTCTAATTTTACCTTGGAAAATATTGAATCCTTTGAATATAAAAATCCAAAAATGCAAAGTTTTGAATGGAATTCTGTTATTGAAAAAAGCGGGCTTCCCATTTTAATTGCCGGCCTTCTTCAATAAGGCATGCGCATTAATCCCTATCAATAATATACAAAAAAACGGGATACAGGGTATCTTGTATCTTACCAGCGACCCAAAATTTGGAGTGGTAATACCCACAATAAACCCAAAAGCCAGGCAAAATACCAGGCAAAACAATAGCACTTTGTCTTTAAACAAAGCAATAAAAAACCCAACCGGACCGGCCCTGAAAAGGGTATATAAAAAAAACAACATGAAAATTGTGCTTTCAAAAGCACTCAAAAACATTATGGGGCTTGAGGACTCCCAAAAATACGGCCTAAAAAAAACTGCATTTATAACTTTGGGTGAAATTTTTAGCAGGCCTTTTAAACTAAGGTCTACTTCTCCCAATTCAAAGAAAGACCTTCCCTCACCCCGGTCTTGAACTCCTTCAAAATTTTTTCTTTTTTCTGCAATGGTTTCACTTATTACATCCGTTGTCATTTCCTCCATTTTACTCTCCAACTGCAGGGTAAAAGCATATACCAGTATCACTATTAATACAAGTACTAAAGGAATCAGAATTTGCTTTATCAACATATTGGTAATACTGGCTCTTATTTTTAATATCCATAGTATAAATATTGCCGGCAGCAAAGCCAGTGCTATGTAATATTTGGTAATAAGCAATAACGTACCAAACAATACTAAATAGCCAAACTCCTTAGCTGAAAACTTTTTAAACATTAAATAAAAAATGCCATGTATCAAAAATCCAATACACATAATACACAAAGTATCTTTTAAAATAGCGCTGCTCCAAAATACTACACTGGGTATAAATAAGCAGGCCAATGCAAGATTTCTTTTTATATTGGGATAAAGTGGGGCAAACGCTTCAAACAATTTCCACAATCCCAAAAAAGACAGTATACTAAAAAATAATGTGGTAATGGTGAAATTTCTAAAAGTAAAAAAACTAAAAAAAGCCACTATCCGCATAGGCATAAAATTGGCTTCATGCTCAATATATCCTTCGTGTTCATAATTACCCTTGCTCATTTTATAATTCCAGTAGTCTTCTGCAGGAGCAAAAAGATATTTTAGATTGGCTGGGTTTTCGGTTATGTACTTATTGAGTTGTACACCTTCTTCATAATACATTATTGTATCTCCCTTGCCAAAAAAATACTGGGTAAGCAAAACAAATATCACGGCAAAAAGCATTTTTACCCTAAAAGCCCAGGTAAAATAGGTAGCCATTTCTTTAGAAAGATGCAATACCTTCAACCGGTAATACTGCATACATTTACTAATAATAAGCAGGTAAACAGGCAATAAAGCAAAATCCCAATAAGTTATTACCTGCTTCAAATTAATTTTTTAATTAAAGGATTAATTTTCCTTATTTATATTTTTGTAAATTTACGCCCTAAAATTATGCATACCATTTTAATTACAGGAGGCGCCGGTTTTATTGGCTCACACCTTACCCGGTTATTTGTAAACAAATACCCACAGTACAAAATAGTAAACCTCGATGCCCTCACTTATGCCGGCAACCTGGCCAACTTAAAAGATATTGAACAGGCGCCCAACTACCATTTTGTAAAAGGCGATATTACCGATGGCGAAATGGTAAAGCAGCTTTTTGCCAGCCATCAATTTACTGCTGTGCTGCATTGTGCGGCCGAAAGCCATGTAGACAGGTCTATTACCGATCCGCTGGCATTTGTAAAAACCAATGTAATGGGTACGGCAAATTTATTGCTGGCCGCAAGGGAAGCCTGGAAAGATAATCTAACGGACAAAATATTTTACCATATTTCTACCGATGAAGTGTATGGCTCACTTGGCGAAATCGGCTTTTTTTACGAAACCACGCCTTACGACCCACGCAGCCCATACTCTGCCTCTAAAGCATCCAGCGACCATTTGGTAAGGGCTTTTTACCACACTTATGGCTTGCCGGTAAAAATTTCCAATTGTAGCAACAACTACGGCCCCTTTCACTTTCCCGAAAAACTCATACCGCTCAGCATCAATAACATTATAAACAACAAGCAGCTGCCTGTTTATGGCAAAGGCGAAAATATACGGGACTGGCTCTATGTAGAAGACCACGTTAGTGCAATAGACGTTATTTTTCACAACGGTAAAATTGGTGAAACCTATAACATAGGTGGCCACAACGAGTGGAAAAATATTGATTTAATAAAGGAGCTATGCCGGCAAATGGACAGCAAGCTCAACCGTAAACCCGGCACCTCCGAAAAGCTCATAAGCTTTGTAAAAGACCGTGCAGGCCACGATATGCGCTATGCCATAGATGCCACAAAACTTAAAACAGAACTCGGCTGGGAACCCTCCCTGCAATTTGAAGAAGGCCTTTCAAAAACAATTGACTGGTATTTAAACAATAAAAAATGGCTGAGCAATGTAGTAAGCGGAAATTATGCCAGCTATTACCAGGAACAATATGGGAAGATGATTTAGCGGTTGATAATGGTTGAAGTTAGTTGTGATGGATTGAGGAGTTAAGATGTGTTGAAGTTAATAATATTTGGTTTAGTGAATTAAGAAATATTTCGTAAAATTGGATATCTAAACCTTACTAAACTAATTAATCATTCATCAAAACCCATTACATGAAAACCTACTCATTTGAAAAGTTGGAATGCTGGCAGCATGTAAAAAATTAGCAGTGTGTACCTATAAAAACACCCAAAAATTCCCCGGAGAAGAAATATTCGGCCTCGTATCACAAATGAGGAAGTCAACCATTACTATTGCATTAAATGTAGCAAAGGAACTTCCCGAAAAACTTATAAAGTCCATTCGTATTTTAGTACCATTTCTTACAGCAGCGCAATAGAATTATTAAATAACTTGATTATAGCAAAAGATTTAGGATATTTATCAAATGAACAATATATAGAAGTAAGGGAGCAAGTGGAAATACAAACATTTTTAATTGCAAGATTAAGAAAATCACAACAATCAATAATCAAACAAAACCCTAAACAAACCTAAAACCTCTAAACCTTCTAAACTACCTTTACCCTATCTAAGCAAACCTAAACATAATGAAAGGAATAATACTAGCAGGCGGCTCAGGCACAAGACTCTACCCAATAACGATGGGAATAAGCAAGCAACTCATGCCTATTTACGACAAGCCCATGATTTACTATCCGCTCAGCACATTAATGCTGGCAGGTATAAAAGATATATTAATAATAACCACGCCAGAAGACCAGCAGCAATTTATGCGCCTTCTCGGCGATGGAAAAAAATGGGGCTGCAATATTGAATATGCAAAGCAGGAAGTACCCAACGGCCTTGCACAGGCGTTTGTAATAGGTGAAAAATTTATTGGCAACGATAAAGTAGCATTGGTGCTGGGCGATAATATTTTTTACGGCAGCGGTTTTAGTAAGCTGTTGCAGCAGGCTGCAAACTCGGGCCAGCCTACCATATTTGCCTACCCCGTGAGCGACCCTGAAAGATATGGTGTAGTAGAGTTTGATGAAAACCTTGCTGCAGTAAGCCTTGAAGAAAAACCGCTAAAACCAAAAAGTAATTTTGCCGTGCCCGGCCTATATTTTTACGATAACTCCGTTGTGAAAATAGCCAAAGAATTAAAGCCCGGCCCAAGGGGCGAATACGAAATTACCGATCTAAACAAAATTTACCTGGAACAAAAAAAGCTGCAAGTTGCCGTTTTAGACCGTGGCTTTGCATGGCTCGATACCGGCACCTTTGACTCCCTTAGCGATGCCAGTGAATACGTAAGGGTAATTGAAAAAAGGCAGGGCTTAAAAATTGGTTGCCCCGAAGAAATTGCCTGGCGTATGGGATTTATTAATTTAGACCAGCTTAATTCGCTGGCTCAGGGCTTAATTAAAAGCGGTTACGGCCAGTATTTGCTCAATATTATAGAGAAACAATAATTTCCAAATAACTTTGAGCATTCAAATATCCGTTGAAGAAAAACATTGCCCATATCATCCAAAACCTCGGCAAAGGAGGCGCAGAAACTATTTTAGTTGCTGAAGTAAATGAATTAACAGAGTTTAATAATATTGTAATTACTTTGTTTAAAGGCAATGCATTCCCGCAATTTCATCCACATAAGCTCATTTGCCTCAATATTAAACATTACCTGATTACTCCATTTTATTTTTTTCGCTTTAGAAAAATATTGAAGCAAAACAATATTTCTCTTGTGCATTCCCATTTATATTGGGCCACTATTTTGGCAAGGTTTGCCACACCGGCACATATACCTTTGGTAACTACTATACATACTTATGTTTCACAATCTATAGAGTATAAAAAAAAATTAATGCAATGGCTGGAAAAATTCAGCTATCGTTTTCGGCCATCCATTATCATGGGCGACTCTATAGGTGTGGTAAACGAATATTTTGAATTTTTTAAACTCCATCCACACAAAAAAATTGAAGCATATTCCTTTGTAGATCCCCGGGTTTTTGCAAAACGAAAAGAAGTATTTAAAACCGCTACTTCAGCAGAAAAATTTACACTCATAACCGTTGGCAGGCCCACCATCCAAAAAAACCATACTTATCTTTTAGATGCCTTCCGTATGCTAAAGCATGATAACTTTGAGTTACATATTTACGGAATGGGCGACCAGTATGAAGATTTAAAACAACAAATAGAAAAGGAAAATTTACCGGTAGTGCTGAAAGGGGCCGCCAGCAATATACAGGATATAATACCGCTGTATGATTTATTTACTATGAGTTCCTTATACGAAGGCTTTTCTGTAGCAGTGCTGGAAGCAATGGCGCTTAAAATGCCTATAATGCTCAGCAACATCGTTTCTTTCAAGGAACAGGGAGGCGAAGAAGTTATCTATTTTGATTTAAACAACCCCAATGATTTTGTACAAAAATTAAAATCTATTGCTGCCGATAAAAATAAACAACAAAAAATGGCCGAAGGCGTTTGGAAAAGGGTTATGGATAATTTTACCTTAGCCCATCACATGGCAGCACTTAGAATAGCTTATACCAGTGCGCTAACCGAAACCAATAATTAATTATGTGCGGAATTTCAGGATTTGCAGATTTTAAAAAACTCACTACAAAGGAGCAATTAGAAAAAATGAACCGCTCCATGCAACTGCGTGGACCCGATGGGGAGGGATATGCATTTTACCAAACTCCGTACGCCTCAGTTGGCCTTGGCCATCGCAGGCTTAGCATTATTGACCTAAGCAATGCTGGCAGCCAGCCGCAGCATTTTGGGCAATTTCATATCACTTTTAATGGTGAAATTTATAATTACCGTGAACTAAAAGACGAACTTATTGCCAAAGGCCACCAGTTTGTAAGCCATAGCGATACCGAAGTGATACTCCATGCCTATGCAGAATGGCAGCAAGCCTGCCTACAAAAATTTATTGGCATGTTTGCCTTTGTTATTTATGACGAAGCAAAGCAAGAAATTTTTGCAGCTAGAGACAGGGCAGGTGTAAAACCTTTTTTTTATTACTGGAACGATGATTTGTTTCTTTTTGGCTCGGAACTAAAGGCATTAATGCAACACCCAAATTTTAAAAAAAATATCAATATTGATGCAGCAGGCGCATATATGCAATTTGGCTATGTGCCTGCGCCTCATTGTATTTTTACAGATACTTATAAATTAAAGCCCGGCCATTTTTTTCACTTTACCGTATCCAAAAAAGAAATAAAAATTGAGCAATATTGGAGCGTGTACAATGCTTACAATAAACCTACGCTCAATATAAGCCTGCCCGAAGCCATAGAGGAAACAGAAAAATTATTGCTTAGTGCATGTCAGTACCGCATGGTAAGCGATGTGCCCGTGGGTGTTTTTTTAAGTGGAGGCTACGACAGCAGTTGTGTTACCGCTTTATTACAGGCAAACAATACCGAAAAAATTAAAACTTTTACCATTGGCGTACCCGATGCCGGGCTTAATGAAGCCCCTTATGCAAAAGAAATTTCTGCCCACCTAGGCACACAGCATACGGAGTATTATTGCACTGCTGCCGAAGCTTTGGAAATTGTACCCAAGCTTCCTTATTACTATGATGAACCGTTTGCCGATAGCAGCGCTATACCCACAACACTGGTGAGCAGGATTGCCCGGCAGCAGGTTACCGTAGCCTTATCTGCCGATGCAGGAGACGAGGTTTTTGCAGGTTACAACCGGTATGATTATATTACAAAGCTGGGCAATAAACTCAGGCTCATGCCGCAGCCGGTAAGAAATGCCGCAGCCGCAGTAATGGATAAAATACCGGCAAACAGCATCCCTTACTTTAATAAAAAATATTTATTTACCAGCAGGTACGAAAAAGTAAAAAACCTTTTTAAAAATGCTTCTGCAGAAAATTTGCTCATGAGCCTTACCAAGCAAATGGATGATGCTGCCATAAAAAATTTATTTAAAAGTAATATTCAAAAATTAGATACGGCTTTTGATAGTAAGGAATTGACAAAAGAATATAATTCGCCGCTGCCGTATATAATGGCCATTGATTACGAAACCTATTTGCCCGACGATATTTTACAAAAAGTTGACCGGGCAACCATGAGTGCAAGCCTCGAAGGTAGGGAGCCTTTTCTCGATCACCGGATTATTGAATGGGCAGCGCAATTGCCCATTGATTTAAAATACAACAAAGGCATAAAAAAATATTTATTGCGGCAAATAGTACATAAATATATTCCACAAAATTTATTAGACCGGCCAAAAATGGGCTTTGGTATACCCATTGCCTCCTGGCTGCAAAATGAATTAAAAGCCATTGTAGATTTTTATTTAAGCGATTCGTTTATTGAAAAGCAGGGCTTGTTCAACAACAATGAAATTCAAAAAATTCGCAACTCGTTTTATAAGGGCAAAACAGAAAGAGCCGAAAAAATTTGGTACCTGCTTATGTTTCAAATGTGGTACGATACCTGGATGAATAAAAACCCGGCAGGCTCATGAAAGAACGTTTAATTAGCATATATAAAAACACCACTTACCGCACAGTTGCCACTTACGTATTTGTACTCTTTTTTTCCCGTGGCGTATCGTTTTTATTGCTGCCATTATTTACCAACCCAAAGTACTTAACACCGGCAGACAATGGCATGTTGAGTATTTTTTCCAGCAACCTTATTTTGCTTACACCCTTCATCACCCTGGGTTTGGTACAATCTTCCTCCAGGGATTTTTTTGCCAAAGACGAAGAAAGTTTCAAAAAATCGTTTACTCAAAATATTATTATAGCACTGGTCATGATGGTTTTGGTAATTGGTTTTTTACTCCTCTTTAAAGATTATTTCAACAATAAGCTGCATATTAACGGCATGTTGTTGTTTATTATCCCCTTGCTCATATACCTTACCCTGTTTAACGACATGTTTTTAACCATACTAAGAAACAAAAATGAGGTAAGGTTTTTTTCCATTATCAATATTTGCAAAACAATACTGGAGTATGGCGCATCTGTACTATTAGTAGTATTTTTATATAAAGGCTGGTACGGCCGTATAGGAGGAATTATTATTGCCGCAGTAACCATTAATTTCGTAAGCATGTTTTACTTATGGAAAAAACAATACCTCAGGTTTGATTTTAAATTAAAACACATTTCAGAAGAGATCAAATTTAGTGTTCCCATTATTTTATTTCAGCTTTGTGTTTTTATGCTTGGCCTCAGCAACAAAGCATTTTTGGCGTTTTTTAAAATAGATGAAGCTGAAATTGGCATATATGCCATTGCCACTATTTTTGGCGCCATGGTTGGCGGCTTTTCATACGGCGCATCCTACTACACACAGCCGCAGCTTTACAAAGCATTTAAAGAAGAAGGCATTTCTTATACCGTATTTAAACCGCACCTTTTGCGTTTTATAAAACTGGTAAGCATTATTACATTGGGTTGCATAATTACAGTACTTTTTCTTTATTATTTTTTTATCAACAAACTTTATATAAAAGGCATTGGTTATTTTTTTGTTGGCGCAGCAGCTTCTTACCTCTGGTCAATTAATAATTTTTATTTTCAGGTGCTCATTTACAGTAAGTGGAACAGGAAAATGTTATACCTTACTGTTTTGTCCTTACTCTTGTCTTTTACAACAAGGTTTATTATGGTAAAATATTTTGGTATTTGGGGAGATGTGTGGAGTACATTCTTAAGCACAGTATTTTTTACCGTACTTATTTTTATTTTTTTAAATAGTTTTATCAGGCAAAAAGAGAAAATCAACACTACCGTAATTTCGAAATAATGAATACACTGGCTCCTGTTGCATTTTTTGGATATAACCGCCCCAGCCATACAAGGCGAACGCTAGAAGCGCTGATGCAAAGCAGGCTTAGCGACAAAACTTCTTTGTATATTTTTATAGACGGCCCAAAACCTAATGCAAACTCTGAAGCAATTGAAAACAATAAAGCGGTAAAGAATGTAGTAAGGGAAAAACAATGGTGCAAAGAAATAAAAATTGTGGAAGCGCCCGGGAATAAAGGATTATTTCACTCCATTGTTGATGGTATAAATGAAGTTTTAAAAACAAATGAAACGGTAATTGTGCTGGAAGATGACGTACAGGTTTTTCCGGGTTTTTTAAAATACATGAATGATGCACTTGGTGTTTATGCAAATGAAGGGCGGGTGATGCATATAAGCGGGTTCAGCAAACCTCAATTTGAAAATGTAGCGCTTAAAGAAAGTACTTTCTTTTTTAACCATACTACCTGCTGGGGTTGGGCTACATGGAAAAGGGCCTGGAGCAAATTTAATCCCGATCCGCTGCTTTTAATGAAACTGGCCAGGCAAAAAGGCAATTTAAAAAAACTCAATATCAACGGCACATTTGAAAATTACTGGAGCCTTCATTCTATTGCCCATAAAAAATTTCAAAGCTGGAACACACTTTGGCATACCTCTGTTTTTTTAAACAATGGCCTTTGCCTGCATCCTGCAAAATCGCTTACGGCTAATTTTGGTTTTGACGGCAGCGGTACCAACTGTGATGTAAGCGGACAGGTTGGCAACAATGAGTTTTTTGCAGAAGATTTGACTGTATATCCTATACCATTAGAAAATAATGAAGAGATTATTAAGCACAACACATATAAAATACATTCGTTCAGGTTTAGGGCTATTTTTTACCTAAAACATAAACTTAGGTTTTTATTCAGAAGATAAACACAACATTTTTGAAACCCGATAAAAATATACTATTTATATCTCATGACGGCATGACGGATCCACTAGGACAAAGCCAGGTAATTCCCTACTTGCAAGGCATTAGCCGTAGCGGGCCATATCATTTTTATATTTTAAGCCTCGAAAAAAAAGTTGCTTACGAAAAAAATAAACAAATAATAGAACAATCACTTAAAGGGTATAACATTACCTGGGTTCCCTTGACTTACCATAACAAGCCGGCGGTTTTTTCTACTTTATATGATAATTTTAAATTGAAAAAAGCCGCTGCAAATCTCCATAGGCAACATCAGGTACACATGGTACATACCCGGAGCGGTATGCCTGCATTAATAGGCCTTTGGCTCAAAAAAAAATTCGGTATTAAGTTTTTGCACGACATAAGAGAATTTTATGCCGATGGCCGTATAGACGGCAAAATGTGGAATTTAAAAAATCCTGTCTACAATATTATTTACCGCTACTTTAAACAAAAAGAAAAACAAGAAATACAATATTGCGACGGCATCAACTGCCTTACACATGCTGCAGAACGCATCATAAAAAAATTGCCTTATTACAATAGCAAAACCCCTTTGCAGGTTATTCCATGCAGTGTAGATATGCAATTATTTGATCCACAAAAATACGGTACAGCATCAATTGCCGAATTAAAAAAAGGGCTGGGTATCCAAGCCAATGAAATTGTTTTTAGTTACCTGGGCTCTATTGGCGGCTATTATTTAACCGAAGAAATGATAAGATTTTGTAAACTCGTTGCCGAAAAATTTCCGCTGGCAAAATTCCTTTTTATTTCCCCTCACAGGCACGAACAAATTTTAGCAGTAGCTGCCCAATATGGGCTATCCACAGATAAAGTAATTACCGTAAACGCCAAAAGGGCCGAAGTACCGCAATGGCTTGCCATAAGCAACTATTCTTTCTTTTTTATTAAACAGGCATTTTCAAAACTTTCCTCTTCACCCACCAAGCATGCCGAAATAATGGCCATGGGCATTCCTGTAATTACCAATAATGCTGTAGGCGACCTGGAAGAAATAATACGTAACACCGCCACAGGCTTTGTACTCAAAGATTTTACCAATGAATCATTTATGAAACTGATTGACCAATTGGCCGGGGAAAATAATTTTAATAAAGCAGCCATAAGAACCGAAGCGGAAAAATATTATGCATTACCTAAAGCCATACAAAAATATACAGCCTTATATACAGCAATACTGGAGGAATAATTAAGCTGTTATCATTTCTGCTTTTTTTACCACTGCTTTTTTCCCTTTCTTAATCAGCTTATCGTTATAATATAATATTAGAAAAAGCATAATTACATAAAACGGCATACAGGGTATTTTATACCTTACCAATGTGCCAAAATTAAGGGTGGAAGCGCCCACAAAAAGGGCAAATGAAATAGAAAAAATAAAACAGAAAAGTACGGCTGATTTTCTAAAAATGGCTCCAAAAAATGGCCTTATTCCACAACGCAGCAATACTGAAATTGTAAATAACATCAGGATTAAGCTTTCAATAGATGAAAGTATTGTAGAGATTTTTTTTGACTCCCAAATATATGGCCGGAACAGTGTGGCATTAATGGCTGCAGGAGCTGTTTTAAGCAGGCTCACCATACTTCCGTCGTATGTAACGCCCAAGGTAAAATACGAACCTTCCCCGCCACGGTTTTGCTGCACCTTATAACTATCCTGCAAATCAACAATACGTTCTTCAATACCTTCTTTTGCAAAATTGCCAATCCCTTTTTCCATGGTATCGGATAGCTGAACAAAGCCCACTAATCCCAGAAAGAAAAACAAAAGCACCACAAAAACCCTTGCCAAAGTATTTTTTACCAACCCCACATTGAGCAAAACCAGGTAAATACCAATGGCTGGTAAAAAAGAAAGCAAAATGTAAATTTTAAGGATATATAGCAACCAGGCAGAAAACAATACAATAAGAAAATTTAAGAGTAGCTTTCTTTTAGCATAAAACAAATGATACAGCGAGTAAGTAAACCATCCTAAAGCGCCCACACAAAGCGTATCTTTTAATATACCCGAACTCCAAAATAAAAACGTAGGCAAAAAAAGAATGGAAATTGCCAGTTGTTTTCTCAATTTTGGAAACTGCTCTTCAAAAAAAATAAAAAGCTTCCATGCTCCAGTAAAAGCCAGCATCCCAAATATAAGATTGGTTGCCATAAGCCTGCCAAAAGTGAAAAAACAAATTATAGAGGCAAAACGCACCACCATGTAATTATTTTCTGTGGTTAAATATCCCAGGTTGTGGTTAAAATACAACAGGTTTTCATCAAACTCATGTGCCGGCTGAAAAAGAAGATAGAGGTTTGAAGGATTGCTTATTATTAATTTATAAAAATTATACGCTTCGGGAAAATAAAGGTCCACCGTATCGCCACGGGCAATTAAACCAAATAAACTATAACAAAGGCTGCTAAATACCCTTGCCCAAAAGGCAATTATAATTATTTTACGGTGTTCGGGCTTGCAGGTTTTGCTTAGCTGTTTACACAACAGAAATAAAACTAAAGTAATTAATAAGAACATGAAAAAATCTAATAACCCCATCTTCCTTTTTACTTTAAATATTAAAAAAGCGAATTTATTCTATTCAATTTAAATCCGTCATACTACAAAACTACATGGTTGTGAAATAGTTAGTTTACGGATGGCCGGTTCTTTTGTTGTAGCATTTAAAAATGAAAAATAGCCCATTTTATTCAAAAAAAACGCAATAATAGGCTCATTTCTACGTTTTTATACTGTCCAATAAGTATTTCTAACATTCTAATGAACTGCCATGCAATCCATTATTACCTTCAATTCTATAAATAGTGAGCCGCTTCAAGAGCCCGTTTTTAATAAGCTCCGTGTTGCCTTTAAAAAAACTGAGCCTGTACCTGTAGTAAAATTAAATCCCAAAAAATTAATTCGCATTACCACCGTTCCTATGGCCTTAAAATATCTTTTGCCGGGGCAAATGAAATTTATGAAAGAGAATGGGTATGATGTATTGATGGTAAGTGCAAATGGAAAAGAACTTGCCGATGTAATTGCCCATGAAAAATGCCGGCATAAAATTGTACCCTTTACCAGAAAAATTACACCCTTACAAGACCTTAAATGCTTATATCAACTGGTAAAATTATTTCGTAAAGAAAAGCCCAATATTGTACATACCCATACACCAAAAGCCGGCTTGCTCGGCATGCTTGCAGCAAAAATTTGTGGTGTAAAAACCCGTATCCATACGGTAGCAGGATTGCCAATGATGGTTGAAAATGGGGCAAAATTTAAACTGCTTAAATGCATTGAAAAAATTACCTACATGGCGGCAAGTAATGTATGGCCAAACAGCGCTTCGTTAAAAGAATACATAGTTGCACATAAGCTGGCCAATCCTTCAAAACTGGATATTATTGGTAAAGGCTCCAGCAATGGCATTAATTTAAACAGGTTTAATACTTCAGGGCTTATGCTCAATAAAATTGCCACTACGGAATTGCAAATAAAATTTTCAAAGCAAAATACTTACCTGTTATTTATGGGCAGGTTGGTAAAAGATAAAGGTATTGTAGAGTTAATTGAAGCTTTTGCACAGTTGCAACCCATGTATCCTCACCTCAGGCTCATACTTGCAGGGGAGTTTGAAAATACATTGGACCCTTTGCCCCAGGATACCATTTCTGCCATAACAAAAAACCCGGCGGTAATCCATATATCCTGGACAAATGATGTGGAGTATTTTATGCACCTTGCCGATGCTTTTGTCTTTCCATCGCACAGGGAAGGCTTCCCTAATGTGTTGCTCCAGGCTGCAGCTATGAAGCTCCCGGTAATTTGCAGCAAAATTGCAGGCAATGTAGATATTGTTCAAAATAAAAAAACCGGGCTGCTTTTTAATACCGGTAATGTTACCGAACTTATAGAAGCAATTGAATATTCCCTTACTCAAAAAAAGCAAATGATCGAAATGGCTGCTGATTTACAAAAAATTATTTTTTCCGATTACCAGCATACAGCCATCTGGCAAAAAATATTGCAACAATATACACTGCTTCAAGCCTATAAAAAAACGGTAACAGTAGCTACTCCACAAAAAAATCACCCATTTATTGAACGGTGCAGGCAGCTTGCCAGCCAGCTTTTACACCCGGGGTATAATATGGAAAATCAGCTTTCCAGCGAGTGATACAGCCATAAAATAATGATTTTCAGCGTTAGTTTTCCGTAGTTTTGCTGTCTTAATCAACTCATACTTTATTTGCAAAAGGCAAAACTTATTAGAATTACCACGGTACCAATGGCGCTTGCTTATCCTCTTAAAGGCCAGTGCTCTTATATGCATGAAAATGGTTTTTATGTAATAATGGCCAGCGCCGATGAAAAAGAGTTAAGCACCCTGCTTAAAAATGAAATTTGCCCACATGTAGTGGTTCCTATGACCAGGAGCATAACTCCTTTTGGTGATTTAATATGCCTTTACAAGCTGGTAAAACTATTTACAAGAGAAAAGCCTGAAATTGTTCATAGTGAAACTCCAAAGGCAGGCTTACTGGGAATGATGGCAGCAAAAATGGCCAGGGTTCCAATAAGGATTCATACCGTTGCAGGTATGCCGCTAATGGTTGCCACTGGCGCAAAACTGAAACTGCTAAAATTTATAGAACGTTTTACTTATTCCTGTGCCACAAATGTGTGGCCAAATAGTGAATCACTAAAATCATTTATTTTAGAAAACAATTTCACCAAAAGTGAAAAACTGGAGGTAATTGGCAAGGGGTCTTCCAATGGTATCGACCTTGCCAAATTTAACAAAACACTGCTACGCAATAATGCATTAGAAGAAATAAAGAAAAACATTGCTTACGATAAAAACTGTAAGTACCTGCTTTTTGTTGGCCGTATTGTAAAAGACAAAGGTATTTCCGAGTTGGTAAATACGTTCAACCAGTTATTAAAAAAAGATCCTTCACTCAAGCTGGTGCTAGTAGGCCAGTTTGAAAAACAACTCGATCCACTTTCGCCTGCAATTGAAAAAGAAATTACACACAACAATTCCATCATCCATATTTACTGGTCGGGCAGGGTAGAATATTATATGTCGCTTGCCGATTTTTTTGTGTTTCCGTCTTACAGGGAAGGCTTCCCAAATGTGCTGCTGGAAGCCGGAGCTATGAAGCTGCCGATAATTTGCAGTAATATTGGCGGCAATATAGATATTGTAAAACACAAAGAAACAGGGCTTCTTTTTGATACCTACAATGAAGCCGATATGCAGGAAAAACTGGCATGGGCATTACAAAACAAAGAGGAAATGATGAAAATGAGCGAAAGCCTTTACCACACAGTTTCTACGGAATATAATAGGGAAAAATTTTGGGCTCAAATGAACTTGCAGTATAAAAAACTCATTAAAGAAAACAACCTTTAAAACCAAAGTGCATGATACTTGTAGGATATAGCGGCCATGCATACGTTGCCTATGGCATTGCCCAGGCTGCCGGCATTGCCGTTTCAGGATATTGCGATAGTGAAGAGAAAACCCAAAACCCTTTTAACCTCACCTGGTATGGTTCCGAAGAAAGTGATGCTGCAAAAGCAGCAATAAAAAAAGTCGGCTATTTTGTAGCAATTGGCGATAATAATATTCGAAAAAAAGTAACGAAAAAATTAATTACCGGCTATCCTTCTTCCAATATCATTCATCCCACTGCAGTAATTGCTGCAGATGCTTTTATAAAAAATCCAGGCATAATGGTAAGTGCCGGAGTAATTATTAATCCATTAGCTATTATTGAAGCAGGCGCAATTTGCAATACGGGTTGCATCATTGAACACGAATGTGAAATAGGCAAATATGCACATATTGGGCCAGGAGCTATCCTTTGCGGCAATGTAAAAGTGGGCGAATGCAGCTTTCTTGGTGCAGGCGCCGTAATAAAGCAAGGCATTGTAATAGGCGCAAATTGTATAATAGGTGCCGGCGCTGTGGTGGTAAAAAATGTTGCCGATAACTGCCAGGTAAAAGGTGTGCCTGCCCAATAAAATCGCTTTTTAAAAAGCCCTTTTTAAGGCATATATTTGCAAAAATTTTACAACAACACTATGAAAGTATTGGTTACCGGCGGCGCAGGGTATATTGGTTCTGTACTCGTTCGTCAGCTCCTGGAAAAAGGCTATAAAGTTCGTGCACTTGATAGTTTAAAATTTGGTGGCGATGCCTTGTATGAAGTAATGCTCAATCCCAATTTTGAATTTATTAAAGGCGATATCCGCAATACAAAAGATGTGGAAACAGCATTGAAAGATATTGATGCCGTTGCACACCTTGCGGCAATTGTTGGCGACCCTGCCTGCAAAAAATATAGTGATGAAGCACATGAAACCAACTGGAACGGCAGTGTAGCACTTTTTGAAGCAGCAGAAAAAGCTGGCATTAAAAAATTTGTATTTGCCAGCACATGCAGCAATTACGGCAAAATGCCCGACCCCGATTCTTTTGTTACCGAAACCTCCGAACTAAGGCCCGTATCTTTATATGCAGAGCTTAAAGTAAAATTTGAAAAGTATATTTTAGAAGAGCGCAAAAACAGCAAAATGTGCGCAACCTCACTCCGCTTTAGCACCGTTTATGGTTTTTCGCCACGCATCCGTTTCGACCTCACAGTAAATGAATTTACCCGTAATGCAATCATTAATGGCGAGCAGGAAATTTGGGGCGCACAATTTTGGCGGCCCTATTGCCATGTAGAAGATTTGGCCCGTGCCGTAATTGTAGTTTTAGAAACTGATAATGCAAAAGTAAAATCAGAAGTGTTTAATGTGGGCAGCACAGATGAAAATTACAACAAAGGGATGATAATTGAAGAAGTTTGCAAAGTAGTGCCCAATGTAAAAGTAAATTATGTAGATATGAATGAAGACCCCAGGGATTACCGGGTGAACTTCGATAAAATAAAAAGCCAGCTGGGCTATAGCATTACTAAAAAAGTGCCCGACGGTGTAAAAGAAATTTATACTTTATTAAAAACCGGCGTGGTAACCGATTCTTTTTCGCAAAAGTTCAGGAATATATAATTTTTACCACCTTGCATCTTTTAGCATTTGTAAAAAAGCCCCTTCCCTGCTTTGAAGGCTGTAGTGCACTTCAATTTTGTTTCGGGCCAGAAAGCCCATTTCTTCTCTTTTGGCCTTATCATTTAATAGCATGGATAAACTTCTAATCCATTCTTCTTTTGAATTACAAATAAACCCATTAATTCCATTATCAATAATGCTGGTATTGGCGCCGGTTGGGCTGGCTACAGCCGGTATGCCTGTGGCCATGTATTGAATAATTTTAAAGCCGCATTTTCCTTCGCTCCACCTGTCTTTTACCAGGGGCATTATGCCAATATCAAAATGCTGCAGGCTTTCAATTTCCGTCTGGGTATTCCAGGGAACAAAAACAAAATCAATATCCAACTCCGGTTTTTTATCAGAAATTACAACTAATGCAAACTCATGCAATTGTTTTAATTCTTTCAAAATTTCTATGCAGGATTGCAGGTACATAATGGTAGAATGGGAGCCCGTCCATCCAATCACAGGGGGAATATTATTATTTTTAGCTTTTGCCGGCACATACCTGTTTACTGCATCAACTACAGTGGGTAAAAACAAAGATTGCCTTGCACCGGATTGTTTTGCATAGTTTTCTAAAAAATTATTTCCGGCGCTATTAATAAAAGCCCATTTGCAGATATATTTTATCTTCCAAAATGCTTTGGCAAAAAAAGCCGCCCGGTTTGCTGCACTAATTGAAGGCTCCCAAATGGCGTCATCATAGTCATAAATAAATTTTCTTTTAAGCAGTTTTGCCAATATCCATTCAAAAACCGGAGGGCCAAGCGGGGAAGCCTCCCTGTGAATAAAAATTACCTCATAGTTTTTGCTTTCAAAAAATACCAATTTTAACCTTCGCAAAAAACCCATTAAAATTCCAAAAATTTTTTTTGCCGATATGCCCTTTTTATATAAAAGTGTATATGTACCTGAATTTACAAATGGGGCAAGTTTGTATTGTATCCTTTCCCTTTTAAGCAAAGAAAAATATTGCTCTATCCTAAAGCGCTGAGAAGGTGCCGTAGATAGTGGATAAGGCACAATGAAAAGGATTTTGATGGGGCTGGTTTTGAAATTTGTCATACAAGAACCTGCAAAGTAACAAATTAGCCCAAAATGGCTTTGAAGCCTGATGAGATTTTATCTACATTTGCACCTGTAAAAAAGAATATTCTTTATGTTATTGCTCAGTGGGCCCAATATGGGCGGAAATGAATTAAAATATGTGTCGGAATGTATAGAAACCGGATGGGTAAGCAGCGTAGGCGCTTACGTAGATAAATTTGAAAAACTCAGTGCCGAATTTGCAGGCACCCAATATGCCGTAGCTACAAGTAGCGGCACTACGGCCCTTCATACCTGCCTGGTAATGCTTGGCGTTACTGCCAGCGATTATGTGATTGCACCCAATATTACTTTTATTGCTACCTGCAATTCCATTAAATATACCGGCGCAGGTTTAATTCTTATAGATGCCGATGAATTTAACTGGCAAATGGACCTTAACCTGCTGCAGGAGTTTTTGGAAAATGAAACCGAACAAAAGAACGGCGAATGTTTTTATAAAAAAAATGGCAGAAGGATACCCGTAATAATGCCGGTACATGTGCTGGGCAATATTTGCGATATGGACAGGCTTATGGCTTTAGCAAAAAAACACAACCTGGTTGTATTGGAAGATAGTACCGAAGCGCTGGGATCTTATTATAAAGGCAAACATGCAGGCAGCTTTGGCATAATGGGAACCTTTAGTTATAATGGCAATAAAATTATTACTACCGGTGGCGGCGGAATGATTGTTACCCATAATGAAGCTTTTGCCAAAAAAGCAAAGCACCTTACCACACAAGCCAAAAGCGACCCTTTTGAATACATACATGATGAAATAGGTTATAATTACCGGCTTGTAAATGTAGCCGCAGCAATGGGTGTAGCGCAAATGGAACAACTGCCCGGCTTTTTAAAACGCAAAAAAGAAATTATTGCCTTTTATAAAAATGAATTAAACAGTATTGCAGACATAAGCTGGCAGCAGGTAAACGATGATGTAAACCCCAATTGGTGGTTGCCTACCATTAAAACAACCAAACAAAGGCAAGTTTTAAAATTATTAAACGATGCCAAAATGCAAAGCCGCCCTTTTTGGGTTCCTATGAACCAGCTCAGGATGTTTAAAGATGAAATTTATTATCACAAAACCGATCGGTCTGATTTTATTTATACCCATTGCCTAAGCATACCTTGCAGCACCAATATTACCCAGGCAGATTTAAAAGCAGTAGCCGATAAAATAAAAGAAGCCTATTAAGTATTATATTGCACCCTAGCAGCTTATGTATAAAATTTTTAAACGGATATTGGATATTTTAATTGCTGGTATTGCCCTCATCCTCCTGTCTCCCATCCTCATTCCTGTAATGATAATTTTATGGATTTCCGGCGAACATGCAGTTTTTTATTTTCAAAAACGGGTAGGGTATAAAAATAAAGAATTTGATATTTGGAAGTTTGCCACTATGCTCAAAAACAGCCCCAATATGGGCACGGGTGAAATAACGCTTCGCAACGATCCCAGGGTTTTGCCTTTTGGAAAATTTTTACGCATCACCAAAATAAATGAGCTGCCTCAAATATTTAATGTTCTTAATGGCGATATGAGTATTGTGGGGCCACGGCCATTAATGCCGGTAAGTTTTAATTTATACAGCGAAGCCGTAAAAGAAAAAATTTATACCTCCAAACCAGGAATGACCGGAATAGGCTCCATTATTTTCCGGGATGAGGAAAGGATAATCTCCCAATCTACCGACCCAAAAAAAATGTATGCAGAAGTTGTGTATCCCTATAAAGAAAAGCTGGAAATGTGGTACCTGGGAAAAGCCTCAATGTCAACAGACATAAAAATTATTTTTCTCACTGCCTGGTCTATAGTATTTCCTAAAAACCAAATGGCACATACCCTTTTTAAAGACCTCCCGGTTAGAAATTTTTAATGCCCCCCGTTTTTTAAAAACGTAATTTTAAACCGTGAAAAAAGCTATTGTAATTGGCGCTGGTTTTTCGGGCCTTTCTGCTGCCACCTATCTTGCTAAAAACGGCTGGGCAGTTACCGTACTGGAAAAACACCTTATACCTGGTGGCCGTGCCAGGAAATTAGAGCGTAATGGATTTACTTTTGATATGGGCCCAAGCTGGTACTGGATGCCCGAAGTATTTGAGCAATACTTTAATCATTTTGGAAAAAAAGTATGCGACTATTATCAATTAATAAGATTAGACCCATCTTATAAAGTTTATTTTAGTGAAGAGAATTTTAACATCCCTGCCGGTTATGAGCAACTACAGCAATTATTTGAATCTATTGAAAAAGGAGCCGCAGCCAATCTTGACAAATTTTTAAAAGAAGCCGAATACAAATATTTTACAGGCATACACAACCTGGTGCATAAGCCTGGGCTTTCTTTGCTGGAATTTGCAGATGCGCAGGTAATTAAAGGCATATTTAAACTGGATGTGTTTACCCATATTAAAAAGCATATTGCAAAATATTTTACTCATCCTTACTTGCGCAGCTTACTGGAATTCCCTGTTTTGTTCCTGGGTGCGTTACCCAAAAATACTCCGGCCCTTTACAGCCTTATGAACTATGCCGATATTAAATTAGGCACCTGGTACCCACAAGGCGGCATGTACCAGGTTGTAAACGCTATGTACAAGCTGGCGAAAGATATGGGTGTACAATTTTATTTTAATACCGAAGTAAAAAAAATAAATGCTCCTTTAAAAAATGAAATGCCGGAATTAATAACGGTTTGCAACAACCATACGAAAATATTTAAAGCCGATACTATCATTGGCAGTGCAGACTATCACCATATTGATACGGAACTTTTGGGGGATAAAAACAGGAATTACAGCAATGCATACTGGAACAAAAGAACCCTTGCACCCTCCTGCCTCCTTTATTTTGTGGGCATCAATAAAAAATTAAAGCATGTTGTACATCACAGCCTTTTTTTTGATACCGACTTTGAAAAACATGGCAATGAAATTTATGCTGCTCCTTC
>Ga0073900_10000661_pt1 | contig 21272 bp, 26 predicted proteins | sample KloWWTmetKNB5Kit_FD_66666 | JGI IMG/M metagenome (GOLD analysis project Ga0073900, IMG submission 66666) | Active sludge microbial communities from Klosterneuburg, Austria, studying microevolution and ecology of nitrifiers - Klosterneuburg... | ecosystem: Engineered > WWTP > Aerobic digester >...
TTCTATGCCAACGCGCGAACGAACTTCGCAGGCTGATTTTTTCCACCCTCTCGCCAATCTCATGACCTGGAAAAACTAAGAATCCAATTGATCCCATTGCTTTTTTAGCATTTAATTAGCAAAAAAAAGCCTCCGCTTTGCCATGCGGAGGCTTGCAGTGCAAAGACTAATTGGTCGCGTCTTTAACTGTTTCTTTTATTTCTTTGCCAGCGCCTTTGAGTTCATCACCGACATCTTCCGCTGCATCGCGCACTTTCTCGCCAGGGCGCCGATCGAGAATATCATTGGCATTATCCATTACCTTCTCCGAGCCTGTTTTATTTTGATCACAGGCAGATAACACCAAAATGATGGCGACAATTATGAGTGAGTAATATAGTTTCATTTGCTTTGCTCCAAGTTGAGTTTTCGTTATGTTTTACATCGATTCTGCATTTTCCATCACTTGTTTTTAATAGCTTACAAATTGCAAGTTGGAGAATACAGTTAAAAAATTGATTAATATGATATTTTTGCTACTTTGCTGGCACTACGATTATTTTCTCGTCGGACCGATCTGGAACCACGATAATCTTCTCACTGCCTCCGGCTGGTCCTTGCGGCCCTTGTGGACCCGGTGTGTTTGAACCAAACGATAAGCAACCGCTCATGCCCACGCTCAATATCACCGCTGTAATTAATTTCAAGATTTCCATTTGATTCTCCTTTTTGATATAAACCCGACACCTGACAAAGCATAATTCATTGTTGCAATGGTGTATGTTCGCTATAGCACATAGCCAATTCAGCATGATTCACTTGTCATTCGATCTACTATTAAGGTATTTGAAATGTTCTGATTTTGGTCACTCACATCGTTGCCGCTGCAATAAAGTGCCGGAGATAAAATTACAGCGAACCTAGGTTCTCTCTCCAACCTCCGCATCCGTTTCTGACTAAAAGTGATAGTGAATTCCCACGCCGATATATTCCACTTTGTTTTTAAAAAACTGCCCGCTCGCAGAATGTCCGTCAAAATATTCCACCAGCACTTGAAGTTTCCTACCCAGTACTTGGAAATTCTCGAACTCAACACCTGCTCTGGCCGATATATCCGTACTCCAATTGTTTTCTTGGAAATTCTTGAAATCAGCTGCAAGAATTGGGCGCATAGACGCAAAATCTAAGCGCCACGGGCTTCGAAATTCAGCACCATATTGCACCATCCACACTTTTAGTGCTGATGGCTGTTTATGAAACAGCCCTCCTCCCCCTCCATATAGGCGCACGCCATAAGGAAACTCATAAGACAATCTCAGGTCCATGCCTTCGTAACTGAGATTGACGCGATCAAACGAGGCATTCTCCTTACGTAGCAGAAACTCATCGCCAAGATGGGAACTTTGATGATAAATGCGGCCAAAGGCTGAGAATTGTTTTGCTCTGATACTTGAATAAACTGAAGCAATAAAATCCGAATTCACCAGATCCGAAGATGAAGCATTGAGATTAAAATCACTAAAAACCCCAGCCTGAAGTCCGACTTCCCATTGTGCGATTGATTGTCCGAAATTCTTGCGGTAAATCGGTATCGTTTCACCAAAGCTAACGGAAGCAATACTTCTGCCATCAAAATTGTCATTCTGGAAATGGCGATAAGCAGCCGAGAAATGTGCCCAACGGGGATCTGCCAATAAGGGCTTGAACAAATGACCGGAAGGTAGCAATCCCGTTGGTAACAATGTTGGATAAGTTGTTGTTGCCACTGTATCGGAAAGTTGCTTGATAGGTTGTGGCGAAGTATTGACCATCGGCAACTGGCTGGCAGTTTCTGACACTCTAACCGCATTCACGCCAGGAATTGCCAATAGCATTTGCATAACTTTCGTTTGATCAGCAGTACCTAAACTGCCTGCCGGCAAAATAATAACGCCGTCCTGGACAGTCATTGCGGGAATATCCAGCATCAACTGATGCTTCAACACCCCCGTCGCATAACCTGCAATGTAAGTATCATTTTGAGTCGCGGCATGCGCTGCCGATGCAGTAACCAGCAGAATTGCCAATATCATGACCCATCGCGGGTAAGCCATTATTCTTCACTCGGAACATCTGCTTTTAAAGTCAACTCATTCTTTACAGATTTCACATGCTCCTGCTTGGTCGCCACTTCAATCGCCCTGTCGATACTTTCCTTGGAATCGAGCATGCCGCTCAACTGCACTATGCCATTTACCGTAGTGACTTTAATTTGAAATACTTTAAGCAATGGGTCATCCAGAATCGCTTTCTTTACATGCATAGTAATCAAGGAATCATCGACATACTGATCACTGGTTTCAGTTTTTTCGCTGATCGATTTTTTAGCGTCATCCAGCTTTTTTTCTGCTTTTTCTTTCGTTTCCTCAATTTTCTGCTCAGCATTCTCAATCGAACGATCCAGATTCTTGCCTACTTTTTCTGCGGAACCTTCTTGTTGACAACCCGCCAATCCAAGCACAGCCGATAAACCAACAATTATCAGTATATTTTTTGCCGAACTTGTTTGTTTATATTCATTGATGGTTTTCATAGTTTTCCTTAAAGCGTTTTTAAATCAAGGGCACGTAACATTTCCTTTCACAAAACTGTCAGCGACATAAGCATTTTTCTATTGGATCCAAGCTTAATGCAGCCAGGATTCACTGCTTTTGAATACTAACGGGAAGCTGAAAGATGGTCTGTTCGGTATCGAACATAATGTTTTGTAATGCTCTGTAATCAGGTTTTCTCATCCGGCCATGAATAAAACCTCATCAGATATCCTCCATACACTTCGCTTCTATGTATGCTACCGAACAGATCACTATTGGTTTTGCGGCTACGATCACAACAGTAAGCACAGGATTAAACAATTATTTATTAAACCATCACAATTAACTGGAGATTGAATCATGAAACACTTTACTCAATTATTTTTGGCATCTTTATTGGCTGTGACCTTGCTGACCGTTACGGGTTGCGCGTCAACGAAAAGTCACGAGGGAACGGGTGAATATCTTGACGATACCGTTATTACCGCCAAGGTAAAAGCAGCCATATTGAAAGAACCTACACTGAGTTCCGCGGAGATCAACGTCGAAACTTTCAAAGGCATCGTTCAACTCAGCGGCTTTGTAAGATCTACTGCCAGTATTGGCAAAGCGATCGAAGTTGCGAGCAGTGTCGGCGGCGTAAAATCGGTCAAAAATAGCCTGCAACTCAAATAGAGCGGGAAACACTCATGAAAGCTACTCATGCTGCAATTGTCGCTAGATCAGATGATGACCAGCCATTCATGAGTGAAGAAAATTCATGCTGTCGTGTCTACTCTGGAGGTACTTTGAAATGCTGAGCAAAAGGATCTTGTTGCTGCTGATTCTGATGACCTACTTACCAGCCAGTGCTTTCAGTAATGAGCCAGTGCCTGCGAATGAAGCGATGGCGATACAACAGATTGCGCGGATTGTGGAAGAAAATATTCGCAATGCGGCCAAACATGGCCCCGCTCATCGCGATGTCCACTTTAAAGCGCATGGTTGTGTGAAAGCGGAATTTCATGTACTCCCGCTACCTGATGCAATGCAAATTGGAATCTTCGCAAAAGCGCGCACATATCCGGCCTGGATTCGTTACTCCAATGGTTCTGGGAAAGTGCAGGATGACTCAGTTGGCGATGGCCGTGGAATGGCCGTTAAACTCATGGGTATTGAATCCAGCCAGTCCGGCACACATGATTTTGTGATGGTCAATCATCCGGTATTTTTTGTGAGAAATGCGGCAGATTATGTTGAATTTCAAAAGGCTGTTGCGCAAGATGCTCTCAGAAAATTCTTTTTCCCTGGTTTTAATCCGCTGAATTTCCGTCTGCACGAACTTGCGATTGCCTTGGCGATTCGCAGTCGGAAGGTTGATAATCCGTTGGATATTCAATATTGGAGCGCAACGCCTTATCGCTTTGGTGATAACGCCATGAAGTTTTCCGTTCGTCCTTGCGGCAAGCCCATGCATGCTTCTGCTGAGACCGGTTCTCCCAATTTTTTGCGCGAGAATATGCAAAAGCACCTCACCAATGATGATGCATGCTTTGACTTTATGGTGCAATTACGCACTCATCCATTGGAAATGCCCATTGAAGACCCCACCATTGATTGGAGCGAAAAAGATTCACCTTTTATCCCCGCAGCGAAAATCACTATTCCATCGCAAGCATTCGATACGCCCGAACAACTGAAGTTTTGCGAGAATCTGTCTTTTACGCCATGGCACGCTGCGCTTGATCATCAGCCACTGGGTGGAATTAATCGAGTACGCAAGGCAGTGTACGAAACCTCTTCGCGGACTCGCCATGAACTCAATGGTATCGAATCACGCGAGCCGATAGGTTTTTAGCTCTTCACACCGTTTTGGTTAATGATTAGTGAGACTGGTTTTTCGTGTCTTGACGAGATACATGGCAATATCCGCATGCTTGATCAACTCGCAGCAATTTCTTCCATCGGCAGGATAAACGGTCGTGCCGATGCTGGCGGTTACTTCGATGACAGTACCATTCACCAAATAAGGCATAGACAGTTGGTCGCAAATTTTCTTAGTGACTGCAGTGGCATCTTCCACGCCTTCAATTTCCGGTAGCATAATTACAAATTCATCCCCGCCATATCGACAGGCGGTATCGCCATAGCGGATAGAGTTAATTAAACGCTCTGCAAACTGTTGTAGCAGTTTGTCACCTGTCTCATGCCCAAGCTTGTCATTGACGCCCTTAAATTTGTCCAAATCAATGAATAGTAATGCGATTTGCTTATGTTGCCGATCCGATTGCGCCATTGCCTGCTTAAGCCGATTTAATAATAGCCTACGATTAGGCAAGTTGGTCAGTTCGTCGTAATACCCGAGGTGTTGTACTTGCACCAATTTTTTCGCAAACCGTATCAGTTTCTGTTTTTGGCACCGATTGACTGTCTTAAGTATTTCAATTTGCTGTTGACTGTTAGCAAGCGCTTGCTTGAGTACGGTTAACTCCATGAGCGCATACTGCAATTCCTTATTGAGATGCTCAGCGTCATCTCGCCCGGAAACCTGCAACAGCGACGTATCAATGCTTTCTGTACTATATAAATGCATTTTTTTCATTATGAGGTCTCCTTATGGCTTTGGTTAGATTTACATCATCAACTCTGAGTTAAGTGCAGGAAATACATGGCTCAATTTGCTTCTCATGGTGTTTTTGATAAATTAATTCGAGGAATTTTTCTTGTCGGTGCGTTTAGTCTCAATCTTAACTTGAGCGGTACCGTCCTCTTGCATATCAAGCTTTTTAGCAGCGGCCCTGGAAACATCCATCACACGATCCTTGGCGAAGGGTCCGCGGTCATTAATCCTGACTTCAACTTGCTTATCATTTTCTAAGTTGGTCACTGTGGCTTTGGTTCCCATCGGCAAACTCGGATGGGCAGCCGTCATCTTGGTTTGATCAAAAGTGTCTCCATTAGCAGTTTCTTTGCCTTGAAATCCAGGTCCATACCAGGATGCCTCGCCGACCTCCGTGCGCAATGAGCGGTCGCTAACGCTTCTATTTTTTTGCTGAGAGAGTTGGTTGCTTGCATCCTTCTTCTCTGAGCCGCATCCTAAAATGCTAGTGAAACAAAAAATCAATGTTACTGGCAAAATCCTTAAGAGCCGTTCATGATAGAACATGATCTGTTTCATCTATCTTCCTGTATTATTAAGGTATTAACGCTATAAAAGAGCTGCAACAAATAAAATGACCCAATGACGATTGGGTGTTTTTATCAACCCCTATTTAGTGTTATTTTTCCCTTTCTCCTGATATAAATCTGTACGTTTCCGCACATAACGGGACTGCTGGTCTATAAGATTCAGGGCCCTCATTGAGTAGAAACAAGTGTCATTGCTCCTCTGGATATCATTAACAGAGGTGCTAGGCTGAGACTGCTTGCTTTCACCATCAATGGGCAATATGAGCCGGTGTTTTGTACTGGGTACTGAGCACTCTGGTTAGTGGGCTTATTTCTGGCTTCTGTTCCTAACCTAAAATTCTCTCGTAAATTGCTTTCTCCGTCCGATAGCACTCACAAGAAGCCTCTTCCAGTCCGGCACGGTTGAGAATCTTGATTTCTCCGCGTTTGTAGCTGATCAACCCTTTATTTTGTAGAGAATTCGCTGCCTTGGTGATACCGACACGCCGTACTCCCAGCATATAAGCCAAAAATACGTGCGTAACATGAAATCGATCTGATTGCGCCCGATCCTGGGTCATCAAAAGCCAGCGGGCAAGACGAGCCTCAACGACATGGAAACGATTGCACCCAGCCGTTTGAGCAATTTGACTCATCACTACATAAAGGTAGCGTTTTAATTCCTGCTTAAGTGGCGCACTTTTCTCAAGCTCGCGCAAAAACTCGGGAGTTGATAAGCGCAATGCCTGACCTGCTCCCTGAACCACTGCACTAAATGAAGCGACATTAACCGCCAAGATCAGAGGGAGGCCGAACATGCCTTCATGACCGATCAATCCCACTTCCAGATTGTGATTGCCATCAACCGGCGTAACCAAGGAAATAATGCCCGTAGTTGGAAAATAAATATGTGAAATCAAGTCTCCAGCACGGTACAACACTTCGGCAAAGGCAAGCTCAGTTTCCACACAGCTTGCAAGCAATCGCTTATAGTCATTGCGAGGTAACGCGGCCAGCAAATGATTAGCGCTGATAACTACTGGAACAGATGACATCGGGTACTCTCTAAGTATAAAAAAACAATCAGTGAGATCCTAGTATCAATATTGCTAGGGAAGATGGTGGTTGATTCCACTCGCTAAAGACGCGAAATTACCGCAAAAGATTTTTGCTGTCTGTACGTTAGAGCACGTACTCAAATCGAATCGAAACTGCACACCAGAAAGTCAGTAACGTTATGTAGAAATTAGGGATGAAGTATCCGATCGAATTCTTTCCGGACCACTTGATAGCACTCACAGACCCGCGCTTCCAGTCCCTTTCGATCCAACACAGTGATATGGCCCCGGCTATATTGAATCAGCCCCGCCTGCTGCAATTTCCCCGCAGCTTCGGTGACGCCCTCTCGGCGCACACCCAACATGTTAGCGATTAATTCCTGGGTCATGGCCAGCTCATTGGTAGGCAGCCGATCGAGGCTTAACAACAGCCAGCGGCAGAGTTGCTGATCAACCGAATGATGGCGATTGCATACCGCTTTTGTGCCATTTGGGTAATGAGCGCCTGGGTATAGTTCAGCAGCTTGTGAAGCAATGCGCCATGGCGGTTAAATTCCTGCATAAATAAATTCTGCCGAATCCGATAAGAATACCCTGCACTTTGCACCACCGCCCGATTGGGCATAGTCTGGCCTCCCATGAACAGTGCGATGCCGATAGCTCCTTCAAAGCCGACCACGGCAATTTCCGCTGATGCTCCATTTTCCATCACATAAAGCAACGATATGATGCAATCCATCGGGAAATGGACGTAGTGCAATTTTTCACCCGATTCATACAAAACTTCGCCCAGAGGCATCTCGACTAGTTCCAGATGAGGAAAGATACGCTCATATTCTTCTGATGGCAGTGATTTGAGGAGATGATTCTGTTTGGGACTGTGATGATCATCAGACATGATTAATCCTTCTATTCGTATCAGTAATCCTGAAAATACAGCTACTGACTGCTGCTATTACTATGTAACTACAATGCAATTCATCCCATCAGCTATGTATCTTATAACACATCACCAATAAGCGCAGTGTGCGATAGCGTACAGACTATACAGGATTCTATCGCTAGACTTTTATTGTTCGACTGATGAAAGTTTCTTAATCTGCCATTTTATAAACAGGAGTACTGCTATGTCACTTAGCGCAATTTTACTCATCATCATTATTCTGATGCTCGTTGGAGTCGTACCGATCTGGCCACATAGCCGCGGGTGGGGATATGGACCGAGTGGTGGATTGGGATTGATTCTGACCATTATATTGATTCTGGTCTTATTGGAAAAAATCTAATTGCAACGCAAGCAATGCAATCCTGTCATTATTCTTTCAGATAACTCTGGATATGAGAGACATTCTAAGTTTCCAATTGAGTAGTAACGCATTGCAGAAATAGATAAAAAAACAGTGGGGATTACCCACTGTTTTTTGTTGTGATACCTGAGCTAATTAGGTTATTTCTCAGCTTTCTTTAAATGAGTCACGGCTTCTTCCGCAGCTTTCTTTGCTAAATCAGTCGCTCCAAGCTTACCCTGCTTGATAGCTTCATCCAGATTCTTAATGCCGGCATCCAGATGTGTGTCAGCAGTTTGTGCGTGGGTTTTGGCTGTTTCGGCATGTTCGGCGATAGTTTTTCCATCAGCAGATTTAGCGGCAGCCTCCGCGTGCTTAATCGCTTGCTCTGTATGATTTTCTGCTGCAAATGCACTAACCGAGCAAAAAGTCATAATGAGAATACTTGCGTATAAATTAATAGTTTTTATGTTCATGCGTCAATCTCCAGTAAAAAGTTATTGATAAACATTTAGAATGTAACGGTATAGCGAGTCAGATTGCTTCGGTTCGCTATACCGCTGTGCTCGTTTTACTAGAAGCTTTTTTTAATATCTTTAATGTTTTCTTTGACGTCACCTAAGCCTGCCTGTGCCTTGCCGACATTCTTCTGGATATTTCCTTCAGCTTCCATGGCTTCATCGTTCAATATCTTGCCAGCAACTTCCTTAACTTTACCTTTGGTTTCTTCGAAACGGCCTTTTACTTGATCTTTATTCATGATTGTCTCCTGACAATTAATTTAAAGCGATGATCAGAACATGAAATCATGTTTCTCATCACTTGTTTATCAGAATATATGCGCTGCGAAACACAGTCTGTGCGATAGCGAACTTAGATCAGAACAAATATTTCTCGGTTGATAAAGTTAGATGCAACATAATCTACATATGCAATTGACAATATAGTTATAACACCCTGATTATGAAAAATTGTAAAGCGAAAGACTATTCGCATTAAGGACTTTAAAATCTTGGATTCAAATTTAACCTGATCTACTGCGGTCCCAATTAAAAGATACTTTCCTAATCACGTGTTTATATTATTAGCTCCAAGTAAAATTGCACACAAGCGGCCAATACAGAAAGTATAAAGATAACAATAAGATATTTTGCCAAATGGATGCTCATGTTGATTACTCCGAGTAAGATGATATGGAAGCGATCTTATCGTAGTGTTCATAACGAACATATTAGGGAAACTATTGTTTATTAATCAGACAAACCATTGTTCTCTAATCAGTAAAACCATTAGACACGTACTTTATATGCTGGAGAGAATTAAAAAAGCACAATAAAACCAGGAATCGCAGTATGAAAAAGCAAACAGGGACTACCGCCGCAGATTAACGAAACGGCATTAAAAGCGGATCATGTTTCCAGTGATTTAGAAGGGAAATAGTTTACGGATATCGTCAGATTGACAGCCATTCCAGGTTGCTGCCTCTTTTTTCGATGCGGATCGATAGTGATGTAATCACTAGATAAATTATTAAGCGAAAGTAGCGCGCCGTCATAATCAACCGCAATCGATCATTTAACTTTTATCAGGCCCGGCTGAATGGCGGTTTTTTTGTTGCGCAGTCTTTTCTTACGCTGGCCTTACAGGTCGCAAATACAACAAAAAAGCACTTAGGCAATTACGCTTTAAGTGCTTGATTTATTTGGTTGCGGGGGCAGGATTTGAACCTACGACCTTCGGGTTATGAGCCCGACGAGCTGCCAGACTGCTCCACCCCGCGTCAGAGCAGTGATTATAGCACAAGCTTATCTAAACAGGCTAATCAAAGTCTGTCGCAATGCTTGATATAGTGTTAAATTAATTTAGCATTGCGATAAATGATTGGCCCATTTGGTTTGTTTATGTCTTTGCCATGCTATTTCTTTTCTGACGACTGAGTCGATAATCTGCAGAATATTGCCAACATTCACTGGTTTTTCATCCGGCTGCTTAACATTTCCAGTTAAATTAGCATGAGGTAATCGTCCACGCTGATAATACGACCATATTTCGGTGGCATAGTCAGATTGAGCTAATTCAGGGGCAAATCGACTAAAATAGGCCGTTAAATTATCAACATCCCGTTTAATAATATTGCGCGCCTGATGATTATCAGTTGCATTGACAGCTTGAGGCAGATCAATAATCACAGGACCCCGATCATCAACTAGCACATTGTATTGAGACAAATCCCCATGAACGATACCAACACAAAGCATCTGTACAATTTGCTTGATCAAAATCCGATGATATTCGCGTGCTTGCTTTGCAGTCAGTATTAAGTCGCTTAATCTTGGAGCAACGCTACCCTCTGAATCCGTAATTAGTTCCATTAATAACACACCGGCAAAGAAATTATAAAACTTTGGCACGCGCACACCAGCAATTCCTAAGCGACATAACATATCAACTTCCGTACTTTGCCATGCCTCCTCGCGTGCAAGATGTCCATATCGACTATCTTTTTCCATCGCTCTGGCACGTCGACTGTTTTTGACATGGCGACCTTCTATATAACAAGAACGCTGTTGAAAATTTCTTCTGTTACTTTCTTTATAAACTTTAGCACAGCGAATTTGATCCCCACAGCGCACCATATAAATCATGGCTTCCTTGCCACTCATCAATTGGCAAATGACACTATCAATCAAACCTTCTTCAATCAATGGCTCAAGCCGTTTCGGTATTCTCATAGATTTTATGGAGCGCACGCTCTGCTCATGTACGCTTCTCATCCTCCTGTAATTTAAAAATGAGTAGTTTTTAGTGGTATTGAGTATGCAGTCAAAATTAAAATAACCACGTTGAGCAAATTGTAGAAAGAAAGATTTCTTTTGGGAATGTGGCAAATTGCCGCGCGACAATTTGTCACATAATAATTTTGTCATTCAAACAATTAGAAACTACCGCGCTTCAAATCTCAAAATCAAAGTTACAGTTATGAATAGTTCAGAAAAATATTGACAGAATCATTGTAGGCAATCGCGATCGGCTGTTATGCTGCACGCTAATCAAACGGATTACTGTCGACAGCAACATAATTCATATTTTTTAATTCACATCGCTTGCTGGAAGGAATTTATGCAACAGGACGAAGATCTTTTTACTCATCAGGACACACTGGCCAATCTGCATGAAAACTTGCCGCTTACTGACAAACTGGAGTTTCTGCATCAAGTGATTCGTGAAGATTTTCCATTTATTGATCGCGTAGCCATCGCTTTGTTTGATGAAAAAACAGAAATGCTCAAAACCTATACGCATAGCACAGAAGGAAATGACAGTCCGATAACCACCTACGAAGCTCCGCTCAGCTCTGCGCCTTCATTACGCACCATCATTGAGCACCGTCGTCCGCGTCTGGTCCAGAATCTCGATATTTTTTCTCACGGAAAACACGAACATACCAAGCGGGTAGCGGCCAAAGGCTACAAATCCAGCTACACCATGCCGCTTTATCAAAGCGGTACTTTCATTGGTTTTCTATTTTTCAACTCATTGGAAGAACATCCATTTGCACCTCAAATATTGCGCCAGATTGATATCTATGGTCATTTAATCGCACTAATGGTCATCAATGAATTGACCGCGATACGCACCTTGCTTGCTGCTGTGCGGGCAGCGCGCAATATGACGCACTATCGTGATCTTGAAACCGGCTCCCATATTGATCGCACAGCACATTATGCTCGACTCATTGCCCGCGAACTATCACCCAGTTATCACATTACAGACGAGCAAATTGAACATATCTTCTTATTCTCACCGATGCATGACGTTGGCAAAATTGGCATTCCGGATAATATTTTGCGTAAACCCAGCAAACTGAACACTGCAGAATTCGATGTGATGAAAACTCATCCGGAAAAAGGCCGTGAAATTATTGATTCGGTGCTTGAAGATTTCAGTCTGGGAACATTTGGACATGCCAATATCCTGCGAAATATCGCGGAATATCATCATGAAGCGATTGATGGCAGCGGCTACCCTAAGGGACTGAAAGGCGATGAGATTCCGATAGAAGCTCGCATTAGTGCCGTGGCCGATGTGTTTGATGCACTGACGTCGCGCCGCTCTTATAAAGCGGCATGGAGCAATGAAGATGCTTTCACCATGCTGCGGCAAATGGCCAATTCCAAACTGGACCGTGATTGTGTTGAAGCATTAATCAATAGCGCTGAGAAAATACTGGAGATTCAACAGCGCTTTCGTGACAACGATTTGATTTAGCGAATAAGATCAATAAATCTATCAAATTTATCTATCTTGGCTCGCCCATTTTTGCACCACCAAACTTCCTACTAGGTCCCCTTCCACGTTTACCGTAGTACGGACGGTATCGAGTATTCGATCAATCGGCAGCAAAATGGCTATCGCTTCTGCAGGCAAGCCAACAGATTGCAACACCATGACCATCGTCACCATACCGGCACTAGGAATACCGGGCGCACCAAGGGCTGCCAGCATAGCGGTAACAAACACAACCATCTGCTGTGACAAATCAAGCTCAACACCCACCAGATTGGCGATGAACAACGCTGCAACCGCCTCATACAAGGCGGTTCCATCCATATTCATGGTGGTACCCAATGGAATGACAAAACCTGCAATATCGCGCTTGACATGCAAATGTTGCTCAGCGCAGCGCAATGTAATAGGCATCGTTGCAGCGCTAGAACTGGTGGCAAAAGCTGTAATAAGCGCTTCGCGCGCTCCTAACCAGAATTTAAGCGGCGACATGCCTGTAATCAGATAAAGAATCAGTGGCAACAACACAACGCCATGCAGCAAGGTAATGCCCAACACAACCACCACAAATTTGAACAAAGTGGATAACAAACCAGTGTCTTGGGTAGCCACCAATTGCAACAATAATGCCATGATACCGAATGGCGCCAGTCGCATGATCCAGCCGACCAACATCAATATCAATTCCAGAAATTCCTGCATTAACACCAAAATATTGCGATATCGCTCGCCACCAACTACCAAGGCAATCCCGAGCAACAGAGCAAAAATCACCACAGCCAACACGTTACCTTGCGCCAATGCTGTCATTGGATTTTGAAACAGTGAATGCATAAAATGAGCAAAGAAATCCGGTAACGACATTTGCGTTACCTGAAAACTTTGCATTGCATCCTGGAACATTGCGATTTGCAATCCGCTGCCTGGCTGAAACAAATTGGCAGCAGTCAAGCCCAACAAAACAGCCAGCGCCATCGTCGAAGCAAAAAAAACCAGCGTTCCTTGCCAGACACGATTCATCTGTTGATGCAGGCGCAAATTGGCCACTCCAACCACAATCGATGTGAAAACCAGTGGAATCATCACCATGCGCAATAAATCAATGAATAATGTACCGATTAGCTTTGCAACATATAAGCTGTTTTGCGTGACACTTGACTCCTGCCCCAACATGGCAAACCAGAGTCCTAATGCAACACCCGAACCGGTACCGAGTAGAATTTGCGCATTGAGTGATAATTTTTTCACTGATTCCTATCCATTAATTAATTCTCCATTGCGAATGATGAGTCATTGTTAATTGGTCTTGCTGATGGTGAGATCAAGCAATTTTTCTGTGTTGGCTACTGCTTTAATCATTACTGGATGAATTACACCCAATCCTTGCCAATCAGAAAATCAGTATAAAGCTTGTCTTCCGCACTGCCTGCTTCCGGTTTCCAGTCATAGCGCCATTTGACAATGGGCGGTAATGACATCAATATCGATTCGGTACGTCCGCCCGTCTGCAAACCAAACAATGTGCCACGATCCCATACCAAATTAAATTCAACATAACGACCACGCCGATATGCCTGAAAATCCCGTTCACGTTCACCGTACGGCGTATCATGGCGTTTTTCCAGAATAGGACGGTAAGCGGTCAAAAAATGCTCGCCAACATTCTTGGTAAGATTAAAGCAAGTCTCGAAATCAGGTTGATTCAAATCATCAAAGAAAATACCGCCTACTCCACGGGGTTCTTTGCGATGCTTGAGATAGAAATATTCGTCACACCATTTCTTTAACCGGAGATAGTAATCATCTCCAAACGGTTGCAATGCATCCTTACAGGTTTGATGAAAATGCATGGCATCTTCTGCATATCCATAATAAGGCGTTAAATCCATACCACCACCAAACCACCAAACAGGTTCAGCGCCTTCTTTGCGTGCCTCAAAGAAACGCACATTCATATGCACGGTCGGCGCATAGGGATTTCGCGGATGCAAAACCAAAGATACCCCCATGGCTTCAAATGAACGGCCAGCTAATTCAGGGCGTGCAGCAGTCGCCGATGCAGGCAATCCCGCGCCATACACATGCGAGAAATTAACGCCACCGCGCTCTAGAACGTTACCTTCTTCAATCACGCTACTCATTCCGCCACCACCTTCCGGCCGATCCCACTGGTCGCGCTTGAACGCTTTGCCGTCGACCTGCTCAATTCCCTTGACAATACTATTTTGCAGACTGATAAGAAATTCTTTTACTCGTGGTGTATTCATGCAAACTCCAAATTTTGATTAATTTTATTCACTGCAGGTCTATGCGTATTCGAGTATTCTAAGGATTTACATACTTTTGATTTTCTTCGCATCACTCAGACAATCAATATACTTTTAAAATTTACGCCCCTGGGCAACAAACTGCATTTTACCTGCAGGTATAACACGATGAAAGAATTTCATTGTTGATATTCCTCAACTCATTCATAAAGCTGCTGATTACGCTTATTAGATAAAATACCCGCGCTTTGAAGGGTTCATCACCCATTTCATACATATCGATTCAGAAAACTCGGGACACGTATGATAGACTCATGCAAACAGTTTTAAGAGAATAATAGAATGTCTGGTAATACATTTGGCAAGCTTTTCAGCGTCACCTCTTTTGGTGAATCTCATGGTCCTGCAATTGGTTGCGTCGTCGATGGCTGTCCACCTGGGTTGGGATTGACCACTGAGGATATCCAGCAGGAATTGGATCGTCGCAAACCGGGAACTTCACGTCATGTCACCCAACGACGCGAATCCGATACGGTAGAAATCTTATCCGGAGTATTTGAAGGTAAAACAACCGGCACTCCGATTGCTTTATTGATTCGTAATGAAGATCAACGCAGCAAGGATTACAGCAAGATAATGGATGTTTTTCGCCCTGGTCACGCAGATTATACGTATTGGCAAAAATACGGAATCCGTGATTATCGTGGCGGTGGGCGTTCGTCTGCTCGTGAAACAGCCGTTAGGGTTGCAGCCGGTGCTATCGCCAAAAAATGGTTACATGAAAAATTTAATATCGTCATTCGCGGCTATATGGCGCAATTGGGCACTATTGAGATTCCTTTTAAACAATGGGATGACGTGAAACAAAATCCGTTTTTTGTCGCCGATAACAGCTATGCCGACCAACTGGAAAAATTTATGGATCAGTTGCGTAAATCAGGAGATTCTGTGGGTGCCAAGATCAGTGTGATCGCAGAAGGCGTACCAGTTGGCTGGGGCGAACCCGTTTATGATCGACTGGATGCAGAAATAGCTTATGCCATGATGAATATCAATGCAGTAAAAGGTGTGGAAATTGGCGCCGGCTTTGCCAGCGTGTCGCAAAAAGGCACGGAGCATTCGGATGAAATGACTCCGGGTGGTTTTCTCAGTAATAATGCTGGAGGCATACTAGGCGGCATTTCTACCGGACAAAATATCACGGTTAATGTCGCCATCAAACCGACATCCAGTATTCGCCTGGGACGGCGCTCGATTGATAAAAATGGCACGCCGGTCATCGTTGAGACTCACGGTCGACATGATCCTTGCGTCGGTATACGTGCCACTCCCATTGTCGAATCCATGCTCGCTTTGGTATTAATGGATCACGCCCTGCGCCATCGTGCGCAAAATGCTGATGTCAATTGCACAACACCAAAAATACCTGGCAATCTTGATACCGCAAAAAATATCTCTGTTCAAATAACAACTAAGAAAGAGGATCCAGAACCGGAAGAAGATGTATAAGCATCAGGACTGACAATTAATGTAGCTTATTCTTGACAAGACTCGCTAAATACACCATTATCGCCACCGCAAAAGAAATTGTGATTATTTGTAGAGCGACAATCGGCTTAGTCGATTACAGTTTGAAGGCATCGAATATAGCAACAAAAGCATAAGTTCGGACCCCGCAATTGCTTCAATCTGATATAATCTCCCGGTTGGTTAAAGCTGGAAGTAATTAGATTGTATAGAGCGCCCGTAGCTCAGTTGGATAGAGTACTTGGCTACGAACCAAGGGGTCGTGGGTTCGAATCCTGCCGGGCGCGCCAATTTACTAAACAATCTAATTGCAACTGACGAGATTATCCGTTTTTTGTCTAGCAATTTCTCAAATGGCCAAGTAGCTCAGTCGGTAGAGCAGAGGACTGAAAATCCTTGTGTCGGTGGTTCGATTCCGCCCTTGGCCACCATCAAAAATAAGCACTTAGAAAATTATTCTATAAGTGCTTTTTTATTCTGTATTTTATCACCTAAATAAATCAACCATTCTCATTCTAGTAGAATAAGAATAATTTAACCTTCCAATTATTTGGTTTGGCATTTCAAATGATCCACAACATCAGAAGAATATAAATATCTGTTTAGTCGAGTTTACACAGAAATTAATCAGAAAACTAATTAATTGATTAATCAATCATAATACAACTGTTAAGTTATTAATCAGGGCTAAAAAATCCTTACCGCTCGATAAGTTAACACGTGAATACCAATCTTTTCCACAAAGTTATCTACAGAAAATGTGGGTAACTAAAGATTCTTCATATTAAAGAGAATAATATCTGACATACTGAAAGTTAATTCTATACAAATCTAGTCACTTACTTCAATAAACTGCTAATGCTGTTTTAAGTGTTGGTTTGGTAGAATAAATCGCCGAGTTTATATCAGGCAGCTTATGGCAAAAAAACTACTTCCTTTGGGCACTCGAAAAGAATAAATACAACCATCCGACTATGCATATATTTTATAAGCACTGGTTGATGCGGTTGAATCAACAGAAAGGAGAGTTGATTGATACCCAGATAGAGTCAATTGGTCTCAATTGGTTCCCTTTGCGCCCATCTAGTCATCAATCAAGACTCTACATTTGCTCAACCGGCTCAATAAAAAACCCGCCTATGAAGCGGGCTAGTATTCAGGAAAACTAGTTTGTTAATTTCGCAGTTTTTAATCTTCTAAAACCGAATATTTCCAACAATCTCGCTAACTGAATTACATAGGTTTGTGGTTCTGGTATGGGATTAGGATTAACTCCGCATCCGATCACATCCCCATTCATACCAGTGACCACTGCTGCCCCATTGTGTAGACGTGTCCGAAGCATTACTAGCAGAGGAAATTGACTAATGACTTATTCATACTATTTTCTCCTATCGATTAGAATCTCTTTAAGTAACTGAGTAACCGGCAGAACTATCTCATCGACCCATTCGAAATCCGTAATAATCTGACTCTTGTGAGAAATCATCCCAAATAAACAACGGACTTGGTGTTGGAAAGGTCGGAAGCCAGAAAGTAGCAACATCAAATGCACCACTTGCTGTACGGCTTGCTGTATGCACAATCCCCCATAGCATTCCTTCAGGAATACCAACCAAGGCACTATTATCTTTTTGACTCCATAAAATAATATTTTTTGGCAGCTCCATCCAACCAGTCGCCATATTGGCAACACCACTTAACATCTTCATGCCTGCTCTGTTAAAGTAAATATCGGCAGTTATTTGCTCACTTGCCTGCGCCTGAAATGAAACAATAAACAACATGATGACTGCCAAAACTAAGCGGATTATTTTTCTCATGATAAAAGGTCCTTTTGAAATTTCAAACTATACTATGGCCAATCAATTAAATAGAAAAGACCCAAAGCTGGCAGAAATTGATACTATCTAACGAAAACCATCAATCATTCGCCAATAGCAGACAACGGAATGGTGCTTTTTAATGAATTATTTTTTCTTATCTGCCAATCATCGGTGTAGGCCACACTTCCAGCAACATGACAAACTAGAATCGATAACCCAAACGACCACCCAAAGTATCCATACCCTCATTGGCATGAGCTAAGTAGGCATTAGAAACATGATCAAAGTATACTGATAATGAGGTTTTAGCACTGAGACGATATCCGATTTCAATTGGAATATGGAACAAAACTCGTGATCCGAGAGCCTTCTGATCATTGTGCTGATGATGAATTTTTCCATCGTGGATTGCCCCTCCCAAACCAATACCAATAAACATACCGCTGACATGCTCATATTGCCAGCGGAGACCCGAGTAAAGCTTGGAGGTGTCACCGTGAGTATTGACAGATCCACCTAAAACAGGACGAATAATCCCCCCTAGAAATTCGGCATGAGGTGAAAAAATAGCTTCCAGATTGAGATCGATACCACTTTCGCGTCGAAAGCCACTCCACAAACTGTCGGTGTCATGGTGAAGTACACCGGATTTGATCTCATGCAACCAAACTGACGCTTTGCGCTCATTCGCATATCCAGAATACGAACTGACACACCCCAAAAAGAGAACCAATAATCTAACGATAAGTTTGCGAATTTCCAAATGCTTGCTCCTCATTTTCTTGCTGATCAATAACATCGACATTACTAGACAAAGTCCATGAAGAATATCATTTTTTTAACCCTGGTCATTTCAATTTATTCATTGCTGTCAGGCTGTGCTCTTGAAAAGCGCGATACGCCACTTCAACAAGAATCAACGGTTAGTCCCGTCCAAATCGCTCCCTACAATCGGAGAGACTGGCCCCATTGGATTGACACGGATGGTGATTGTCAGAATACCCGTCAAGAATTATTGATAGTCACCAGCAAAAAGCCGGTTCAATTTAAAAACTCGAAACGATGCACCGTCATTTATGGCGAATGGTATGGGGTTTATACGGGCAAGACCTTCACTAAGGCAGCAGATGTCGATATTGACCACATTGTGCCACTGGCGCATGCACACCGCCATGGCGCCGCTCACTGGACAAAAAATCAACGCAAAGTATTTGCCAATGACTTTGAAAATCTTCTGGTTGTCGATGATGCAGTTAATCAATCCAAGTCAGATAAAGCGCCTCATGAATGGCTACCGCCATTGACATCATATTGGTGTGAATATGGAAAGCGATGGGAACGGATTAAAAACAAATACCGATTGTGGTCTAGCAAGCCCGAGCGCATGACATTGAATCGGTTAGCCAAAATTTGCGAGGAGCAGCCGAACTACTAAAGACTGAGAATGGTATTGATGGCTTAAATTTATCTCTGATCAAAGAATAAGCAAGCACTGAGAGCAAAGTACTTGCTTATTATTCAGCACATGGCATTTTTGCTCTTATGCTCAACGATGATGACCTCCTCTATGGTGTCCCCGCTTATGACCTCCGCCAAAATGTCCATGACCATGACCGGAATGTCTATGTCCGCCACCAAAGTGCCGATGCTCATGACCAGAATGCCTATGTCCACCGCCAAAGTGTAGATGTCCACCGATAGATCTCTGATTGCCATAAAACAATGGCTGAGATCTGTAATTGCTTCCAACCACTCCATAATATCCTGGTTTAGCATAATAGCCCGTGCTTCCATAATAAGAAGAAGGAGCCACGCAACCGCCGAGAAAAATAAGCACAATCACAGCAAAAAGCGTAAGCATTTTTTTCGTATTCATGACGTATCTCCAGAAAATGTATCTATTTAAAGTTTTGTTGTAGATCATTGTAGGACCTCAAAACTGAATAGACGCTGAATACCGAATGATGGCTTGTGTGAACGTATATTCCAGGTTTTCCTGCCGCCAGGAGGAATTAAAAAGCCTTAAATCTTTTCGATGCTACAATTGCGATGAAAGAGATAATCGCCATCATTACTTGCATCAACCCACAAGGAAATCACATGCCTCAACTGCCAGCCTGTCCAAACTGTGCATCTGAATACACCTATGAAAGTGAAAATATTTTCATCTGCCCAGAATGCGCGCATGAATGGTCTATGGGTGAAACAGAGCTACCGAGCAACGATAAAGTGTTTCGTGATGCGCATGGCAATGAATTACAGGATGGCGATACCGTGACGGTGATTAAAGATCTGAAAGTGAAAGGTTCATCGCTGGTGGTTAAAGTCGGCACTAAAGTAAAGAATATTCGCTTGGTTGACGGCGATCACGACATCGACTGCAAAATCGATGGTATCGGTGCGATGAAATTAAAAACCGAATTCGTTAAGAAAGTCTAAGCAGACCCTTTTCAATAACCAACTATCGCAATCTGGTCGACTTCGGTTTATTCATCAGAGCAATCAGGGTTGCTGTGGGAATGAATCCATCCATCTGCTCGGTGACATCCAGCGCCTCTAATCCGTACAACAGTCCATTGGTGCCAAACATGGCCGCACACAGTGCGCAGCCTACCATTTCTCCACCGAATGGGATGATGAATAGCGTTCTCCCCAGGGTAAAATCGAGCAAATCATACAGAACACAGACGGCGAGCTTCAGTTCCCACATGCCAAGCACCCGTTAGTTAACGATTGAATCGGTAGCAACTGGCAAAACCAGCAAATACTGATAAATCTTTTCAGCGATCTCCTGGCGCTGTGCTTCAGGCATGGCATCCAGCAAAGGCGGCATCGTGGTCGCAGGATTGCGGGCTCGCGGCTCTAGCACCCATTGCTTGAATACATCTTCCTGCATGGTTTTAATGTGAGTTGCCAGATTGATAGGCCACTTATCGCCCCCATACCCATTGACCTGATGGCAAGTCAGGCAATATCGCTGGGTTAAATGAGAATGTTCGGCATAAGTCCGGGCCAGCTCATCGGGCAGCAACGCTTGCTTGCGACTGTTTGACATTGAAATTTGATGAATCTGATAAGGCCAATCAATGGCACCTTCCGCCAGTAGTTGTGGCGCGCTGATATTGTCCCAGATCAGATAATAAGGCCCGAGTGGGATATGTTTTTCATTTTGCCCAATATTATCAACAACAAACTCTGTTTTATCCTTAATGCCAAACACAAGATAGGCCCGATACTGCTGAAACCTGGCAATCTCAATGCGCGACACATAACCATCCAAGGCTCTGAATTCAATATCAGCATCCTGATCTTTCCAGTCGGG
>Ga0073900_10000665_pt1 | contig 21209 bp, 19 predicted proteins | sample KloWWTmetKNB5Kit_FD_66666 | JGI IMG/M metagenome (GOLD analysis project Ga0073900, IMG submission 66666) | Active sludge microbial communities from Klosterneuburg, Austria, studying microevolution and ecology of nitrifiers - Klosterneuburg... | ecosystem: Engineered > WWTP > Aerobic digester >...
ATCCCCCAGATCCTCGAAATTCACATCCGTGAACGGTTTCTCAGGATCTCTGTTGCTCGGCGCATCTTGTTGATCATTGGTCCGGGATCCATCATACGGGTCGCTAGAGCGTGGGGCCTCATTGTCCTCTTGGATGTAATCCCCACTTCCTTTCAACCTGTCGATCTCGTCGAAGGCTTCCGTTAGGCCATCCCGGAATTTCTCAAAGTCTTCTTTGTACAGGAAGATCTTGTGCTTGTCGTAGTGCGCCGTACCGTCGTCGTGGGTGTGCTTCTTGCTTTCGGTAATGGTGAGATAGAGGTCGCGTCCACGCGTGCTCTTCACATCAAAGAAGTACGTGCGCTTGCCAGCCCTTACGGCCTTGGAGAAAACATCCTCGCGATCATCATGCATCCACAATTCGTTCCTCATTTTGGGCAAGGAACAACCAAATATAGGAGCGACTTTCTAGAACGCAAATCCCAACGCTTCGAACCAGCCGGCCAAAATGCACTTCAAATCGTGGACTGTCTGGCCTCTTCAAGCAATTGCTCGGTATGCAGTTCGGCATATACCCCATCCTTGACCAACAGCGATCCGTGATCACCTTGCTCAACTACGCGACCATTCTCCAGCACGAGGATCAGGTCGGCATCGCGCACGGCACTGATGCGGTGGCTGATGATCACCGTCGTGCGGCCTTCCATCACTTGGCGCAACTCGCGAAGGATCGCTTCCTCGGTGGCGGTATCCACGGCGCTCAAGGCATCGTCGAACAAGAGGATACGCGGCTCACCGATGATCGCACGGGCAATGCTTACACGCTGCTTCTGGCCGCCGCTCAGGGTTATTCCACGCTCCCCAACGAAGGTGTCGTAGCCCTTCGGAAAGCCTTGGATGTCATCGTCAACTTGGGCCTTGGTCGCAGCTGCACGCACCCGTTCTTCGTGGCCATTACCATCCAAGCGGAACGCAATGTTGTTGCCGATGGTGTCGCTGAACAAGAGCACCTCCTGCGGAACGATCCCCAAATGAGCGCGCAATTTTGCCAAGGCCACTTTGCGGATGGGTACGCCATCTATCAGCACTTCGCCTTCAGTGGCGTCGAAGACCCTTCCGATCAGATCGGCCAAGGTGGTCTTGCCGCTACCGGTATGGCCAACGATCGCCAACGTTCCGCCAACTGGTATGTGGAAGGAAACATTGTCCAAGGCCTTGATCCCAGTGTCAGGGTAGGTGAAGCCGACATGCTTGAAGGTGATGGCCCCTTTCACATCGGCCAGTTCATCCCCTTCCTGAACAATGGCAGGCTTGGTATCCATGAATTCATTGATCCGTTCCATGCTGGCGCTCGCCTGCTGGACCAAGGAAGTGACCCATCCCACCGAGGCAAAAGGCCAAGTAAGCATGTTCACGTAGATCACGAATTCAGCGATGTTGCCAACGGAAACAGTGGGGTCGCCATTGATCAACATACGCCCACCGATGAAGATGGTCAGGACCGTGCTCAAGCCGATCAACAACATGATCGCCGGCATGAAGAGGGCATCCACCACGGCTTGTTCCATGGTGCGTTCACGGTAATCGGTCGCGGCCCCTGCGAACCGGTCGATCGCCATGCGTTCCTTGCTGTACGCCTTTAGCACCCGTATCCCGCTGAAGCTCTCCTGTGCCAAGGTGCTCAAGCGGCTTTGCTCCTTCTGAACGGCCATGCTTCGGCGGTTCATCAAGTCGCTCACCTTGTAAATGATCACGCTCATGATCGGCAGTGGTGCCAAGGTCCAAAGGGTCAATTCAACGTTCACGTTGAGCATGAATATGATGCACATGATGAACAGCACGACCAAGTTGATCGTGTACATGATCGCAGGACCCAAGTACATGCGCACCTTGCCCACGTCCTCACTGATGCGGTTCATCAGATCGCCGGTACTGTTCCGCTTGTAAAAGGCCCGGTCCAGTTGCTGGTAGTGTGCATAGATCGTGTTCTTCAGGTCGTATTCGATCAAGCGGCTCACCACGATGATCGTTTGGCGCATCAGGAAGAGGAAGAATCCTTTCAGCAGGGCGAAAGCGAGAAAAAGAATAGCCAGTAAGCCTGCGAACCACGCCACGGTTGCCTTCATGGCATCTGAGGTCTGAAGTTGTGCAAGCCGTCCTTCCAGGTCGAGCCCTGTCCAGCCCACCCAGAGTTGTAGTGTTTCGGGAACCGGTAAAACACGCTCTGCGGCGGGTTTGTCCATTTGCCCAATGCCTTGCGCGATCAGGTCGATGGCCTCGCGCACCACTTGTGGGGAGTACACCGCGAACAAGTTGCTCAACACGATGAACACCGTGCCCAGCAACAAATGCCAACGATACTTGGCGAGGTAGGTATTTAGCTTGAGGAGCGGTCGCATGCGGGGGACCGGAACGTGCTACTTTTGCGCCGCCTATCCAAAACGATGTTGGATGATCAGCGTTGCAAAGGTAGGCGGGAGCACGATGCTCCATGGATCATGGCTTGACGTGTTGGTGCGGCGGTGATGGAACATGGGCATAGGATGAACGAACCGAACAACTTTAAGAACAGGACCACCATGGTCACAGCAAAACCAAATACCACTGAAGGACAAGTCGTACTGGGCCGTATGGAACAGCACGATCATGAAGAAGTCCTCTTCTGTTATGACCGCCCCACTGGGCTGAAGGCGATCATCGCGATCCACAACACCACGCTCGGTCCTGCACTCGGCGGTACGCGCATGTGGCCGTATGCAACGGAGGCCGAAGCGTTGAACGACGTGCTCCGATTGAGCCGTGGCATGACCTACAAGAGTTCGCTCGCGGGCTTGGACCTGGGTGGTGGTAAGGCAGTGATCATTGGCGATGCGCGCACCCAGAAGACCGAGGCCATGTTCCGCAGGTTCGGCCAGTTCGTGGACAGTTTGAACGGCCGGTACATCACCGCCGAAGATGTTGGTATGAGCGTCACCGAAATGGTGAACATCAAGAAGGAAACGCAGAATGTTGCTGGTCTTCCGGAAGAAATGGGGGGCAGTGGTGACCCAAGCCCGGTAACTGCTTACGGGGTGTACTGCGGAATGAAGGCCGCCGCCAAAACCGCCTACGGAAGTGATTCGCTCAACGGTAGAAAGGTCTCGGTACAAGGTGCCGGAAATGTGGGTCACGCCCTTGTCGGCCATTTGATAGGAGAGGGCGCTACCGTTTATTTGACCGACATCCACGAAGAAAAGCTCGCCGCGATCAAGGCGGAATTCCCGGAAGTGAACATCGTGACGCCAGATGCGATCTATGATCTCGATGTGGACATCTATTCGCCTTGTGCACTTGGGGCCACGGTGAATGATGACACACTGAAACGTTTGAAGTGCAGCGTGATCGCAGGTGCCGCAAATAATCAACTTGCCGATGAGGCGATCCACGGAAAAGCGGTGATGGAGAAAGGCATTCTCTATGTTCCGGATTTCTTGATCAACGCCGGTGGCATTATCAACTGTGCATGGGAACGCAAAGGCTACAACAGGAAAGCAGCGTTACTGCAAACAGAGGATATTCACCACACGGTATTACGCATTTTCAAGGCCAGCTCGGACCTCGGGATCCCCACCTATTTGGCGGCTAACCAAGCAGCGGAACACCGGATCACGAGCATGCGCCAAGCAGCAATTCGGTTCTAAGTGGAAATGATCTTAAGCAAGTATAGAACAGTTAAGAGTACCGCGTTTTAAGCACCTAATACCGCTCAAAGCGTACTAGGTGCTCAATACCCGGTACTAAGTACCAGAGACAACCCACAACCTACAACCTCTTCAACTCACTGCCGCTTCAACCTCTTCCATGCTCAACCGTCGTTATCTCCGCATTAAAACCTTTCAATCGCTGTATGCCTTTTGGCAGAGCGATAGCGGCAGTGCGGCGCGGATCGAGAAGGAATTGTTCAATGGAGTGGATCGCACTTACGACCTCTACCTTTCCTTGATGCTCGTTTTCGGCGAATTGCGGCACATCGCCGAGTTAAGGATCGAAGAACGAAAGAAGAAGCAATTGCCTACGGAGAACGACCTCAATCCCAATCAACGTTTCGTGGAGCATCCGATCCTTCGGAAGATCGCCACAAGCGAACGGTTGCGGCTCGAAGCGGAGAAACGCAAGGTCAGTTGGGTGGGCAATCATGCCTTGTTCACCGCACTCTATAAGGAAGTGGAGAATCACCAGATCGTTACGGATTACATGAAGGAGCCGCCGTTGGGCTTCAAGCGTGATCAAGGCTTTTTGGTCCAACTCTTCACTGAACTGATCGCCAACCATGAAGCGCTCCAAGAAGTGTTCGAGGCACGGAACATCGCCTGGTTGGAGGATCTGGACCTGGCCGCTAGCTTGGTGAAACGGTCCTTGGAGCAAATGAGCGCCACCGATACCGGTGATCTCGATATGGATCTATTGACCCGTGATAACAAGGAGGACAATGATTTCGTCTCGCTCCTTTTCCGGAAGACCATTGAACACACGGAGGAGAATGAGAAGGCGATCAGTGAAAAGTCCAGCAACTGGGAAAGTGACCGGATCGCTCTCACTGACATGGTCCTTATGCAAATGGCCCTGACGGAAGTACGCACCTTCGATCAGATACCGATGAAGGTGACCATGAACGAGTACATCGAGATCGCCAAAGCATACAGCACGCCGAAGAGCAAGAATTTCATCAATGGCGTGCTCGACAAGATCTTCATCGAAATGAAAGCCGACGGACGCATCAATAAAGTCGGTCGCGGGCTCTTGGAAAGTTGAACATGAGAAGCATGCGTAATTCATTCAGATCCGTATTTCTCTTATGCCTGCTCATGCTGTTGCTGACCGGTTGCCGATTGACCGATCACAGCGAGAAGGACCCGGATGCCATAACTGCGGATGGGCTGAATTTCCCGAAGTCCGGATTCGAGAATGTGGACCCTGCGGAACTGCCCAAAGTGGAATTCGAGGAAACACACTTAGATCTTGGGGAGATCGTGCAAGGAGCCAAGGTTGAGCGGACGTTCACCTTCGAGAATACAGGCGGCAGCGCGCTGGTGATCAGCGATGTGCGCGGCTCTTGTGGATGTACCATCGCCAAGGACTGGCCTAAAGAACCCGTAAAGCCCGGAGCGTCCGGGACGATCTCCTTCACCTTCGATAGCGAAGGTCGGAATGGCCGGCAGGACAAGACCATAACCATGGTGGCCAATACCTCGCCACCAAGTACTGTACTGACTTTTTCGGCTGAAGTGATCGGCCCTGTTGTTAAACCCTAGAACCGTTCAAGAACGATATGATACCAGCGACGATACTACTGCAAGCAGGAGGGGCCGAAGGATCCCCGATGAGTTTCTACATCATGATGGGCCTCATGATCGTGGTCTTCTATTTCTTCATGATCCGGCCGCAACAAAAGAAGGCCAAGGATGCGAAAAAGTTCCGCGAATCGCTCCAGAAAGGCAGCAAGGTGGTCACGATCGGAGGTCTTCACGGCAAGGTCCTGGAGGTGAACGATACCACCATCCTGCTCGAAGTGGATTCCAACGTGAAGTTGCGTTTCGAGAAGAGCGCAGTTGCCATGGACAACTCCCAACAGTTGAACGAGGCGACCGCGAAGGCGTGAGGTGAGCGGAAGGAGATCCGTTCCAATAGCCCAAAACGAACAACGCTGCAACACGTACTTCTCACCGGCGGCATAGGCAGTGGCAAGAGCACTGTTGCCCGGATCTTCGGGGTTCTGGGCATTCCGGTGTTCGAGGCCGATAAGGTCGGTAGGTCGTTCATGGACCAAGATGGTTCGGCACGCGATGCTGTGCTTGCCCGGTTCGCCAGTGCTGTGCAGGCAAGTGGCCACTTGGATAGAAGGGTCATTGCAGAGATCGTGTTCAAGGACAAGCAGGCATTGGCCGACTTGAATGCGATCATCCATCCTGCTGTACGTGGGGAATATCGCCGATGGAGGGATCGACAAACCGGACCGTTCACCATCATGGAAGCCGCCGTTGTGGCTCCCGATGACGTGAAAAAGACGTTCGACCAGGTGATCGTGGTCACCGCTCCAGAAGCCATGCGGATCCAACGTGTAATGGACCGTGACGGGGTGGGAGAGGAGGCCGTTCGTGCCCGTATGAAGAACCAGATCAACGAGGAAGACCGTGCCGCAATGGCCGATGAGATGATCGTGAACGATGGGGTGCAACTTGTGATCCCACAGGTGCTTCGGTTGCACAGCAAGTTCTTGGGTACAAGGACCCCATGAAGCAGGAGGAGAAGAACCTACCCTTGAGCCTGGTGTCTTTGATATTCGGCGGGCTTAGCATTCCATTGGCCTACGCACGCCACTTGGTCTCATTGGCCTTGGTACTCGCCGTCTTGGCTGTGGCCTTCGGTTATTGGGGGCAACAACGGAACAGTAAGCACGTGCTGATGTTCACGGCCAAGAGTGTCAAACGGGCGCGGCTTGGACTCAAACTGGGCCTTGTGGGCGCGCTAAGTGCCGTGGTCATGTGGGCCTTGTGGGCGAGCAACGTGCTGTTGGGCTGAACCGACCTAGGCGCGGATCGCACGGGGCCAAACCGAGATCCCTTGCAATACCTGTTCTTCGCCATGGTCCGCAATGAACCGGCTAAGAAGTGCAGCAGTGGCCTCTGCGTCGCTCAGGGCGCGGTGGGCGGCAATGAACGGAATGCCGAAATGCCGACACAACGCTCCAAGATTATAGTGGGTAAGGTGAGGTGCCAACCTTCGCGCCAGGCGTTCGGTGCATAGGGTAGGTCGATCGAAAACCAATCCTGTACGGGCGAATTCGTGCTCCAAAGCGGTCATGTCGAAACGCACGTTATGGGCCACGATCGTCCTGTCCTGGGTCAACGTCTCGAGTGTGCGTACCACTTCTGCGAAGGAAGGTGCTTCGCGTAACATGCTCTGGTCGATCCCGGTCAATCGCTGGATAAAGGGAGGTATATTCGTGCGCGGCTGTATCAAACTGTCCCAACGCAGGCGCTCCTTGGTCCCGTCCAAAGCCAATACCGCCACCTCCACCACGCGCCCTTTTGTGGGATCGCCGCTGGTGGTCTCAACATCCAAGACCGCAAATCGGGAACTGACCATGGCGCCCTCGTACGCTGAGGGAGGGTGGTTTGTTCCCCGGTATGGCACGAATGCCGGGAATACCACGCTGGTCATGGACTCGGCTCTTGGGCCGGATCGAAAGGATGGGAGCATAGAGTTATTTCCGTCGCAAATATGATCAGCAGACATCGTTCTGCCTAATTATGAACAAAATAGTGTGGATAAAATTGAAATGCTGCCAGTCTACAGAAGGTGGTCCGAGGATCGATCCAAATGGGCGGAGTTGTATCCCGGAAAAATAGGAACGCGCCCTACTTTAGCCCCGAGCATCGGACGGCTCATCCGGCTTCTGCACCTTGGAATATGCGAACCTTATATGGCTTCTTCTACCACACCTTGGCAGGCTGGAAACTGCAGGACGACCGAACCGAATTCACCAGGCGCTTCATCGTGGTGATCGCACCGCACACAAGCAATATCGATTTCTGGGTAGGGCTGTGTGTGCGGTCACTGGCCGGATTGGAAGGGTCGAAGTTCCTGGCTAAGAAATCCTTGTTCAAGCCACCGGTCGGCTGGTTCTTCAGGGCCTTGGGTGGATACCCGGTGGACCGGAGCAAGCACTCGAATATGACCGAGGCCGTGATCGCCTTGTTCGACAGAGGAGAGATCCAACGGATCGGCATTACGCCCGAAGGGACGCGCACCTACCAACCCGACTGGAAGACCGGTTTCCACAGGATCGCGACAGGGGCCGGGGTCCCGATCATCCTATGCTCCTTCGACTACGCCCGAAAGACGACCTTCATCACCGGCCCGTTCCCTTTAACAGACAACGCAGAGGCGGACATTGAACGGATGAAGGACTGGTTCCGACCCCACAAGGGAAAGTATCCGGAAAACGGCGTTCGCTAACGATCTGGTACGAACCTTGTAATTGCGCTGCAACCTTCAACCGACCATGCGGATCATTCCATTGCTGATCATTTCCGTTCTTTTTGCCACCGCTTCGGCACAATCATTTCCTGCGTTGGTGGGCGTAACGGCAGACGATAATCAGGTGAACTTGCCGCTCCCAACACCGAAGGACTGGACCGTCATCGGGATCGCTGCCAGTCAGCAAGCTGCGATGACCTATGAGGGCTGGTACGAACCTGCCTACCAGCGTTTCATTGCACAATATGGCCTGATGGCCGGTGCTTACGAATGCGACGTCTATTTCGTGCTCCTTTTCGAAGAAGCAAATAAGACGGCTTTCGAGCCCACACTGAAGTACTTCCGCGAAAATGCGGATCCCGAGGTGGCCGGGCATTTGCTCTTTTCCCAACAAGAAGCGGATCCCTTGCTGAAGAAGCTCAAGATCACCGACAAGGAAACACCGCATTTCTTTATCATCGATGCCAAAGGGAACATCGTCCATCGTAGCAATGGCGCGTTCACCGAAGACAAATTGGAAGCCTTGGAAGATGTGATGTTGGAGGAATGAACCCCTCGTTCCCATTCACCATTCACTTCATTCACCTTCTTGACCATAACAAGCAGAACTACTCCAACGAATTACCTTCACCCCGATAAAACAACCTCGATGACCATGCTTTCGACCTTTGCACTTTCAACTCTACTGGGCCTTTCTCTTACGGCGTGCAGCGATGCGCCGGAGCAAACCAATACGATAGCCGCAACCATAACCGAACAACAACCAACAAAGACCGTGGAAAATTCAACAGATGGCATTTTTGCCAAGATCAAGACGAACAAGGGCATGATCACCGTGAAGCTGGAATACGAAAAGGCACCCATGACGGTGGCCAATTTTGTGGCCTTGGCCGAAGGGAAGATGAAGAACAGCGTGAAGGGAGAAGGAGTTCCCTATTACGACGGCATCAGCTTCCACCGCGTCATCCCTGATTTCATGATCCAAGGGGGCGACCCGACCGGAACCGGTAGCGGTGGACCTGGCTATGCATTCACCGATGAGATCCACCCTGACCTTAAGCACACGGGCCCAGGCGTGATGAGCATGGCGAACGCTGGACCGGCTACCAATGGCAGCCAATTCTTCATCACCCACAAGGAAACTGCTTGGTTGGATGGGAAGCACGCCGTGTTCGGTTATGTGACCGAAGGACAGGACGTGGTGAACGCGATCGCTGGTGGTGACAAGATGGAGACCGTGACGGTCGAACGCGTTGGCAAAGAAGCCAAAGCGTGGGACTACATGAAAGTCTTGGAGGCCAACAAGGCCAACTTCCGCGGGAAGTGATCAAACACAACTAGTGGCGGCGCCCGCCACTGGACACCTTACCACGGCCATCGCTTTTGCGGTGGCCGTTGCTTTTTGGGTCACGCGCCACTTTTGCCTTGGTGTCATACCGAGGACCTTGGGGCATGCCTTCAGGCAGCGGCATCTTCTTCACTTCGTACCCGATCAAGTGCTCGATCCGGCCGAATTCGCGCATTTGCTTTTCGTTCACGAAGGTGATCGCTTGCCCTTTTCGTGAGGCACGTGCAGTGCGGCCGACACGGTGAACGTAATCCTCCGGATCGCGCGGTACATCGTAGTTGATCACCAGATCGATGTCGTCGATGTCGATCCCACGGCTCACCACGTCTGTGGCCACCAGCACGCGCAGTTTGCGGTTGCGGAAGTCCAGCATCACTTCCTCGCGTTCGCTCTGTTCCAAGTCGCTATGCATCCCTCGGGCCGGAAAGCCGCGTTTTTGCAAGTGCCGAGCGAGGTTCTTCACTTCTATTTTTCGGCCGGCAAAGATCAGGATGCACGTTGCTTCGTTGGTCTTCAGGATATGCTCCAGGATATTCGCCTTCTGCATATCGAAGATCACGTAGACCTGTTGGTCCACACCTTCAGCGGGTTTGCTCAAAGCAATGCTTACCTCTAGCGGATCGTGCAGGATCCTCTTCGTCAGTTCCCTTATCGGCGGGGGCATCGTTGCACTGAACATGAGCGACTGCCGCTCTTTCGGCAGGAAGGTGATGATCTTGTTGATGTCGTCCACAAAGCCCATGTCCATCATGCGGTCGGCCTCGTCCAACACGAGGAACTCCAAGCCTTTCAACGGCACGTAACCGAGATTGAGATGGCTCAGCAACTTGCCGGGCGTGGCAATGACCACTTCAACACCACCTACCAAGGCGGCCTTCTGTTGGTCGAACGTGCTGCCATCGCTTCCTCCGTAAAGAGGGATGGAGGTGATGGGAGTGAAATAGGCGATCGCCTGCAATTGCTGATCGATCTGCAAGGCCAACTCCCGGGTGGGTACCACCACAAGCGCACGAATGGAACCTTCCTCACGGGAACGGTATCCGGTTATCACGTCGATCAACGGCAGCAGGAATGCGGCGGTCTTGCCGGTACCGGTCTGTGCACAGGCGATCAGGTCACGTCCATCCAATACCGCCGGGATCGCCTGTTGCTGGATCGGCGTGGGTTTCGTGATGTTCATGGAATCCAGCCCTTGGAGCAGGTCAGAGCTTAGCCCCAAGGAGCGGAAATCAACGGGCGTAGGTGCGGTCTGGTCGGTCAAGTGCGTAGAATAAGGGCGCGAAGATAGGTGAAGGGGGTAGGGCGGGGCTTTGCCGGTTGCTGTGCTCAAGATCTATGGACCTGTCGACGGACGACGCACAACTGTTCACAACACTGTCGCTTGATCGCCGTTAACGTAGACCCACGATGTGTACTTTCGCGGCCCTTGATCAAAAGACCTTCAACCTGTGTAGCTAGGGGAAGGACCACGATGACCCACTTGTTCCGTAGACATTTGAATAATTTGTCCGCTAGCGTTAAGGGCTCTTTGCCGGTGAAACGCCTAACGCAATTGGCGTTCGCCGGGATCAGCTGTGTGTTGCTCTTGACCGCGTGCAGCGAATACAACAAGGCACTGAAGAGCACCGATGCGAACTACAAGATGCAAGTTGCCGAGAAGTACATGGCCAAGGAAAGCTGGGACCGCGCTATCCCCTTGTTGGAAGAGTTGATCGTATTGAAACGTGGAACGGCCGAGAGCGAGAAGGTGAACTACCTGCATGCCAAATGCAATTGGGGCATGAAGGATTATACCATTGCAGCCTACTACCTGTCCAACTTCGTGCGCACGTTCCCAAAGAGCGTTTACGCCGAGGAATGCGCGTTCCTGAGCGCTTATGCCCGGTCGTTGAATTCGCCCAACTACGAGCTGGACCAGACCGATACGCGGGATGCCATGGACCAGCTTCAACTCTTTTTGGTGCGTTACCCGACCTCCAACCTGAAGGACAGTTGCAATACGATCATTGACAAGATGCGTACGAAACTGGAAGTGAAGAGCTTCCATGCTTCTGAGCAGTACTACAATATGAAGAATTATCAGGCGGCGACCGTGGCCTTTAACAACTTCAACCGCGAATGGCCCAACTCCAAATTCAGGGAAGATGCCATGTTCCATGCGCTGCGTAGCCAATATTTGTTGGCCGTAGGAAGCGTGGAGGACAAGAAAGTGGAACGATTGAACGATGCCATTACAGCATTCCATAACTTCGCCGACGCATTTCCACAAAGTGTCCTGTTGGAGGATGCATTGGAATTGAACCAAGAGATCGAGGCCGCCCTCGCCATTGAGACCAGAAAGAACACCCCATGAGCACGAAACATTCGAACGCAGCCCTTACCACCATTACCCGTGACGTTAACAAGATGGACGGCGAGGTGGGCAACGTGTATGAGACCGTGTCCATTTTGGGCAAACGTGCCAACCAGATCAGTGTGGCCATCAAGGAAGAACTAACTGCCAAGTTGGAAGAGTTCGCTTTGCTGGGCGAGAATCTGGAGGAAGTGTACGAGAACCGCGAGCAGATCGAGGTGAGCAAGCACTACGAGCGCATGCCGAAACCGGCCGCATTGGCCATGGAGGAACTGGCGGAAGGAAAGCTGTATTTCCGCCGTCCGGAAGTGATCGCGCCAGCGCCGGTGCTCAAGCCTTGATCAACCTTCGGAACGATCCACCATGCCGGCGGAACGCTTCCTGAACAGAAAGGTACTGCTCGGTGTTGCCGGCGGTATCGCTGCCTATAAATCGGCTTTCTTGGTACGCGAACTTGTGAAGGCTGGTGCCAGCGTACAGGTTGTTATGACGCGCAGTGCGCATGACTTTGTAACACCGTTGACCCTTGCCACGCTCAGCGGACGACCCGTCCTTACGGAACTCGTAGCGGACAATGGTACCTGGAACGACCATGTACACCTTGCACGTTGGGCCGATGTTCTACTGATCGCACCACTTACCGCCAATACACTGGCCAAAATGGCGCATGGCCAATGCGATAACTTACTTCTTGCCTGTTTCCTCAGTTCCGTTTCCCCGGTCTATGTGGCACCGGCCATGGATCTTGAAATGTTCAAGGATAGAAGCACCCACGCCAATCTGGAAATTCTACGTGACCGAGGTGTACGCACCATCGGTCCGGAAACCGGCGATCTGGCGAGTGGTCTCAGCGGCGAAGGCCGAATGACCGAGCCGGCAATGATCGTGGGCCGTTTGGTGAAGGACCTTATCGGCAACAGCAAGCTCAACGGCAAGCGGATCTTGATCACCGCAGGACCGACTCAGGAGGCAATTGACCCCGTTCGTTACATCGGGAACCGGAGCAGTGGAAAGATGGGCTTTGCGCTTGCTGAGGAAGCGGCCGCCCGAGGTGGTTTGGTGGAATTGGTGACCGGTCCAGTGAACCTACAGACGGACCGAGCAGGTATAACCAGAACGAATATCCGATCCGCAGCAGAAATGGCCGAGGCGTGCAAGCGCATCTCGGCCGGTTGTGACGCCGTGGTCATGAGCGCCGCCATTGCCGACTACAGACCGGCCGTCCCCAAGACCGAGAAGATCAAGAAGAAGGGAGGTGAACTTGGGCTGCAACTGGAACCCACAGAGGACGTGTTGGGCTGGATGGGAGCAAATAAACCCCAAGGCCAACTATTGGTGGGCTTCGCACTCGAAACCAACGATGGCCTTGCCCATGCAGTAAGCAAATTGGAGCGCAAGAACTTGGACCTGATCGTGCTGAATAGCTTGGAGGACCAAGGTGCCGGTTTCGGTCATGACACCAACAAGGTCACCCTGATCGCCAAAGGCACGAAACCTGTAGCACTTCCGTTAATGACCAAAGTGGAAGCGGCGGTCGCTATCTTGGACCACTTGGAAACGCTGATACACCATGCGTAGAATTCTTTCAGTTCTCTCGTTCTTAACGCTGCTATCTATGCCAAACGGCCTTTTGGCGCAGGAGTTCAATTGTCAGGTGAGTGTTATCGCGCCTCAGGTGGCAACTGCCCAGCCCAAGGTGTTCCAATCCTTGGAGACCAGCATCAAGGAGTTCTTCCAGAACCGTCGATTCACTAATCTGAACTACAGGCCTGAAGAACGTATAGAGATCAATTTGCTACTGACGATCAATAGCCAACCAGCTTCGGACCGTTTCGAGGGAACCCTCCAAGTGATCTATGCCCGGCCTGTTTTCGGTTCAGACTACAATAGCCCGATCCTGGACCTGCTTGATAACAACATGCAGTTCAACTACCTCGAGAACACCCAGATCGAATTCACGCCGGAACGTCATTTGAACAACCTTTCCTCCGTACTGGGCTTCTACGCTTATTACATCTTGGGGCTTGATGCGGACAGCTTCTCACCAACGGGCGGTTCCGCATTCTACACCCTGGCGCAACAAGTGGTGAACAATGCTCAGAGTGCCTCAGAAAGTGGTTGGAAAGCCTTTGAGAATCAGCGGAACCGCTATTGGTTGCTGGATAATCAGGTGCAAGCCGTGTTCCGCCCGTTCCGTGATCTGCTCTACAATTACCACCGTTTGGGAATGGACACCATGACCGAAGATGCTGCAAACACGCGCAGTGTCATCGCATCGGCGCTCGAGAAATTGAAGACCGTTCACCAAGCCAAGCCGGCCAGCTATAATCTGCAAGTGTTCTTCAATGCCAAGTACAACGAGTTGGTGGAGATCTTCAAACCTGCGGATGCGGCGGACAAGACCAAGTTGTTCAACACCTTACAGATCCTGGATCCCGGCCATATCAGCCAGTACCAGAACATGATGAGAGGTTCGTGATCGCAGGTCTCACCATCCACATCATCACTTCCTCACTTTTCGCTGATGCTACAGCGGTTACATATCCGGAATTACCTGTTGATCCACGAACTGGATCTGTCCTTTGAGAAGGGGTTATCCATTATTACCGGTGAAACAGGAAGTGGCAAAAGCATCTTGATCGGTGCCTTGGGTCTCGCCATGGGCGAACGTGCCGAAGCGGGCACGCAGCGCGACCCAGCATTACGTTGTGTTATTGAACTGGAAGTGGACACCAAAGGACTGGACCTTCAGGCATGGTTCACGCAGGCCGAAGTGGTCCCGGAACGTTTCACCATTTTACGACGTCAATTGGATCCGGGTGGGCGAAGCCGTGCCTTCGTGAATGACACACCGGTGAACCTCGATCAACTGCGGGAATTGGGTGGGAAGTTGATCCATGTTCACAGCCAGCACCACACACTGTTGCTCAACGATCCACGCTTCCAACTGGGACTGGTGGACCATTTGGCAGGGCAAAAGCAGGACGTTCATGCCTTCGGGCAGCGCTATTCCACTTGGCGTGCTTTGGCACACGAACTGAAAGCTGCCACCACGGAACAGCAACGTGCGCAAGTGGAGCAGGACTTCCTCTCATTCCAGTTGAATGAATTGGAAGAGGCACGGCTCATCGCTGATGAGCAAGGCACCATCGAGCAGGAGCTGGGCCGTGCCGAACATGCAGAAGAGATCATTCAAGCGCTACATAACTTGGAGGAGGGATTGAGCGGTGACCGAGGTGCTCTTGGTATTCTTACGCGGAGCAAACAGTTTGTTGCGAAGGCTGCACGTCTCGATCCGGAAGTGGCCATGGTCCAAGAGCGTTTGGGTGCCGCGCATATCGAACTGAAGGACCTATCAGATGAGGCTTCGCGGATCGCGGATCTGATCACGGTGGACCCAGCAAAGGCGGCAAAGCTGCGCGAGCGTTTGGATCTTCTTCAAAGCTTGCAACAGAAACACCGCGTAACCGACATCGCCGGGTTGATCGCACTTCGTGATCAATTGCAGCAACGTTTGATCGGGATCGGGTCACTTGAGGAAAAGGTGATCACACTCACCATACAGGAGAGTGACCAGCGGAAGGCCTTGGAGCTTGCTGCCAAAGCGCTTTCCGAAGGTCGGGCCAAAGCGATCGGACCGTTCTCCAAAAAGGTGGGTGCGGTCCTGCTCGATCTGGGCATGCCACACGCACAGTTCCTGTTCGACCACAGGACCACCTCGATCGGTCCTTCAGGGATGGATAGCATTTATGCGCTCTTCACTGCAAACAAGGACCGAGCTCTTGCACCTTTGGAAAAAGTGGCTTCGGGTGGTGAGTTGAGCCGGGTGATGCTCGCCATGATCTCCCTTGCTGCCAATTCGCAGTCGCTGCCCACCGTGGTCTTCGACGAGATCGATACTGGCGTAAGCGGTGAAGTGGCCGATCGAGTTGGCAACTTGATGAAACGCATGGCCAAGGATCGCCAAGTGCTCGCCATTACCCACTTACCACAGATCGCGAGCAAGGCTGATACGCACCTCGTAGTGGAAAAGGATCAGAAACGAACGGCTGCAGAGACCACTATACGTAAGGTGCTCGCCGGAGATCGCGTTGAGGTATTGGCACACATGCTAAGTGGCCGGAAGCTCACGAAAGCGGCTATGGACAACGCGAAAGCGCTATTGGAGGGGTGAACTAAGGCAATTGTTCCACTCGTGTATTGGTCGCAACGGAGCCACCAATGTTCACCAGAATAACATCCCGATCGTTACGATTACCGGTGTACCTCGTAGAGCCGTCCATATTCACATCCTCCACGAAATAACCTGCGGTGGTGTTGGTTGCGACCGATCCCCCGATGCGAGCAAGGATCGGGTCACGGTCGTTTTCCTGACCGGTATATTTCAGTTGACCGTCGTTCATCACATTGCCGGCCCAAAGCACATTGTTGGCGCCGATGGTCCGCTGGGCTTGGGTCCCATAGGTTGCCGTACCGGTTGACCGGAAGTCAACGGTTGTTGATGTGGCGCTCAATGCGATCGCGTTCAAGGTCATGGCCCCCATATGGTTCCGGTGCCGGATTGCGACATGATAACTGCCTGGGGCGATCCCGAATTGGACAGGGGAGGTGCCATTCATGTCCACCACATCGCCATCGCGTTGGAGCAGCGCAGCACGTGTGGCGACAACGGTATATGCGGGTGAGCCACTGCGCAGTTCCAGCAGGACCCAATCCACGATCGCATTGTTGCCTGTGGTATTGAAAACGCCTGCTTGAGCGGTTTCGCCACCATCGCCAACTAGGGCAAAACCCAACGCGGTGTAAGGTTCTTGTGGCGGGATCAGGCCTGCTACCCGAAGGCTATCGAACATGAGCGTGTTACTATTGTCATACGGTCCTTCCAAGAAGACCTTGGCCGCAAGCTGGACCTGGTTGGCGACAGTAACACAGAAATTGGTGGAGGAGGTCGTAGTGAAGGAGGCTCCGGAGGCAAGGGTTGATCCCAGCGCATTTATCAATGTATATGCGCCATTACCGAAGCTGCAACACAGGCCGTCCCCATACGAATCCGAGATCACCAGATCGTGGCAGCCGATTGGAACGCATATCGTGATCGGGGCTTGCGGATATGCTCCGTTGGAGGTGGCGCGCGTGTAGGGACCGCCGCTTGCAATTACGGTGGTTCCGTTCCGAACCTCCCAGGAAGTTTCATCACCATACCGGTCCAAGGTCAAATTCAGAGTAACGGATATGGAACCGTAGATCGCTGCCGATGTGGCTTGGTTGTTCACCGCATTCTGGTCGGTTCCGCCGTTCGGCGCAGTTACCGATGCCGTGAAGGTTCCGATCCCATCAGGTAGTGTGATCGTGCCAACGGCCAATTGAACAGTTGCGCCACTCGCCAAATTACCCGTCCATGGCACGGAACCACTTGGACCGTTCGTGACGGACCAGTTCACTGTACAGCTTGTCAACGCCGTGGTTCCCGCATTTCGCACAGTGATCAGCGGTGTGCGTGAAGAGGAACATGAACTTCCGGAGATCCCCGACAAGGATAGAAGTTGAGCATCGAGCGCAAAGGCCGCCACATTCGGGTCATACCCATTCACCGTATTCCCGCAACTGCCCAACCATGTTTGGAGAATGGGGTAACTGATATCGAAGCGACCGTAGTGGTCATTCACGTTGTTGCTGCAGGTCGCGTCACCACCATACAACTGCCCGATCAAGCGGTGGTTCTGGTCCCAGAGACCGCTGCCAGAGGAACCGGGTTCGGTAGTCCCATCTTCCCATGTCGCGATCCTCCAGGTCGAAGCTCCTCCATATGTGGATTGCGTTGCAGGGTTGTTATCGAAGCTGATCTTCTTCACATCGCCAGCCGGATGGTGGATCGCCGTCTGGTTCGTGGGAAATGAAGCGCTTTTGTCCCAGCCGGAATAGTACACGTTATAGCTGCTCGGTGGAGTGCTGTTCAATTGGAGCAAACCAACGTCGCTGCCAGCGCTATTGGCCAAAACTGTGGCCCCACTAACCGTTTGGTTCGTTGGGCCATTCTGGTTCTGAGTACACGACGGACTATCCCAGTTGAAGCGGAATACCCACGTGCTCACATTCAGATTCCCGGGTAGACAATGGTTCGCGGTCAAGAAGTAGGGAGTACCGTTGGAAGCACAATTGTTGATCAACGTGCCGGTGCAGATCCCGCTTCCGTTCACGGTGATCATGGCTACGGAACGGATCTCATTTCTCCATGGATCACCTTCAGGACAGATCACGTTGTTGTTGCAAGAACCAGAACTGCCAAGGGCCCGTGCGTAGCTGAACACATCCCGGTATCCATGGGTGATCCGGCCGATCTGTAGGGAACCCAATTCGCCGCGGGCAGGGACCTGGTATTCAATGGTGATCCGTGATCCTTTTAACGCTTGTACGCCGAGTACATGCTCGCCGTGATCGTTCTCCGTTGTGAATGCTCCTATGTACGCTCCCGTCTCATCGATCACAAAGACCTTGGCACCGGGTGCAGGCCTAAAATCATGGAACTCAAAATTCACACTGAATGCACTTGGACACTCGATCCCCAAGCGCCAGAGCCTAGTTCCGTCGGATAGGGTGTTCCACGTCCCGGAATTTGCCAACGTGAGATCAACGGCATGGTTGTACCCGAATCGGTATGGGATCGACTTGTCCATGTCGTTGATGGCATCCTGGGCCTCCAATTCCGAAAGATCGATCAATGGGGTGCGGATCCCTGCTGGTGCGGAAAGGCCGCGATCGAAGCTTCTGGGCTGGCCGCCTTGAGAGATCTGGGCATGGATCGCTTGCGAAATGAATAGAAAGGAAAAGGCAAGTACGGAGGTCGAGAACGGTGGTTGGCGCATGTGTGAACGTCAGATGGATCTGGATGCTGGAGCAAGGACGGAAATGAGATGTGCAAATTAGAGCGGAACTAGTTCTCTGGACAAGTTCTCGGGACGTTGGACGATGGATCCATGGGCTATACTTCGGGCAAGCTTGCGATCCTGCGGGACATCGGGAATGGATCCTTGTTCCTTCTGGACTTAAAATAGGGGACTAGGTCACAAGGAAGCTTTGATTGGTCACGGTCGACATGGGGTCAAGGGAGAATAGGAAACTGGTTGATGCTGAATTAATTGCAACTTTACATAATATAAATTATGCGCCAACTGGATCAAGGTCAAAGTAAGCTGGAATACCGGTCCTACAATTTGACCCAGTCCAGTTCTAAGCCCTCCCTTGGATCAACCCCGATACCGCTCCCTCCGGCAATTTGCAGGCTTCCATTGTTCATGGACATACCTTCGAACGGGTCGTTCTTGATCAGCCATGGGCCATCCAAGTCGAGTAGATCAGCGCAGCCGGACAACGCCGCCATGGCTCCGCAGCCCAGCGAGCTTTCGCTCATGGATCCCAGCATGACCTCTAGGCCAAGTTCCTTCGCTCGATTCGCCATCTTCAGTGCATTGTCCAAGCCTCCACATTTCATCAGTTTGAGGTTTACCCCACTGAATGCCTCTCCAGCGCTTTCCAGATCATCCAGGTCCTGAATGCTCTCATCGCTGAAGACCGGTACATCCGTCCGGCGCTTCAGTTCACGATGCAGATCCCAGCGTTCCTTGGCAAATGGTTGCTCGATGCCACGAACACGATCGGCACCTACCAACGAGATCAATTCCAACGCTTGTTCCACGCGGGTCCAGCCTTGGTTCGCATCCAAAAAGAATGGTCGGTCATCCAGGGTCGATAATGCTTCAAGTGTGGATCTGTCCAACTCGCTTCCTAGCTTGACCTTAAGGAGGTCAGATGCCGGAAGTTCGATCAATTTAGATGCTACTTCATCAGACTTCGAATGTCCCATGGTAACCATGGTCTTCGCCTCCGACCGTTCCGATCCAACTTCGAGCAACTCATTGATCCTGATTCCTAAGTGTTTGGATATGAGGTCGTAATAAGCGGTGGAAAGTGCTGATCGTGAAGGGCCAGAGAGCGGCAGATCAGAAGGGAAACTCCTGAGGACTGAATGATCAAGACTATTAATAAATTGCTTCACTTCAGCAATGCTTATCTCATGAACAACAGACATTTGTGTTTCCTTTAGATACGGTGGTAAGGTAGCCTCGCCGTAGCCCACAATTTCCCCTTCGTTCAATCGAACGAATACCGAATCGGTTCCATCCCGCAGACCATGTGCCGTGCCAAAAGGATGCTTGAAAAGCAGTCGGTATCGGGCGATAGCTAGTTCCATAAACCGCGAAGTTGCGACGATCAGTGGCTCTGTTCCACGGTCATGTCTTGAGATCTTTCAACAACAGAAAAGCCCCCGGAAATGGACCGGAGGCTTTTCAAGGTCTGGCAGAAACCACAACTAGCTAACGCACCATGTAATAGATGTTGGTCAGCCATTTGGTCGTGTCCTTCTCGCTCGTCGGGTCGGTCACGTATTCTTCGATCACATTACCGTAGTGCTCCAAGCTGTTCGCCTTGATCATCGCATCCATGGCCTCATGGGCTTTTCCGCTGTCGTCGTAGGCCCCGAAATACGGTGTCATCAACATCTTGCACGCCGGGATCGCGAGTACATCCATTCCTGGAACGGTCAAGGACGGATCTGCCTTTACGGGCATCGCAGCCATTACGTCCGCCGTTTGTCCTTGTTCATCCCAAGCATAGAAAATACCACTCGGATGGCCGTTCATCTCCAATTTCATAGCACCCATTGCGCCACCGACAGCAGCAAAATTGGAACCATAGAAGTTCTCGAATTCGGTCCACTTTACCTTCCTATTGCGTTTCCCAACGAAAACTGTCGCGGGGTATTCGATCGTCTCGATCACATAACCGTTGAAGGTTTTTGCGGCCAAGGCGGCGTTGGCTTCTGCAGCTTCTTTTTCCACCATGGTCTTCATGTTGGCAAGGCCCGTATCGAACATGGGGCCAAGCATATCATCCATATTCATGAATTTGGACATCAGTTTGCCCAAGAAGCCATTCTTTCCTTCCATACCCCATGTCACTTTCGTCCCTTCGGCCGTGGGTTCCAGATCAAAGCTACCCGTACCCTCGGATTCCATAGGCGTATAAAAGGTCAATTTGGTCCGTACGCTTTTGTTCGCTTCAAGCGAAGTGATCTCCTGCTTCCCCTTTCCGATGGTATCCCCATCCCAGCTCCAAACCGCCCCCACGGTCCCGTCCGTACCTTCTAAGCTGTTCTTGGCATCTCGGTCCTGCTCCTGCCAAGGCCCCCATGCTTGTTGGCTTGAGAGATTGCTCACATATGGGTATACCTGTTCCGGAGTGGCGTTGATCACGGTGGATCGATCAACATGGTAAGTATCAGCCCCGATCAAGCCGAGCAGAACAACAATGGCCACAATGGCCAAAACGATGATCAGAAGTGTTTTGAGTATTCGCATGTGTGGTGGATTTTGTCGAAAGATGAACGCAATAGTGGAGATTTGCAACTTGGGTTGATGAGTAGTGATGAATGGCCCGCAGATCCGAGTCGAT